>ERZ764778.1825-NODE-1825-length-20397-cov-14.796234_pt1 | contig 20397 bp, 17 predicted proteins | sample MGYA00374951_ERZ764778 | MGnify/ENA primary metagenome ERZ764778 (study PRJEB28918, sample SAMN05720193) | bioreactor metagenome | isolation source: Anaerobic biogas reactor | place: USA:Washington, USA | collected 2015-08-08 ...
CAGGCTGCCGCTCCCAGTGCCGGGTGGACCAGCCGGATGACGCTCGGCGACCTGCTGGCACAGTATGGATACGACTCGATGATCGGCCGCTGGGCCGGCCGCAATGAGCAGGTCGATGGCGAGATCGACGTGCAGTACACGTGGGCTCTCGACAAAAACGCCGTGCTCGTCGAGGCGAAGATGGGCCAATTCGAGTATCGCGGGATGATCACGCTGGCCCCGTCGGGCGAAGAGGTTGTCCAGGTCGGCGCCGACAACATGGGCGGATTCTGGAAGAGCACCTGGACGGAGAGCTACGACGGCGTCGTCAACCGGCACGAGATGCGCCGGCCCGATGGGACCGTTCAGAGGATCGAGCATGTCTACAGCCAGATCGGCAAGGACGGCTTCAAGGTAACCGAATACAGCGTCGCGGCCGGTGGCTACCGTGAATCCGGTTCCGGTAGCATGACAACATTCACACGTCGCACCCCGGAGCCGTCCGGGAAGTAGTCAGGCACACAAGATCGACATCAAGGGCCCAGCCTCCGCTCGGTCGCTGGGCCCTTTCCCTATCCGGCATCGCTCAGAAGCGAAAACGTGCCCCGAACATGTAGATCGGGCCGCCGAAATCGAAGCCCGAGTCTTCTTTCTCAATGTCGTACTGGAACTCGAACAACAGTTCGGCGTTATCGCTGACGGCGACGTTCAGGCCGGCCATAACGAACGGGAAGAAGCCGTCAGCCACGGTGTCCGTGTCCTTGCGACGGTCGGCATACGTGATGTAGTACCCGGGGTAATACGGGTCTTCGATGGTCTCGTAGTACCGGTCGCTCCAGGAATCGAGGAACCAGAAATAGCCGATGCCGGCCCCAAGGTAGGGTCGAAGCGGGCCGTCCTGCCCGAAGGGGTGCAGACGGGCGGCCAGCCGGACGTCGAGAAGCGATAGAACATCCTTGTACGACTCCTCGATCAGGGCACCGTCAACAACCTCGGCGTAGTAGTCTCTGTGCGTGCCCAGCGACGAGCCGCCGACCGACAGGGCGAAATCGAGCCGGTCGTCTGCAAAGAGCTGGCTGGAAATCTCCAACTCATAGCGGGTTCGCGTGGTATCGCGCAGGCTCACCGGACTTTCAAAGGTCTGCACGCCCATTTTGACCGCAATCCCCGGACCGTTGCCGGCAGAGACGCACGCCGCCATCCCAAACAACACGACCATTGCGACAGTTGGTGTTCGGAGATTTCGCCGTATTCGAGGCTCTCTCTCGGCACCATCACCAGGTGCGACCCGTGTCCTGTCGAGGGCTTCTGTCGATGCCATTTCACAGACCTCCTTCATTGCATTGGATAGGCTTGATTGTATCAGATTTCGTCTTCATCCAGTAGAGGCATCTGGACGGCCCTGGGTAACACCCAACCCAACGGATACGAGGGCGGCCGCACGCCACGGGGATCCTGGGCGTCCTTTCCTGTCGCCGGGAGTTGCCAAGAAGGCTTGCCGGGATGTCATGGATCCGCTATTGTAGGGACGCTCGGCGTGACGCCGGTTGCGTTCGGAGCTCTGCGGACACATGAAGACCAGGCAGGTGAAGGGAGGCTGAGAATGGGCGTAAGGACGATGGGTTTCTTCCTGGTGGCTGTGGCCCTGGCGGGCTGTGCCCCAACGGATTCGGGCACCGAAGACCAAACGTTTGGCGGCGATGTGGCATTTCTGCAGAAACACACAGAGGTCGTCGTCCTGAAGGACAGTTCGGGCAACGGCCAGGTGGCCGTTCTACCGGCGATGCAGGGGCGCGTCATGACCAGCACCACCGGCGGTCCCGGCGGCAGCAGCTTCGGGTGGATCAATCGGGAACTGATCGCCTCCGGCGAGACGCTGGCTCATATGAACCCATTTGGAGGCGAGGACCGCTTCTGGATCGGCCCGGAGGGCGGGCAGTTCTCCATCTTCTTCGAGAAGGGCGTTCCCTTCGACCTGGACCACTGGCAGACCCCGGCCCCCATCGACACGGAGCCGTTTGAACTGGTCTCGAAGTCCCAGGACACGGCCGTCCTGCGCAGAGCGATGAAGCTATCGAACTACTCCGGGACCGCGTTCGACGTCCAGGTGGATCGCCATGTCCTCGTGCTGGATCGTGAACAGGCCCTGGCTCGGCTCGGTGCTCCGGTCGGTCCTTCCGTGAAAATGGTGGCGTTCGAGTCGGAAAACCGGATGACCAACGTCGGGGCCGAACCATGGAACAAGCAAACGGGCCTGCTGTCGATCTGGATATTGGGCATGTTCAACCCATCGCCTCAGACGACGCTGGTCATTCCGTTCCAGGCGGGCGCCGAGAACGAATTGGGCCCGGTCGTCAACGATGCCTATTTCGGCAAGGTGCCCGCCGCGCGGCTCGTTATACGGGACGGGGTCTTGTTCTTCAGCGGAGACGGGCAGTATCGCAGCAAGATCGGGCTGTCTCCACAGCGCGCGACAGACGTCGCGGGAAGCTACGACGCAGCCGGAAAGGTGCTGACGATCGTGCAGTACAACAAGCCTGAAGGGGCGTCGGACTATGTCAACTCGATGTGGGAGCTTCAGGACGCCCCCTACAGCGGCGACGTCATCAACGCCTACAACGACGGTCCGCCCGAGCCGGGCGCCAAGCCGATGGGGCCGTTCTACGAATTGGAGACGTCGTCTCCCGCCGCGGCCCTGGCTCCCGGCCAGAGCATTGTGCATACGCACCGCACATTCCATCTGGTGGGCGATGAGGCTGAACTCGACCCCATTGCACAGGCTCTGCTTGGAGCAAGCATTGCCGAGATTGTCTCGGCGCTGCCTTAGCAACTCCTCAAGGCATGGCCCAGAACGGGGACAGGCAGGGCATAGAACCAGATTGACACTTCGGCAGGTATCAGGATCATGCTGCATCGTGACCGTATAGGAACACATCTCAAAAAACTCCTGTTCTTCTTCGTCGCTTCCGTCGCGCTTTCCGGTTCGGCCACGGCGGATCTGTCCGGACGCATCGAGAAGATCGTGGGAAAGGCCAGGCCAGGAGACTATGCGATTCACATCGTCGAGCCCAATTCCCGTGCCATTCTATACAGCCACAACGCGACGAAGGCCATGACCCCTGCCTCCAACATGAAACTCATCTCTACGGCAGCAGCCCTGCGATATCTTGGTCCGCTCTTCGAGTACAAGACACGGATCGGACTGTGCGACAGCACCCTGGTCGTCATCGGCAGCGGCGACCCACTCCTGGGAGATTGCGTCACCGATGCGCGGTACGGTCGAGAGGATGGCTGGATCTTCGAGCAGATCGCCCAGAGCCTTCAGGCCATGGGCGTCGAGTCGATTGCCGACATCATCGTCGATACGACCGTGTTTGACGATCAGCGGGTCCACCCGAACTGGCTCGAAAGCGACTTGAACCGATGGTATGCCTGCGAGGTGTGCGGCGTCAACTATCGCGGCAATTGCATCCAGGTGACGACCAGCAATCAGGCCGGACGCGTAGCCGTCCACGTCGAGCCGGCCACGTCGTTTGTCGAGATCACCAACGAAATCCAGGCCGTCTCGGACGGTCCCAGTGCCGTCGGCGCCTATCGCACGCGGCAACCCAATCGCATCGTCCTTCGCGGCAGGTGTCGGGATCGGGAGGGCCCGTTCGACGTGGCCATCGAGCAGCCGGGAGGATTCTTCGGCTTTCTTCTGGCCGAGCATCTGGTCCTCACCGGCATCCCGGTCAGCGGTCGCCTTGTGGAGAAAGCCTTTGACAGCGACTGCCGGTTCGTGCCCGTGGCCGAATATGCGACCCCGCTGATCGACTGCCTCCATCGCGCCAACAAGGACAGCCTGGGGCTGGCCTCCGAGGCGTTGCTCAAGACGATTGCCGCCCACAAGAGTCCGGACAACAAGAACGGCAGTTGGGAACGGGGCCGCGAGTTGATCGGCGAGTACCTGGCTGGACTGGGGATACCGGAGGACCAGTTCCACATCGACGACGGCAGCGGCTTGAGTCGGGACAATCGCCTCAGCGCGCAAGCCATCGTCACGGTCCTGCTCGACGTTTACGCCGGCGGCAACTGGGAACTCTACCGGACATCTCTGGCCGTTGGAGGGGAGGACGGCACCATCGGACGGTATTTCAAGGACTCGGCCTATCGGGCAGACGTTCTGGGCAAAACCGGCTACATCAGCGGAGTGCGGTCGTTCTCCGGCGTCTGCCTGACCGGCAGGGGGCCATATCTGTTCTCGATCCTCTCCAACCGCAACAGTCTCAGCCGCGACGCGATCAATGCCATCGCCCAAGCCATCATGGACGAGTATCGGAAGGAGGACTGAACTGCCACTGGCGCCTCGGCGGGTGCGCCGGCCAGACTCCGCGGATCGGTTCACCATTCGGCCAGTTCACCGAGCAATTCCTCGACGAGGTCTTTCATCGTGACGATTCCCGCCGGCACCTCCTGGCCGCTTCGCCGCGTTCGCGTCACCAGGACGATCTTCACCCGATCGCGCCGCATCACCTCGATCGCGTCGATGACCGGAGCGTCGGCGTCCATTTTCTGCAGCGGCAGGACGGACCGCTCGAGGTCGCGCAACGGTTCGTCCGAACCCAGCACGTCGTATACATTGACATACCCGATGATTTGAGTCGGCATATCCTTGTACACCGGCAGCCGCGTCAGCGGACGCCGCCGCAAGGCATTGAGCAGAGCCGTCCGGTCCGATCGAATCGAAACGGAGTGGACCTGGGCGAGAGGGACCATCACGGCGCTGAGCCGAAGACCGGGGATACTGACGATTCGATCGACGATATCCGTCTGCACCGAGCTGAGCAAACCTTCCTCCTGTGTATCGCGCAGAATCGCCCGGACCTGGTGACGCTGGGCGGACGCAATCATCGTCTTGGACGGCAGCGACGATCCGATCGCGCGACCGAAGAGGTATGCCAGTCCCCTGAGCAGCGGCACGATTCCGCACCAGGTCAGGACGCGGTGCGTGACCAGCAGCATCGGCGAGAAGAACGCCATCAGGGCATCCGCCCGGCACAGAAACACGTTCTTCGGCAGTGACTCGGCGAAAACGAACAGCAGGGGGGCCGTGACCCCCGTAGCCAGCAGCTCGGCCGCACGCTCCGATTCCAGGGCCTCCAACAGCAGATACGTCACGCTGCTCGTTGCGGCATAATTGGCCAGGTTGTTGGCGACCAGCAGCGACAACAACAGACCCGCACCGTCGGGCAGGAGGCGACTGAGGACCATCTGACGCCACTGGCCTTTCTCGGCCCCGAGGCGGACGCGCAGCCGACTGACACGGTACATCCCCGTCTCCAGTCCGGAGAACACAGCCGAAAGCAGTATCGTCAACGCAGCCAGTCCGGCAATCACAATCTCACCTGCTGTCCGTAATTGGTTCAAGCGTCAGAATCACGGTCTCGACGCGATGGCGTCGGATCCGCTCAACGGTGAACTGAAGATTCTTCAGTCGCGCCACATCGCCCGGCCTGGGGACCTTCCCGAGAAGCGCGGTGACCAGCCCACCGATCGTCGTGGCCTTCGTTTCATCGAGATCCAGTCCGAACGCCTCAGCCCAGTCGTGAACGGGCAGGCTGCCGGACAGGCGGTATTCGAACGGCCCGAGCTGCACGATAGGCTCTCTGCCAGCGATGGGCTCCATCACACCGAACAGTTCCTCTGCAATGTCCTCGAGACGCACCAGGCCGGCAATGCCACCGTACTCATCCACGACGATCGCCTCGTCGGTCTCCGTCATCCGAAAGAACTCCAGCAGAGATTCAACCGTTTTCTGCTCCGGAACGAACTGGACCGGCTGGACAAGCCGATCGAGCGAGGCATCAGGACGCAGCAGCAGTTGTCGCAGGTGAACCATGCCAACGATTCGATCGATGTCCCTGACGTAGATCGGCACCTTGGTCAATCCGTGCTGACGCATCCGCTCTCTTACCCGCGACGGCGAATCGGAGACATCGCAGGCGACCATGTCCACCCGAGGCTGCATCACGTGGCGGACCTTCAGAGAGCCCAACTCGACCACCTCGGCCAGAAGCCGGTTCTCGTCCTCACCGATCAACCCGCGCTGCCGGCTGTATTCGATGAGCGAACGAAACTCCGCCAGCGTCGTCGCCTCGGGCAGACGGTGGTGGCCGAGCAACAGTCTGAGCGACGGCTCGACGACCAGCAGACGAGCGAGAAAGGCCACCGGCCCAAAGACCTGAAGGCACAGGAACCCCGGCAGGGCGGCGGCGCGGGCGAATCGCCAGGAATTCGAGTAGGCCAGCGACTTCGGCAGGATCTCTCCCAGCAGCACCAGCATCAGAAAGGTCACAAAAGCGAAAGCCGCCGCTGCGGTCATGCCCCATTCGGCCTTGACGCGGAGCACGAGGACGCTGGAGACGGCGAAGAACAGGACGTTGACCGTGATGTTGCCCAGCAGCAGGCAGTTGAGCAATTGCCCCGGTCGCCTGAGAAGACCGGCCAGAAGCTTCTGAACGCGATGCCTGGACTGGGCAATCTGGTTGAGTTGACGCCGGGTGAGATTGAAGAATGCCGTTTCCGAGCCGGAGAAGAAGGCCGATCCCGCCAGGAGGACCAACATCGCCGTGACGTGACCGATGTTCTCAAAGACAGTGGCGATGGGAATCATGGCGACGGGGCTTGGGGCAGGCGTACGCGAAACGTGGCGCCCTCGCCCGGATGCGATTCGACGGAAATGGCGCCGCCGTGCGCGTCAACGACGCGTTTGCAGAACGCCAGGCCGACTCCGGAGCCCGAATAGGTCGCAGGGTTCTCCTGGGTGGCCTTGGTCGTGAAAAACGGCTCGAAGATGGTCTCAAGGTTCTCCGCCGCGATGCCTCTGCCCGTGTCGGCCACGGTGATGTCAACATACGGACCATCCTGAACGGCCGCGACCTTCAACAGGCCACCGCCCGGCAGCATGGCGTCGCGCGCATTGAGGATCAAATTCATGAAGACCTGCTGAACCTGCACGGGCACACAGACCACCTCCAGCGTTTCTGATATCTCCATACGCACGATGATGCCGTCCTTGTTGAAGTCCCGGCACAAACAGGTAAATACTTCGTCGACCAGGGCACGCACGGGAACCTGCTGTTTCTCCTCCGTCCGCCCGTTCGCCAGGGCCAGCATGCTGCTCATGATCCTCGAGGCGCGCTCGCAGTTGCGCACGGTCTTGTCCAGCACTTTGGCCACGAGATCGGCGTCCTGGGGGTTCCTGGCCGCCAGGGCCGCATAGTTGGCCAGCGGAGTCAGGAGATTGTTGATCTCGTGGGCGATCATACTGGTCGCCGAACCGAGGTTGGCCAAGGCCTGAAGCTGCACGTTCTGCGATTTCAGCGCGGTATATTCCTGCTCCCTCTTGGCCAGCCGTTGGTGCAGGGCAAGGCGCTTGTCGATGATACTTGCCAACAGGCGACTCCTTCTGTAGAATGCGATCCGTCGTATCCGTACACACGGTATTATCTGTTGGGAATCGAGCTCTTACAAGCATCTGTGTCAACATCCACATGGTTTTTTTGTGGACGGCGACGGGGTGCCGCAAGGGAATGCACGGGGACAGCCGTCATGGACGAGCAACGGATTCTGGACGAACTCCTGGCCCTGTTGACCACCGGCGGCGTGACGATTCGCAGCGAGCCGCTGGGCGGCGCCGGCGGAGGCCTGTGTGCCGTTCGGGGCCAGAACGTTTTTTTTCTCGATACCCAGGCCGGATCGGGCGAGTCGGCCGCTCTGTGCGCCGAGGCCGTGGCCAAGGTGCTCGACATCGAGAGCATCTACATTCGCCCGGAGGTGCGGCGGTTCATCGAAGAGCATTCGAGCTCCGCGGCGTGAGAGGCCGACGCAACAGCAAGAAATCGCTTGAAATTCGAAGAGAACCAGGGCAAAACAAACAGCAGCATCCGCGATGGAGTCGTCTGACGCATCGTGGCTGACACGATGACCTATACCGGGAGCTCGATCCATGAGCCAGCAACAGCGTCGTTCCAAGTCGGACAAGTTGCCCGTCATTCTCATAGTGGATGACAACGCGCAGAACCTCGAACTGATCCAGGCCTATCTGGAGGACGTCGAGTGCAGGACCGTGGTCGCCTGCGACGGAATCGAGGCCCTGGACGTCGTCGCCAGGACCAAGCCCGATCTGGTTCTGCTCGACGTGATGATGCCGAAGATGAGCGGATTCGAGGTCTGCCGCCGGCTGAAGAACGATTCGGCCACGAGTGATATCCCCGTGATCATGGTCACGGCCCTCAACGAGTTCAGGGACATCGAGCGCGGCATCGACTCCGGCACGGACGATTTTGTCAGCAAACCCGTCAATCGGCTCGAACTGCTCACGCGCGTCAGGACCATGCTCAAACTCAAGCATCTCAGCGACACGCTGCAGCGCACCATGGCGTATCTCAGTGAGGTCGAGCGGCAGGCCCAGGCAACGTAGCCTCCGCCGGCAGCCGAACGAACAGGTAAGAGACAGTCGGCAGGGGCCTTCAGACCTTCTCGAACGTCCCTTCGCGGTGGCGACCACCGGCACAGCGTCTTATAACGGCCGCCGCCAAATCCCACCAACCGCTACAGGGCGCACAATCGCCATGCCGAGCCGCCTCCTTGGCGGGACAATCTCGACTCGGCGTCAACACAGGTTAACCCCCCTCCAGAACTGGACGATACTCTGTCAGTACGCCTATTGACGTCCCTTTTTTTTGTGGAGTGAGGGATGAGTGGATTGCTTGAGATACTCGGCAGAGCGATTGCCGTTGACACATCTGATTTGATTTGGCACTGGCTGGACGAACGCCGGCAGGGTCACGCCGAGTCGCCTTCCTTGCAGGAACGCCACCTCGGGCACATCATCGACCTGCTCGGCGACGGCAGAGACGACGCGGCTCTGGAGCAATTGCGGCTGTATCTGTTCGAGCATCCGGCCTGTACTCTTGGCCGAATGGCAGCGGCCGGCCTGGCCCTGAGGTCGAACAGCCTCGAAGAGGCCGTTGCGGAACTGCAGTCCATCTATGTCCGCCAGCCCACCAACACCCTGGCCCTGTATGCCCTTGGGCACTGCTACGAGCGGCTCGGACATCCGGCCCAAGCCATCGAGTTCTACCAAGACTGCCTGAAATTCAAGGGATATCTCCAGTTGCCCGCGCAGAGGCTCGCCGCGATCTACTTCAAGGAAGGGCGTCTCGACGACGCCATCGCCCAGTACGAGCCCCTGCGGCATCACTACCCGGACGACATCTCGACGCTGGTGATTCTCGGCTACCTCTATCTGGCCACCGGACAGCCTGCCCAGGCCATTGAGACCTTCAATACCGCCATCCTGATCCACCCCGATAATTTCACCACCCGCGATGAGACGATCGACGAGATGGTGGCGGACGGGAATCTCCAGGAGGCACTGGATTCGGTCGACCTGCGGCTCTCCGATCAGCCCGAACGAGCCGATCTGGTCGCCCTGCGGGCTGACCTCCTCGCCGCCACAGGTGCAACGACGGACGCCATCGCCCAGTATCAGCATGCCCTCAGGCTCTGCCCGGACTACCTTGAAGCCACGATCAAGCTCGGCACCAACTACCTGAAAATGCACGCAGAACAACTGGCGGCCCAGCAATTCAACCGCGCCGTCGAAATCAACGACAAGATCGTCGAGGCCTATGTCGGCCTCGCGGCGGCCCAGAAACTCGACGGACAGGCCCAGGAGGCCCGCAACACCCTGACTTTGGCGGCCGCTATCCAGCCGAACAGTGCCTTTCTCTACGCCGAGACGGCCAAGCTTGTCCTCAAAGCGGCGTTGGAGGCCAACCTCATCCCGGCGCCCGACGACGGCTTCACACTGGATCAGGCCATCCTCGAGGCCCACCGCAAACACATCGCCAGCTCTCCATATAACCCCGACCTGCACTATCGCCTCGGCATGCTACAACTCCACACCAATCGACATACCCAGGCGGCTACGTCGTTCGAAACAGCTCTCCAGATCAACCCGACCTTCGGCCGGGCCCGGACAAAGCTGGCACTCTGTCTGCTCGACACAGGACGCGAAACCGAGGCTATGGACCGAATCGATCCACTGATCCGCTTCGATCGGGCGACACTGGAACTCTACTACCGCACCGCAATCCTTTATTGCCACCGCATAAAATTCGCCTCGTCGATGATCAACCTCCAGCACCATCTCGACAGCAACACCGCGTGCGATCACGACCCGGCCACGAACATATCGATCGTCCTGCAGAATCTCGGCCTGGCCGACACAGTAGGCCTGATGTGGGAGAATCTCTGCCAGACGGCAGCACACGCATCCGCCTCTGCCGTCTGAGAAGCCCGTCGAAAGCCATCTACGGCTCGTTTCAACGCCCGTGGCGGCCCCTGGGCGAATGAAACATAACATATCTTATGAGACGTTAGGTTTGGTCTTGTTTTCGCGTTCCATGCCGCCCGCGACACACTCCTCTGGCCGCTGGGGAACCTCCGCTGTATAATGCGACAGACGGTTCAGGCCGCTTTCACGGCCGCGGTTAAGAAAACGTTCGGAGATGCCATGTGATCCAGGCAACGCAGCGATTCGGGGCCCAATGGTCGATGTCTGTGAGGATCATCACCGCCATGGTGATCCTCGCAACGATTCTCGTCGTCGGCATCCTACTTCGAATCGGTACGGGGCCCGGTCCTGCCTGGCTGAACCCGCTGGCATTCATCCCGGCTGGGGTTCTATCGATCACAATCCTCTTTGCGCCACTGGGGTTCACCGTCGATCCCATCGGAATCATCGTCCATCGCATGGGGCCGAACATCTATGTACGCCACGCGGAGATTGCCGCCATCGACCGGATTGAGCCTCGACAGATCGGGTTGCGTCTTCGTCTGCTTGGCTCTGGCGGCTTTTTTGGATTCTTTGGATCGTTCTACAGCCGGTCTCTCGGCCGATTCCGTGGCTACATAACGAACCGCAGAGATCTCGTGCTGATCACGCTGCGAGACGGCAACAAGCTGATCGTCTCGCCACATCCCGCCGACGCGTTCGTGGAGTACGCCCAAATGGCCCGCTGACAGTCCGATAATGGATTGTAGACAAGAGGGCGGTTGGCGCCTTTCGCAAGAGCGTCAGAAGTCCGCAACCTGCTGGGATGGGTCGCGTAGGGAAACCGGCTTGCCGAGGATCTCATAGTGCAGGATCGCCCTTTTCAAGGCGTCGATATCGGCATAGTCGATCAGATAGGGTGAAGCAACCGGCTCAGACACAGGCTGGGGCCGCGATTGGATCCGCGGCGACGGCGACGATATCTCCGGTCCAGGGCGGTCAGTTGCCGAGGTCACAGGACTCTCGGGCTCGATGGGCCGCGGTCGTCGTCGGCTCACATCCTCCCGGTGCCGTCGATGCTCTCGCACGGGGCGCGGTGATCGGCGCTGGGGGGGCTGTGAGACGTCGTGTCGCTCATAGACGAGAACGGGTTCACGGCCCCGCCGAGCGCGCATGATGACGCGCCCCTGCTTCGGCCGGTCCGCAGAGGAAGCGTCCTCCTGATGGGAAGGTTCGCCTTGCTGCTGCGATGCCCGAACCCGGCCTTCGGCCGCCTGCATCATCTCTTCGGCTTTGCGGGCGAGGCGCTCCTGCCAGGTCGGCTGTCGCCGGCGCGGGGCCTGGCCGCCTTTCTGCGGCGCGTTCTTCTTCGCTCCGGCCGCCTTGATCAGGCCGCCAATCGCCCAGAAGACGGCAACCGCAACGATGAAGAGGATGTTCATCCACTCCTCGGCGTCGCCTTGCGCCAGCCAGCGAGTTTGTATCATCCAATTCTGCATTCAGCCTTACGTTCCACTCGGCCGGGCATCGAGAGACCACCCGCTCGGTGTGTGAGAACCCTATTCACTCTTCTTCGGTTTGGCGATCGATTCGCGCATCTGCGTGTCGGCGCCAATGTTCTTGAGCCGGTAGTAATCCATGATTCCGAGGTTGCCCTTCTGGAAGGCCTCGGCAATCGCCAGCGGGACCTTCGATTCGTTCTCCACGACGAGCGCCCGCATCTCCTGCTCGCGCGCCACGGCCATGGCCCGGCGTTTCTCGGCCTCCGCCTTGGCCCGGCGCATGTCGGCCTCCGCCTGCGCGGCCTGAAGCTGGGCCCCGACGTTCTCACCCACATCAACGTCCGCGATATCAATCGAGAGAATCTCGAACGCCGTGCCGGCGTCGAGCCCCTTGCCGAGCACCGCCTTGGAGATCCGATCCGGGTTCTCCAGCACGCTCTTATACGTGATCGAACTGCCGATGGTTGTGACAATACCCTCGCCGACGCGGGCGATGATCGTCTCCTCCGTAGCGCCGCCGACGAGTCTCTGGATATTCGTTCGGACCGTCACCCGGGCCTTGGCCCGCAGTTGAATGCCGTCCTGGGCCACGGCATCGATGGTTTCTTTGCCCTTTTTCGGGTCCGGACAGTCAATGACCTTCGGGTTCACGCTGGTCTGAATGGCGTCGAGAATATCGCGTCCCGCCAGATCGATCGCGGTCGCCGTCTTCAGCGTCAGGTCGATGTTGGCGCGGTTGGCGGCAATCAGCGCCCGCACCACATTGGGCACGCGCCCCCCTGCCAGGTAGTGGCTTTCCAGATCCTTGGTGGTCAGCTCCAGACCCGCCTGAATCGCTGTAATCTTGCTGAGCACGATCGCCCGGGCGTCCACCTTGCGCAACCACATGCCGATCAGTTCGCTGAGCTTGATATCGGCCCGGGAGAAATACGCCTGGAGCCACAGCCGGGCGAACTTCAGGAGAATCAGCACGAAGACCAGTGCCGCAAGACCCACCACGATGAGGATTCCCACAAGCACGGGGTCCATGCCTTGCGGCTGCTGCATCAATACACGTCCTATCTCGGACATCGATCCATCCTTTCCCTAAGCGTCCTCGGTTACGCGAACGGTCAGTTGCGTTCCTTCGACTCGAATCACCTTGACGGTTGCCCCCTTTTGAACGTATCCGGTCTCGGCGACACACTCGATCCTGCGGCCGTCAAACCGGCACATGCCCACCGGACGCAGCGGCGTCAGCACCTCCCCCACCTGCCCCAGGAGCTTAATCAGCTCGGGGCTGTCCGGTATGGCGTCTCCCCGCTCGCGCACCGGGCCCGCCAGAATGACGTGCTGACCGAACCGGGTCTTCGGCAGCAGCCTGTACGCACCGACAAGCAGCGAAGGGACCATCACGGCCGCGACCAGAACGCCGAGCCACCCGGCCAGACTGCTGAAGCGGAAGAAGATGGCCACCCCGCCGACGACGCAGGCCAGCGCACAGATGCTCAGAAGCCCGCCGCTGGGGATGAAGACCTCCGCTACGATCAGTGCCGCACAAACCACATAAAGAACGACCGCAAACAACAACCACCAACCCATGCGTCTATCCCTCTTCAAGGCCCTTACGCCGATGTCACCGGGAGCGAGACATTCGCGACCATCCTACGCGCCATCGCGGCCTTTGACAACCACGCGATTGCCGTGGATCTCGATTATCTCCACCGCGGTCCCGCGGTCCAGGAACTCCGCCGTCGCGACAACATCGACCATGGTGTCGCCGAACCTTGCCTTTCCCACCGGCCGCAGATCGGAGACGGCCGTGCCGGCGTCACCCACGCGGACGCCATATCGAGGACTGTCCACCGAGGCCGTCGCAGCGGTTCCATTTGCCATCGCCGGTGTCGGCATCAGAATCAGGCCGCTCATGAAGCGCAATTTCGGCAGGTAACGCGACAGCACGGATGCCAGAACGAGGAATCCGACGAATCCATACAGCATGCCCAACACCCCGTTGGTCAGGACGGTCCAGTCTTCCGGACCTTCGGGCCAGGGCAGTTCGCCCGGCGCGTTCTTGACGAGCATGCCGAACAGCCCGCCGAGAATCAGCAAGATGCCGAGAATTCCCGCCACGCCGAAGCCCGGCAGCACGAACAGCTCGACCAGAAGCAGAATAATGCCGGCAAAGAAGAGCACGATCTCCACCCAATTCGCCAATCCGGTGAGGTATTTGCTGCCGATGATGACGGCGAAGCAAATGACCGCGACCAGTCCGGGCAATCCCACCCCCGGCGTGCTCAGTTCGAGATAAACGCCGAGCAAAGCCAGCATGACCAGCACACCCATGACCGCCGGCGAGTTGAGCCAGCGCACCATTTCCTCCGACCACGTGGTTTCCAGCCTCATTGGAGGGCGGGCGAACCGAACGCCCTCTCGCTCTTCGAGAAACGCCAGCGCCTCGTCCAAGCCCCCTACCACCGCACGGGCCACGCCGTACTCCAGGGCCTGCGAAGCCGTCAGAGTCAGCAATTCCTCGCTTCCAACGACCTGCTCGGCGCCGTCAACGTCATATCTCTGTGCATCATCAGGCAGATCTCTACGTTCGTAGAACTCCCATTGTCCCGTTTCACGGTCCCTGATTCGCCAGACCTCGACCTGCATCGTCACCATCGCCTTCAGCAGCGCCTCGGGATATCCATTGGCCTCGGCCGCCCGCTGGAACGCCGCCCGGATGAAGCTCTCGGCCTTCTCGCGCTCGACGCCTTCGAGCTTGCCCCCCATTGAGATCGGCGCGCAGTCACCGATCGTCGTGTTCTGGCGCATAATCACGTCGTTGCACGAGACGCTGATCAGCGCGCCGGCGCTGATCGCTTCGGTCTGAACGTAGGCGATGGTGCGGGCACGGCTGCCGATCGTCTGGATGAAGTACTTGGCGATGCTGTCGGCAGCGTCGACCAGGCCGCCGTAAGTCTCGATCTCATAGATCAGATAATCGGCTCCGGCCTGCATCGCTGTCTCGCTGCGCCGCTCGATCGAGTCGAGCAGGCCCTGGTCGATCATCCCTTTGCAGGGGATCACCGCGGCCATGGCGGGGCGCGCCGCCTCATCGGCCTTGGCCGTGAACGCAGATACTCCCAGCAGCGTGCCGACGATAAGGGCAACGACAATCGAACGTCTCTGTCTCATGCCGGAGATTGTACCGGTCGAAGACTGCCCTGGCAAGATTCCGACGCAGAATCGCCGGGGTCCGCCTCCCGCCGCCCTGCCGGGCGCGCAGGCCTATGCCAGACTACACAGCACATCCACGCCCTGCCGGATCTTCTCGTCGGTCGTCGCGAAGCTGATCCGAAAATGGGTGTCCTTCTCGCTGAAGACGTTGCCGGGGATGACCAGGACGTTGTTCTGGATGGCCTTCTTGACGAATTCGGTGCTGGAGCCGCCGGGGGCCTTGACAAAGGCATAGAACGCGCCTCCCGGCCGGGCCAGCTCGAAGGCCTTGCCCAGACCCTCATACAGCAGATCGCGCTTCCTGGCGTACTGGGCGACGAGATCGCTCACGTCGTAGTCCAAGGCAGCCATCGCCGCCCGCTGAAACGGGCTCGGGGCGCACACGAATGTGTACTGCTGGATCTTGATCATCTCCTCGATCACCGGCCGCATCGACGCCGGCGCCGCCACGTAGGCCAGACGCCAACCCGTCATCGCATAGCTCTTGCTGAACCCGCGCATCAGCAGCACTTTCTCATGGTAGCTGGCAATACTCGGGCAGGAGCCATCGTAGCAGAACTGTTCGTAAATCTCGTCAGTCAGGACCAGGATGTCCTTTTCGGCGGCGATCTTCGCCAGGGCGCGCACCTGTTCATCGCTGTAGACGATGCCCGTCGGGTTGCAGGGCGAATTGAGGATGATCATCTTCGTCTTGTCCGTGATGGCCTTGGCGATGCCGTCAACCGGCAGGCCGAAATCGGGATAGGAATCGACGAAGACGCACTTGCCGCCCAGCAGGTTCACCACGTGCTTGTAAATGACGAAATACGGATCGGGGATAATCACCTCGTCGCCCGGGTCGATCAGGGCCAGAAAGGCCAACAGCAACCCCCCGCTGACGCCGCTGGCGACGAGCACGCCGGGGTTATCCCAACCGAACTCAGCGGCCATCTGGGCAGCGATCTTGTCCTGGAGGTCCTTGTCACCGGCTGTCTGAGAGTACCGGTTCATGCCGGCCTCGATGGCCTTGATGGCCTCGCGCTTCAGCGGCTCGGGCACATCAAAATCGGGCTGGCCAATGGAAAAATTGATCGGGTCCTTCAGTTCGGCCGCCAGGGCGAAGACCTTCCGTATCCCGCTCGAGTCGATCAAACGCGTCCGATCCGCCACCAGTTTCTTCATCGTTCACCTGTGCAAAAGAACCGTGTCTGAGAGCTCATTGTATGTCCGATTGACGATCTCCATATGATACCCGTTCCCATCCCTCTTTCCAAGCCTAAAAGGCACCTTGAAAGAATGCTTGAGGGCGATCTCGCCGCACGGTACATTGACGGCTGGACCGCGTCACCCGATTTCTCCGTCTTTCGATGAAGGGGCAAACGATGGTCGCGCATCAGATGAATCGTCGCGAGTTCGTGGGCCTGTCGGCGGCCAGTGTCGCCGGCGGCATGCTTGGCTTCAGTCCGAGTGCCGCTGCCGCCCCCACCGGCGACTCATGGGACCCCGCGGCGCCGCTGATGGTCACGGGCAAGGCCCTTCGGGCCCAGCCGGTCCTGATGTACCGCGTCGCCCAGAGGCGCGAGGCCACCTCGTGGAAGTCCTGGGGCGGCGTGCAGGACGACCAGGCGGCGGAGAAGGAATGCGGCCGAATCACCGAGGAACTGCGGGCCCTAGCTACCCAGGCCGGCTTTCCGGTGCAGATGCTCCCTGTCGTGAAGGTCCGCTCGCCCGAAGAGGCCGCCCACGTGCATGAGAGGGACTACGATTGCGCGATCATCTATGCCGCCACGGGCTCGGGTGAAACGCTCAAGGCCTGCTTCGCACCCCGCAAGGACCGCGATACGCTCGTCTTTGTCCGCCATCGCTCCGGGCCATCCTACTATTGGTACGAGGCGCTCAGCACACGGTATCTGGCGGCCGGCAATGCGCAGTTCCTCCAGAACTCCCATGCCGATCACGGTCCGGTTCACGTCGACGACGTCGTTGTGGATGACGGTGGCGAACTGCTGTGGCGGCTGCGGGCCCTTTACGGACTGAAGAACTTCGTCGGCGCCCGCATCGTGGCGCTGGGCGGCCCGTGGGGCAAGTACGCCCCGGATGCGCCGCAGGTGGCCCGAGACCGCTACCGGCTGAACATCATCGACGTCCCATACGACGACGTCTCCGGACGAATCGAGGCGACGTTGAAAGACAAAGACCGGCTTCAGGCGGCGCAACGCATGACCGAAACGTACCTCGCGATGCCCGATACAACACTGATGACGGACAAGGAGTTCGTAACGAACGCCTTTCTGCTTCACGGCTTGTTCAAGGACCTGATGCGCGAGCATGAGGCGCCGGCTTTTACCATTCGCGGGTGCATGAGCACGATCCTGCCCATCGCCAGGACGACGCCGTGCCTGACGCTGGGCCTGCTGAACGACGAGGGCCTGATCGCGTTCTGCGAGTCGGACTTCGTCATCATCCCGGCGGGCATCCTGCTGCACTACATCGCGGGCAAACCGGTCTTTATGCACAACTCGACCTTTCCTCACAACGGGATCATGACCGCGGCCCATTGCAGCGCCCCCCGCCGCCTCGACGGCGTCCATTACGAACCGGCCAGGATCATGACGCACTATGAATCGGAATATGGGGCCGCGCCCAAAGTCGAGATCCCGGTGGGTCGGCAGGTGACGTTCGTCGATCCGGAATACAGCACAGGCCGCTGGCTCGGCTTCACCGGCGTAGTCAAGAGCAATCCGTTCTACGAGGTCTGCCGGTCCCAGCAGGACGTCGAGATTCAGGGCGACTGGAAAAAGCTGTGCAGCGAGGTCCGCGACTCGCACTGGATGATGGCCTACGGAAACCATCTCCAAGAGCTGGCCTACGCCGCACGCAAGATCGGCATCGACTGGGTCGATCTCTCGACGGCGTAGAGCCTCCGCAGGGCAAGGCAGGCCCGCACCTGGTGGCAGGCGGCGCGGGCCATGGCCCCGATGAGAATCGTTAGAGTGGCTTGACGGGGACGCAGATCTCAACGACGCAGCGGCCTTCAGGGTGCTGTTTGGGATCGTTCAGATACCGTTCATAGCAGGGCTTGTCGTCGCACTGGTAGCCGCTCTGCGGCAGCCAGTGGCCCAGGAGGGTCGCCCAAGCCTCTTCGTACTCTGTAGGCAGAAGCTCGAAGCACCCGACGGCGTACTTGCCCCCCTCGATGGTGGCGGCGCTGACCTCGCCGTCGACCGCAGTATGCTCGGGAACGGTCATGCAGACATCGACGCGGAGCTTCTCCTCGGGCGTGATGTCGGGGTCGTCGTAGTAGAGGCAGAGGAACTGGGTCTCGGGCGGCTTGATCAGGTCGCGCGGTCCGGCCCAGCCGCACAGTCGGCCAAAAAGGCTCTCAAACAAGGATGCGTTGCCCTTGTAGGGACCGATGTGGCGAATGTACGCGACGTGCATCTGCGGCATGTCTCTGACTTCGATGGTGACTTCTTTCTTGTTCATTTGGCATCTCCATACTTGGGTTCCAGTTGTCAGGTCCATTGTATGGAGAATCGACGGAGCGTCTTTCCACGTCTTGCTCTGATCTTGGTCCGTGTTGCTATTCGCTTTGCACATCTTGCTCTTGTCCCGATCGTCCAGATTGCGCCACTGACTGGCGCTAATGCCGAAAGCCTCTTTGAACGCACGGGCGAAGGTGGCGGAACCGGAGAAGCCGCAATCGAAAGCGATTTCAGTGATCGACTTGGTGGGGTTGCTCTTGAGAAACGAGGCCGCCTTTTCGATGCGGCGGCGCTGGATGAACTGATAGAGTGTCTCCCCTACGATCGATCTGAAGATGCGATGGAAGTGGAAGGCCGAGAAGTTCGCCACGCGTGCCAGTGTCTGGAGGGACAAGTCGCCGTCCAGGTTGGCCTCGATGTAGTCCATCACGCGATTGATGCGGCCCATGTATTCGGCCCGTAACGCTCTGCTCCTGATCTCGTCGTGTGTGGACATGAACGCCCTCTCGTGTCTATTTGCTGTTTGGCTCCGCAAAAACGCGCTTATGATAGCCTCTGCGGCGTCCACTACCAACTGCGAATTCCATGGGGTCAGGTTGTTGTTTTGTTCTTGATCCCGGCTGTGGCGTTCGTACAATCGTCGTGGACGCGCAGCCCGTGGCACAGGCTGGGTCGAAAGAGATGGTGAGCAACCAGGAGGCCGCCCCATGGTCAGGCATAGCCAGTCTTCTTGGCTGATTCTGTTTGCGGTGGCATTGTCCCTCATGGTGAAATGTGCGGCCCTGCCCGCCGCGGAGATGGTGCCGTTGACGCCGGGGGACGTTCAGGTTCGTGGGGAAATCGGCCGACGGATCGATCTCACGATCACCAATAGCGTGCTGGCCCTCGATGCCGATCGGGACTTTCTCGAACCGTTCCGGCGGAAGGACAGCCAGGGCGGCTACATCGGCCTGGGCAAGTTCATCGACAGCCTCGTCCGCTTCGCCGCCTACAGCAAAGACCCGAAGGTGATTGCCCTCAAGCAGCACGTCGTCCGCGAGGCGATCGCCACGCAGGAGGCCGACGGCTATATCGGCATCTGTGTGCCCGACAAGCGAATGTGGCACCTCTGGGACATCCACGAGATGGGCTATCTGGTCATGGGGCTGACTGCCGACCACACCCGTTTCGACGAAAAGCCGTCGCTCGACGCGGCGAAGAGACTCGCCGACTACATCATCGCCCGCTGGTCGGACGACCCCAACCGCAAGACAGAGGGCTGGGTCTCGACCTATGTGGCCACGACGGGACTGTCCGAGGCGATGCTCGCCCTCCACGGCCGGACCGGCGACGAACGATACGTGGATTTCGTCGTGCGGCACCGCAAGCTGGCCGCGTGGGACACGCCGCTGATCCAGGGCCGCTGGGGCAATCTCGAAGGGCACGCCTACTATCACATGGCACACTGCCTGGCGCAACTGCGGCTGAACGAAATCCAACCCGAGGCCCGACTGCTGAACCAATCGCGGGCGACGCTCGACTTCCTGCTGCGACAAGACGGCCTGCTGGCACCGGGGCTCTGCGGATATCACGAATGCTGGCACAGCAACCAACAGGGCTTCTACAAGCTCGGCGAGACGTGCGCGACCGCCTATCTGATCCGCTGGCTCGACGCTCTGCTGCGTCACAACGGCGATTCGCTCTACGGCGACATCATGGAGCGGGCGATCTACAACGGCCTGTTCGCGGCACAGTCGCCTGACGGCCGTCGCCTGCGCTACTACGCGCCGTTCGAAGGCGAACGGGAGTACTTCCAGGGCGATACGTATTGCTGTCCATGCAATTACCGGCGGATCATCGCAGAACTGCCGGAGATGATCTGCTACCGGCGCGGCGACGGCCTGGCGATCAACCTCTACGCACAGTCCACCGCCACGGCCAG
>ERZ764778.1834-NODE-1834-length-20313-cov-5.355316_pt1 | contig 20313 bp, 20 predicted proteins | sample MGYA00374951_ERZ764778 | MGnify/ENA primary metagenome ERZ764778 (study PRJEB28918, sample SAMN05720193) | bioreactor metagenome | isolation source: Anaerobic biogas reactor | place: USA:Washington, USA | collected 2015-08-08 ...
CGAGGATGCGACCCCGGATCTGGGGTGACATCCAGATGCCGGCAGCGGACAGCGCGTCTACGAACGGCTCGAGTTGTCCCACCAGCCCGGCTTCTTTAGCTCGCAGCATGACTCCCAAGGTACCTATGACGGCGATCCCCGCCCGAGAGGCCGCTTGCCGCGCCTGCCCGTCATCGAGGATGGCGGTGCAGCCCGGGCGCCGACTCGCCAGCGACAAGACCGCAAGTTCACCCGGACCAATCTCGGATCCTACGGCCTCGAGCAGCACATCCCGGCAGGCGATGATCTCTGCCCACTGCAGCTGCCGCACATCAGGCACGTCGTGGCCCTGGGCCGCACCGGCGTCGAGCTACTCGACAACGGCCAACGGAACCAGCACGCGTTCGAACAGACGGGGCAGCCACTCCAGCGCACCGATCCGATGCAGGTACAGCAACGGAGAGGTGTTACTGATGGCTTCGATCATGGGCGCTCTCGAGGTATGAGAGCTCATCCTGTAGCGGGAACACCTGGTAACCATCGAGCGATAGCAGGAACGCCACCCGGGTTACTCCGGCAAGATCGGCTGCTGCGCCCGAAGATAGCCTTCCCATTTCGTATAGCTTCACCGCCGCCAGCATCTTCAGCTGTCGCCCGAAAGCCGCCGTGTCAAGATGCTCGGCTCGCAGTATGCGGTCGGGCACCCTAACCACTATCTCGCGACTCTCCTGCTCGTTGGCGCCAGACACCACCTGCCCTCCTACTTACGCCGCCGATGGCACCAGTATACACTACTGACAAAGGCGAGTCTTCGGCCGCTGGCAAACCGCCTTCCAGGCCGCGCGGCATCGGAACAGGGGCGAGCAGCGCGAGAACGCGACGACAGGATGGGGCACATGCGAGAGGGTGGGAGCACGCAATTGGCGGAGATGACCTGGCCGGAGGTTCAGGGCCTGGTGGAGCAGGAGGCGCTGGTCATTCTGCCCACTGCCTCCACCGAGCAGCATGGGCCGCACCTGCCGCTGAGCACCGACGCCATCATTGTGGGGGAGTGCGTGCTCCGGGCGGCGGAGAGGGTGGCGGACCGCACGCCCATTGTCGTTGCCCCAACGCTGCCGTACGGCTTCTCCGAGCACCATATGCTCTTCCCCGGCACTATGACCTTCAGCGTCACCAACTACCTGGCCGCGCTCATCGATCTGTGCGAGAGCCTGGTCCGGCATGGGTTCCGGCACGTACTGCTGGTGAATGGGCATGGCGGGAACCAGGAGATGGTGATGGTGGCGGTGCGGGAGATCATGAGCCGCCACCGGGTGGCCATCGGTGCGGCTGACTACTGGACCATCGCCCGGGAGGCGCTAGAGGCGGCCGGCGCTAGCCAGGTGGGCCTGGTGCCGGGACACTCCGCCGGATTCGAGACGTCCTGCATGCTGGCGCTGCGGCCGGACTTGGTGCGCTTGGATCGCCTGCCCGCGGAGGACCGTTCGCGGCCGGGTGAGCGCGACGCTCGCCGCACCGTCAAGGCCCTGGGCATCATGACGGCGCCCCACCGAGAGCAGCAGCCGGACACGGGGGTCTGGGGCGACCCGACGCTGGTCCGAGCGGACTTGGGCGCGGCCTTCGTGGAGGCCATCGTTGGGGATCTGGCCGACGCTTTTCTCGCTTTCGCCGGCACCGATCGCCACTAGTGGTCGGGGCGAACGTCTAGGGGAGGGATCAGGCTGCCTTCGCCTCGCGGGCCAGCTCGCCCCGAGGGACGCGGAAGTAGGCCCAGAAGAGCGCCGCACCGGCAAACACGAGGACCGATCCCATGAGGAACACGGCCCGGTAGCCGGCCGTCCCGGCGAGGTAACCGCCCAGGTAGGCCACCCCCGACGCCCCAATCGACACCCCCATCTGCGTAACCCCGGCCATGGTGCTGCGCCACTCGACCGGCACCAGCGACTGCTGGTGGACGATCACTGCCGGGCGGGCCAGGGAGATGAGCGAGGTCAGGCCGATGTAGCTGAAGGCGGCGGCTGGCCAGGCGGGGATCAGGGCGAGGGGCAAGAGCACCAGCGACATCAGCAGGGCGGTGAGGGCGTAGGAGCGGCCGTTGCCCAGCCGGGTGGTCAACAGCGGCGCCGCCAGAGCCGCCGGAATGGCCAGCACCTGCCCGATGGCGGTGACGGTGCCGATGAGGGCGGTGGGGACACCCAGCGCGTCGTCCATGTAGACGTTGAAGTAGATGCTCACCGAGCGGTCGCCCGCCACCCGGATCAGAAGCAGGGCGGACATTATCAGCATCAGGCCCAGCGGCATGGCGGTGGCGGTGGAGGCCGGGACCCTGGGAGCGGCGGGGCGCACCGCCTGCCCGTCCACGTCCTCTGCGGCCATGATGGCGACCACGGCCGGCAGCAGTCCGACAGCTCCCACCAGCAGGGCGATGCCGTAGGGGAGGGGGTCAGTGACGGCGGTGCCTAGGCGCCCGGCGAAGAAGGCGGGCAGGAGGCCGCCGGTGAGCGAGCCGAGGAACGCCGCGCCCGGGGTGATGGCGTGCTGGAGCGAGAACGCGTGGCTACGCGCCTCGGGCCGGGTGGCGCTCATGACGTAGGGGATGACGTTGACGCCCTTGAGCGCGTTGCCCAGGTTGGCAGTCAGGTAGGCGGCCACCAGGGCATATGGGGTCAGGGCAAGGGGTAGCAGCTGCGTCAGCGGCAGGGCGACGTAGCCCAGGGCGATGAGGGCGATGCCCGCCAACATGGCGCGGCGGGAGCCGAAACGACGGCCGACGGCGCTGGCAGGGAGGCAGAACAGCGCGCTTGCCAGCAGGCCGGTGCCGTTGACCAACCCGACGAACTCGGGCCCATGGCCCAGACGAAGGATGAAGAGGTTCAGCAGAACGCCGTAGATGCCGGAGATGGCGAAGCCCTGCAAGGCGGCGGCCAGCAGCACCAGGCGGACGTTGCGGCTGAGGCCACGAAGGGCGGCTAGGTAGCTGACGGGCAAGGGCGCGCTCCCACCGGGCGCAGCTGGCTGGTAGTGCTTGGCGCCCCGCCGGTAGGGTAGCGCGCGCCTGGGCGGGCGGCAAGCACACCACCGAGGGGCCGTGTATACTGGCGAGCGCTCCGGTGCCGCTGAGGTGTCGGAGGGACGTCCAGCAGGGAGTGTCGAGTGGCGAGCGCAGGGAAGAGGGCGGTCAGGTCGGTGAGGCAAAGACGGCGGAGGCCGGCGACACTGTCGCCGCGGAACGAGGAATGGAGCCAGCCGGACCTACCGCACGTGGACATCTACACTGACGGCGGGGCCATCGGCAACCCGGGGCCGGGCGGTTACGCCGCCATATTGCGCACCGGCTCTACGGAGAAGGAACTGACCGGCGGCTTCCGCCTCACCACCAACAACCGCATGGAGATCATGGCCGCCATCGCCGCACTGGAGGCCCTCAACCGCCCGGCGCGCGTCACCATCCACACCGACTCGCAGTACCTGGCCAACGCCGTCAACCTGGGCTGGGCGCGCAAGTGGAAGGCGCAGGGCTGGATGCGCAACCGCAGCGAGCCGGCCCTCAACTCGGACCTGTGGGAGCGCCTGTTGGCCCTACTGGAGCAGCACGAGGTGCGCTTTCAGTGGGTGCGCGGCCACGCCGGGCACCCGGAGAACGAGCGCGCCGACCGCTTGGCGGTGGAGTCGGCCAAGCGGCCCGGGCTACCGGCCGACGTCGAGTACGAGGGCCGCTAGCGTCGCGGCGGCCCCACGAAAGGGCAGGCGCGGACGATGTTCTCGTCGTAGGTCACCGCTACGGCCTCGCCCGGAGCCACCTGCAGGAAGTCTTCGTCCCACTCGCCCTGGATCAGCTTGCGCAGTAGCACCATGTCGCCCTGCACCTGCTCGAAGGACCAGCCGTTCCTGTCGGCTTGCTCGCGGGCGGCGGCGGCCGCTTGCTCATCCGTGCCCACTCCCATGGCGATGAAGGCGGCGCGATTGTAGTGGGCCTTCCAGCCGCCCATAACCTCCATCAGGTAGGCGGCGTTCTCCTCCCCGTACTTCTCCACGTACTCCTGGTACGACTCCTGGAGGGAGGCGTCGCTGGTGGCGCCCAGGACGACGGACCCGTCGGTGCTGCGCTCGTAGTAGTCGGCGGTGTAGTAATAGGTGCCGGGGTGCCCGGTGAACTCCTCGGCGTAAGCGGCGCGGGAGCCGAGGTACAGGGTGATGCAGTCGTGCGCCCGCGGCAGGACCAGCGGCAGACCACGAGCGACGAGGCCGGCGCTGGAGTTGCTGCAGAGAGCGTAGCCCAGGACGATGGCGTCGTACCTCTTCTCGTCCACGGCGTCTATGCGCTCCTGGAGGGCGCGGCGGAGCACGTCGGGCTCGTTGTGGAGGCCGCGATCCACCAGCTCGAAGTCAACAACGTGGGGCGAGTGAACGGCGGCGAGGTACAATGGTCGGGCGAGCACCTCGCAGGCAATGGCTCTAAGTCTCATTCTGTCGGGACTCCAAGGAATCAAGAATACGCTGAAGCTGCTGGCGCAGGGCGGGAAGCTCGGATGTCACGATGTCCCAGACGGTTGTCAGGTCAATGTCGAAGTAGTCGTGCACCATCCGGTTGCGGGTCGCCGTGATCAGGCGCCAAGGCACGTCGGTATGCCGGTGGCGGAGGTCCGCAGAGATGCCCCGACAGGCTTCGCCCAGGATCTGGATCTGCCTTATGAGCCCGTCCTGCAGGAGGAGGTCGGCGTCTAGGTGCTCCCTCGAGCGACCCTCTGCGTACGACAGGGCCCGGTCAATGGCGTCGAGCATGTATGCCAGGTAGACCCTGTCGTCACGCCGCTTCATAGACGACCACTTTCTCGCTATCGACATATGGACGCAGATGCCGACTCAGGCCTGCTTCGGAAACCAGATCCACCGGCCGACCCAGGCGCTCCGCCAACTCCATCTCGATGCCTACCCAGGCCAGCAATCCAAGCGGATGACGACGCGGGTCCTCGAGTAGCACCAAGATGTCTATGTCGCTGTCCGCATCAGCATCGCCGCGAGCGAACGACCCGAACACCGAGATGCGCCGGACTCCGTAGGGACCAAGCAACTCGAGCACCGCATCGCGTATGAGGTTGAGGTCAGTCACGGGGCTCTCCTCTTGCCCAGTGGGCTCCGCCCTCATTGTCTACAACCGCGCTCAATTGCGCCACCGGGATGGCGGCCGGCTCACTCTCCGGCGTCGCCCTCGCGGACGGCCATCTCCCGGCCCAGCATGGCGCGCTTGCGCAGCGGCCCGCCGCCGTAGTAGCCGAAGTGACCCGTCTTGCGGATGACGCGGTGGCAGGGGATGAGGTAGCTCACTGGGTTGTCGCCGACGGCGTTGCCCACCGCGCGTGCCGAGGTGGGCCGCCCGATGCTCGCCGCGACATCTTCGTAGCTGAGCACGCGCCCGGGCGGGATGCGCAGCAGCGCTTGCCACACCTGCACCTGGAAGTTGGTGCCCCGGACATAGAGCGTCAGTGTTCCGGAATCGCTCGCCCGCCCGGAGAAGGCTCTCTCTGCCAGGGGGGCGGTGAAGGCGCCGTCTTCGTGCCGCCGGGCCGCCGGCCAGTCTCGTGCCAGCGCCGTCAGGATGGGCCCTGGGTCATCGTCCCGGACGAAGTCCAGCCGGCAGATGCCGCGCTCAGTGGCGGCGAGCAGGCAGGGACCGAAGGGGCTCGGGTGAACGCCGTAGCGGATGTCTAACCCCTCGCCACCCCGCCGGTACTCCCCCGGGGTGACGGCTTCGAGGGTTACGAAGAGGTCATGGAGACGGCTCGGGCCGGACAACCCCGCTTCGAGGGCGACGTCGAGAAGGGCGCGTGACTCCTCCAGGAGCCCCTTGGCGTGCTCCAGCGTCAGGAGCTGCAGGAAGCGCTTGGGGCTCACGCCGGCCCAGCGCCGGAACAGCCGCTGCAGGTGGCCCTTGCTGACGTGCAAAGCCTCGGCTAGCTCGGACAGGCTGGGCTGACTGAGCGCGTGGGCCTCCAGGTAGGCGATAGCCTGCTCCACCAGGCGGTAGTCTTCCGCGGCGGTCATAGCTCCTCCGTCGAGCGCGGTTGTCTCCACTCTAGAAGAAGGGGCCGCCTGCCTCAACCCGAATCCTGACACACTGCACGCGGCTCTCAGGCCAGCGCGAAGTGGAAGCGGCGCTGGTAGCGGCGCAGGATAGTCACCAGTGCGGGCCCGAAGAGAGCGAGCAGCACGGCGTTGCCCACCGAGCGCATGGCGTCCCACCAGAGCGAGGTCAGCGCGTAGAAGGCCAGGTAGCGGCGCAGTCCGTCGGCCAGGCCGGCCCCGGGCGTCCAGTAGAGGCCGGCGTCGGCCGGCACGCTGATGAACGGCCAGAACCACAAGTTCATCACGGCACCGAAGATGATCCCGGACAGCACCCCCCAACCGGCCAGCAGGATTACCTCCAACCGCGGCCGGCGCACGCGCGGCAGCCAGCCGCTCACCATGCCCACCCAGCCGGCGCAGATCATCTGGTAGGGCAGCCAGGGCCCGATGCCGGCCCCAATGAGCGCCGACACCAGCAGGCTCAGGGAACCGAGCAGGAAGCCGAAGGTCGAGCCATAGACATAGCCGCAGAGGATGGGCAGGATGAACATGGCGCTGAAGCCGCCCGGCCCGGGAATGGCGCGCAGCACCGCGTTCATGGCCGTAAGCACGCCCAACACGGCCATCACCTTGGAGTTCATCTGGCGGCCGGCCAGGTTGGCGGCCACCGCGCCCAGGCAGAGGACCACCAAAGCGACGAAGATCAACGGGGCGTCGCTGCTGTGGGCGCTGGCACCGATCAGGCCGGCATCGGTAGGCGGCGTGAGGAAGGGCAACAGCAGCGACCCCGCTCCGAGGATGCTGGCCGCGACCAGAATGGCGTGATTGAGGTACTTCACGGCAGCACGTCCTCCAGGGTCAGGTGCCGGGCATCGCCGAAGAGACGGCTGATCTGGGAGGCGAAGGCGGGCCGGCGGGCCATAACCTCGCCCGGCAATCCGGCATCCAGGACGCGCCCTTGGTCCAGCAAGACGCTGCGGTCGGCGCAAGTGGCTACCAGTTCCACGTCGTGGGTAGCCATGAGTACCGACTGGCCCTCGTCTCGTAGCTCTTGGAGCAGGGCAGAAAGCCTCGCCTTCTGCAGGTAGTCCAGACCGAGAGTGGGCTCATCCAGCAGCAGGATCTCGGGCTCGGCTGCCAGAATGGCCGCCAGAGCGACGCGCTGGCGTTCGCCCTGGCTGAGGTCGCGCGGGTAGGTGTCGGCGTAACGGGTCAAGCCGAGGCGCTCCAGCAGAGGCAGGGAGTCGGCGGGAGGCAAGCGGTGGCTGCGGCGGGTGAATTCCAGCTCGGCGCGCACGGTGTCCTGGAAGAGCAGGCTGCCGGGGCTCTGGGGCACGAATCCGACGCGCCCTATCACTTGGTGCAGGTCCATGAGAGCGACGTTGGCCCCGTCCAGGAGCACCTGTCCAGAATCGGGCTTAATCAGGCCGACCAGCGTCTTGAGGAGGGTGGTCTTGCCGGCGCCGTTGTGGCCTTGCAGGGCGACGATTTCGCCGCGCCGGAGTTCCAGGTCCACCCCTCGGAGGGCTTCGGCTTCGGGATAGCGGTGGTAGAGGCCGCGCGCCGCCAGCCGCACCTCACCCGGTGTGGCGGCCGGCCGGCGACCGTTAGAGAGCGTGCCCAAGGACTGGGCGAAGGGGAGCGCCTCTTCCACCGTGAGGGGGAGAGGGCGCCAGTTGAGGCGGCGGCCCAGGGCGCTCACCGGCGGCGCCAAGGGCACTTCTCCGAGGACGTCCCGGGGAGCGCCGGCGCGGATTGTACCGCCCGCCTGGGGGCAGTAGACGATGCGATGGGCGTGGGCGACGACCCGCTCCAGGCGGTGCTCCGAGAGCACCACGGTGAGGCCGCGGGCGTGGTTGAGCTCGACGAGGGCGGTGAGCAACTCGTCCGAGGCCATGGGGTCCAGCTGCGAGGTGGGTTCGTCGAGCACAAGTAGGCGCGGGCGCAGCGCCAAGGCGGCGGCCACGGCCACTCGCTGACGCTGCCCACCGGAAAGGGTGCTCAGGCGGCGGCCGCGGAGGTGAGCGATACCCAATAGACGGCTCACCTCGTCTAGCCGCTCGGCCATCACCGACCGAGGGTAGCCGCGCGCCTCAAGAGCGAAGGCCAGTTCGCCCTCGACGTCGTCCACGATGAACTGCGCTTCCGGGTCCTGGAAAACGAAGCCCACCGTATCGCTCATGCCTCGGGGCCCCTCGGCCACCGGGTCTCGCCCGAAGACGTCCACCGAGCCGGAGAAGACACCCCCGTAGAAGTGAGGCACGAGGCCGTTGAGGCAGCGCAGCAGGGTGGACTTGCCGCTCCCGCTCGGGCCCATGACCAGGGCCAGCTCACCCGCCCGGACCTCGACGTCGGCCCCGGTCAGAGCGGGGGCGTCGGCGTCGGGGTAGGTGTAGGTGGCCTGGCGGAGGTGGACGGCGAGGTCAGCGGGCATCGGCGACCGCCGAGACCAGGATGTTACGCCGCACCAAGGCGGGTGTCGCCAAGAGGAGAATGGCAGCGGCCACCAGCACGTCGAAGCTCGGCACGATTGATCCGGGCGGGTAGGGGTAGTAGGCGAGCCCGCTGGCGCTCCAGCGATCGACAGTGAGGATCGCCAACAGCGCCAGGACGGCGGTGGCGGCCACGGTGATGCTGGCGCGGTCCCAGTGCCAGACGCGGAAGTAGGTGCGCCGGACGCGACGGCCCTGGTACCAGAGGATGCCCAGCACGAGCCCTGCCGCGGCCAGGGTGACGAGCCCGCCCCACCCGCGGGCGGAGGGGAAGTAGGCGCGCACGAACAGCCCGGCAATGAGGCCGAGCAAGCCAAGGAGCAGGCCCAACTGCAGGAGCGCATTGCGGCGGGGAGAGACGGGGGCGATGCCGCTGCCGTAGCCGCGCGCTTCCATCGCCTCGGCGAGCTGGATGGAGCGCTCCAGGGCGCTGGCCAGCAAGGGGGCAATGAGAGGCAGCAGGTCGCGGATGCCGCGGAACCGGTGCCCGCGCAGCATCTGCGCCTGGCGGATGTCGGCGAAGGTAGCGGTCATCACGGGCACAAAGGTGACGGCGATGGAGGCCACCATTCCGGCATGGTAGAAGGCGGACGGCACCAGGCGCAGCAGCTCATACTGCTCGACAGCGGTGTTGAAGGCGGCGAAGGCGGTGAGCAGGAGCACCAGTGACAGGCCGTTGAGGAAGCCGAACAGCACGCCTTCGACGGTGACCGGCCCCCCGATGACGGGCAGAGACCGAGGGAGCGTGAAGAGGACGTAGCGGCCGAGGTGCGACGAGAGCGCGTTGAAAGGGATGGTGATGGCCCAGACCCAGATCCCCAGGCGTAGCAAGCCGCCCCACTGGGCGCGCGGGTTGTGCCGCCGAGCAGCGTCGTAGGTCCCCCAGACCACCAGTAGCAGAAGCGCCAGGTAAATGGGGTTGCGCGTGCCGAGCGCTATGGCGGCAGCAGCGGCGACCCAGATGGTGAAGGCGACCGGGTGGAGCAAGGGCTATCTCCGCCAGAGCGCCAAGGCGCCGAGCAGTGCCAGGGGCAGCAGGATAAGCGCCGGCGAGGAGCAGCCGAAGCCGGTCTGAGACGTAGCCCCTCCAGAGGCCTCGGTAGGCGCAAGGGCGGGAGCCGGTGTGAGCGTGGCCGTAGGGACGGCAGTGGCTTCGGTGTCGGCAGCCGGAGCGCTGGTCGGCGCCTCGGCGCAGACGAGGCCGGGGTCGGTGACCGGTGCGGACTTGCCGTCTCCCCAGACCCAGGCGTCCACATCGCCGTCGCGGACGGCGCGGCGGGTGGCTCCCAGCGGGGCGTAGGCCCAGGCGCCGTCCTTCCACTGGAAGTAGGTCCAGTAGGCGCAGGGGTTGGAGAGGCACTGGCACCAGCAGGGCTCGCGCCCAGGCTCACAGCCGACGTCCTCGATCTGGCAGACTTGCACGCCCAGGCCGCCCGACTGCATGCCGACCGACAGCCCGCTCTTGAGGAGCAGGTCGGAGCCGGTGAGGCTGTCTTCCGCAAAGGTGACGCAGAGAGTGTCCACCCGGTCGGGGCCGTACTCGATGATAAGGCCGGCCCGATTGCCGGGCTCTTGCGCCCCAACGGGGTGGGCCGAACTCACGAGCGCGAGCGCCAGCAGGGCCACCATCGGGCCGAGGCGACGTAACACGAACATAGTGGCGGGTTTCATGGTCTCTCTATCCCGGAACGAGCAGCCGAAATGAATGATGGAGGGGCGTCCAAGGGCTGCGGTCCCGGACGCCCCGGGCAGAGATGGACTAGCGGCCGCTGATTCGGCTCAGGTGACGCCGAACCAAGTAGCCGCCGGTGGCGAGGCCGGCGCCGGCGAGCATGAGGATCTGGCCCCAAGGGGTGACGCTGATCACGCCGCCGGTGGTGGGCATGACGGTGGCCGGAGTAGCGGTGGCGGCGGGCGCGGCTGTGGCCTCGGCGGTCATCGCGGCCGTCGGCTCAGCCGTGGATTCGGCGGTAGCCGCGGCCGCAGGCTCCTCGGCGGCCACAACTCCGGTCAGAGGGGCGATGGGATAGGGACGGCCCAGCAGCGCCGGGATGGCCTGACAGGTGGCGAAGAGGTTGTCGTCGGGCATGGCGGCCTGCCAGGAGAAGGCGCCACTGTCATTCTGGAGGGCGTTCAGGGCGTCAGTCGGGGTCGCGCCTTCCTCGGTCGCCCAGGCGGCCGGGTCTTGGCCGGCGGCAGTGATGGCCATCAGGGCCATGGCGGTGGAGTTGGCGTCGGTGTCGGTGCCCCACTCGGACGGCTTCTGATAGGGAAAGCCGCCATCCTCGTTCTGGATGGAGCGCAGGTAGTCGAGCCCGGCGACAACCGCGCCGTTGTCGGCAGCGACGCCGGCGGCCAGCAGCGACTGCAGCGCCAGTCCGGTGGTGTTGCTGTCGGTGTCGGCGGCTTCGGTGGACCCGTTCCAGGCCCAGGCGCCGTTCTCGCCCTGGCGAGCGGCGATCCAGTCGGTGGCGGCGGCGGGCACTTCCTGCCCGGCGGCGGCCAGGGCCAACACGGCGTAGAGGCTGTCGGTAAAGGTGGCGTCGTCATCGCCGAAGCGGCCTTCGTCGTCCATGGCGCCGGTGATGGCGGCGACGAGGTCGGTCCCCTCGACATCGGTCACATCGAGACCGGCGGCAGATAGCGCCAGGGCGGCCTTGGCCTGGGCGCCGACGGTGGCGGCAGAGTCGAGATTGGCGGTGAGGTAGTCCACCGGAGTGACGCCTTCGACGGCGACGTCGTCCAATGCGACACCAGCGGCGGTGAGGGCGAAGACGGCTTCGGCGGTGTCGGAGAGGGTGCTCTGCTCCAGGCCGAACCCACCGTCGGCGCGCTGCTGGCTCTCGAGCCAGCTGGCGGCGGCGCCGGTGTCGGCATGGACGGGGAGCACGGCGACGAGCACCAGTGCCAGGACGAGAACGAGCGATAGGGAACTACGGTTTCTCACGGCATACCTCCTCGGATATGGCCTTCCAGCAGCCGCCGGGAGGGGCCGGAGACGAGCAGTGGCCCCGACGGGTTGTCGGGGCCACGGTAGCGTTGGAGGAAAGGGTGCCGGTGCTCTAGCGGCTCCGGTGCCTATCTCACGCTTCCGCCCCCTGTCCACGCAGGTGCTGAAAGCAGGGCGATGGCGGGTGTTCTGGCTCCCCCATTGCTGGGGTTACAGTTGCGGGACAGCGCCGGACTCTCACCGGTCTTCCCCCATTAAGCCGTGGCTTCCGGGCTTCGGGTCACCACCGCCTGCACTATTCGATTGGGTGCAGTATACGAGGCGCCGGCCACGGTGTCAACGTGAACGTCAGGAGTCGCCCTGCCATGGGTGGCCGGGGTTACGAGTAGGCGAAGCCCGCCCTTCGGCGGGCCTGGGGGCCGGAGCAGCGGACACGGCGAAGCCATGCCTGGCGGCGGGCTATGCCCCGTTGTAGCCCGGCGGGTTCGGCGGGCTGATTCGACTTGGGCTGCTGCCCCGCAGTCGCCCCGCCATGAATGGCCGGGGCTACAGGTTGGCCAAGCCGGCCTACGCCGGCTCCCACAGCCCGCGGAGGCGGGCTTTGCTCAAGCCTAGCGCCGCGGCTTCAGCCCGGCGTCAATCACGGCGCCTTTCACCGCGCCACCAATGGCTACCCTTGGCACAGGCCAACGGACCGCCCCGGTCTCTCGTAGTGTAGCCCCTTGTGGGCGGCTCCCCGGTCTTGCGCGAGTGAAGCGGCCACAAGGGCCCGTGCTACGGACTGACGGCGGCGACTCGGTTGCTGGCATCGGCCAGGCGACCGCAGAGGCGGAAGGCCGCCTTCCTACCCGCTGCCACGGCCTCGGCGAGGGGGAGCCCTTCGCTCACCGGTGCGTCCTCGATGATCACCGCGGGCGAGACGCCGCTCATGGCCTGTCGCCACTCCTCCTGGAGTAGGCAGAAGGCGGAGTAGGGTCGGTAGTCGAAGGCGGACTGGCTGGCGCCGCCGTGGTACGTGACGCCCATCCGCTCCACGGCGGTCCACTCGTGGCGGGCGAGATCCATCTCGCGCGGCGGGGCTTCACCACCGCCAAACAGCTCTACCCGGCAACCGGCCTGGGCCAGGAAGTAGGCGCAGGCCAGGCCCGCTGCCCCGCCGCCCAGGACGGCCACCTGAGAGCTGCCGCCCCCGGACTGCGGCTGGGGCCAGCCCTCGGGGCCGGCGCTCTCCGCCAGCCAGCGCAGTAGCGCCGCGATGGGCACCGGTGAGCCGGCGAAGGAACGCCGGTAGCAGGCACGCTCGCAGAGCCGGTCCGCCGGGCAGACGGTGCCGCAGAGGCTGCCGAAGGGCGTGCGTGAGTGCAGTTCGCGGGCGGCGCCGGCGTAGTTGCCCGCCTCCATACGCCGCAGGATGGCGGGGATGTCGACTCCGGCCGGGCAGGCATCCACGCACGCCGGCTGCTCGCACCCCTGACAGAGTGCCGCCATCCAGCGGGCGTTCTCCTCGTTGAGCGGCGCGCCCGCCGCGGGAGCACTCCGCCGGTAGGGCGCGTCCACGATATGGACGTACTGCCGGTCGAAGCGTCGGGAGTCGTACTCAGGCAGGCGCAGGTCGCGCAGGACCATGTTGGCGGCGCCGACGCCGGAGACGGTAGTGGCCGGGGCGCCGGTGGCCATCACGGTGGAGTCGCCACAGATGTACAGGTTCTTCCACTCGCTGCGCGCGTGGAGGCGCTTCATCATGTGCTGACCGAGGGCGTTTTTCGGCCCGCCGACCGCGCCCCAGTTCTTCAGCAGGTAGCGCTCGATGGTGGTGGGCGAACCGACGATCATAGTCTCGACGTGCGCGCCGAAGCCGGGGAAGTGCTTCTCGACCTGGTCGAGCATGAGCTGGGCTTGCGCCTCTTTCTGGGCCAGATAGGCGGGGCTGCCGTCCTCCGGTGAGCCGGGCGCCGGCCACTTCTCCAGGTTGGGGGCGATGGCCATGATGACCATCTTGCCGGTCGGGCCGAGGGTATCGTCCGCTAGGGAGTTGATGTAGAGGGTCAGGTCGCCGCTGTCTATGACCTGGCGGTTCTCGATGAAGATCTCCCAGGGCATGATGTCGGCGGGGAGCGCGGCTCGGTCCACCACCATATAGAGCGTCATGCTGGGGAAGGTGGGCACGAGGCCCTGGGCCCACTGCAGCCGTTCGGGACTGATGTGCTCCGGGCGCACGAGCTTACCGTACAGGTTCCAGACGGTGGCGTTGGCGACGACGCGTTGGGCCGCGATCTCGGTGCCGTCGGCCAGGCGCACGCCGTAGGCTTGCCCGTCGCGCAAGAGGATCTCGTCCACCATGGTGCGGTAGAGGACTTGGCCGCCCAGGCGCTCGAAGGCTTTCTCGATCTTGTTGGGCAACATCTGCGCCCCACCGGCCGGGTAGTAGACACCGCCCACGTGGTTGTCCAGGAACATGGTGGCGGCCAGCACGGCGGGCGTCTCGTCGGACGTCGTGTAGCAGTAAGCCGAGCACAGCTTGTCGAAGAAGTTGATGACTGCCTCGCTGGTGAAGTACTGGTCCAGCAACGAGCGCACGCTTACGTTGAGCAGCTTCTGCATCCGGATCATCGCTAAGGGGCCGGCGAGCAGCCGCCGCAGCCCCTGTCGCGGCGAGAACTCAGACGGCGGGACGGTCACCTCGTTCTTGAGGACGATGACCTCGTACATGCGGTAGAGGTCGCGGTAGAAGGCGCGGAGGGCGTCGTGCTCGCCCGGGAAGAGACGATCCAGGTCCTGCAAGTAGCGCTCGATCTCGCGCCAGAAGACGATCGGCTGGCCCTCGAAGGTCATGCGGGCCATGGGCGCGTGCTCCAACACCTCGACGGGCTCCTCGAGTTCGTTCATGAGGAAGCGGAAGGGCCGGAAGCCGCGCTCGCCGAAGCCGTAGAGCATGGCGGTGCCCACGTCGAAGGTGATGCCGTCGCGGCGGAACGAGGTGCAGGAGCCACCGGGCTTGCCCTGCTGCTCCAGCATCAGGACGGAGAGACCGCGCTTGGCCAGCAGGCCGGCGGCGGTCATCCCGCCCAGCCCGGCGCCGACTACCACGACGTCGTAGGAGTCCGCCAGGACCCTATCGCGCACGATCTTCATGCCGCTAGCCACCTTTGCCTTTCAGGATATGCTCCGCCGCCAGCCTGCCGGTGAGCGCGGCGATCGGCGATCCGCCGGGAGAGAAGCTCCAGTGCCCGGCAGTGAGCAGCCCCGGGACGGGAGTAAGGACGGTGTCACGCATCTTGAGCAGACTGCCCCGCGCCAAGCCCCGTCCGCGACGATAGGACCAGCCCATGATGGCGCCCTCGCTGTTGGCGGTCCGGGTCGCGACGGTGCGCGGGGTGGCGGCGAAGCTGAACTCGATGCGGTCGGTCAGGCCGGGAATGAGACGCTCCAGGCTCGCCACCATCTGGTAGGCACTGCGTTCCTTAAGAGCGGCGTAGTGCGCGGGAGTGCCCTCCCAGCCGCCACCGTACCGCCAAGATGTCATGGCGCTTACCACCAATCCGGTCTTGCCCGGTGGCGCCAGGTGCGGCCGGTGCAGACAGGGGATGGAGATCTCCTGCGGTACCCGGGCGAAGTAGTCCTCGCGGTTGATGCGGTCGGTGTCGGTTATGCCCTCTCGGTCGGGCAAGTAGAAGAGGTGATCGCAGCCCTGGGTAGCCAGGTCCTCTGGGGGCAGATCTAGCCCCAGAAACATGTTGAAGACGGAGTGGGAGACCTCGGCGTGCGCGAGCTTGGCGGCGAACTCAGTGGGAAGCAGCGTGTCGGGAACCAGTTGTGTCAAGGCCTGGCGGAGGTCACAGGCGGCGACGACCTGTGCGGCCCGGTACTCCTCGCCGGTAGCCAGGCGCACGCCGCGGGCACGGCCGCCCTCCAGCAGCACTTGCTCGACGCGAGCCCGCAGCCGCATCTCGCCGCCCGCGGCCGTCACCGCTTCTGCCAGCGCCTGGGGGATGGCCTGAATGCCGTCCCGGGGATAGTAGTAATCCAGGAACATGCGCCAGTAGCCGAGGCCGAAGAAGACGCTGGTGCCCTCGGGGAAGACCTCGGCAAGGAGGTTGATGAGCGACTGGTCGGTCAGCTTGCGGCTCAGGTAGGGCCGGAGCTCGCCACGCATCAGCCCGGCGGCGCGAGGTAGTCGCGTCAGCGCTGACCCATGGCGCCGCAGCCACTCCTTCTGGGCCGCCTTGCCGGATCCGGCGGGCTGCATGAACGGTATAGGGAAGGTCAGGGCCGCGTCCAGCAGCCGGTAGACAGCGCCGACGTCGTCCAGCACGTGCCGCAGACCCGCCCGCTCGGGGGGAAAGAGCGACTCCAGCAAGCCGAAGTAGGCCTCGATGTCGGCCAGGCCACGAATGGGCTGCATCTGCCCGTCAGTGATGATGGCGACCGGGCTGGGCTGAAGCTCTACCTGGTCCAGGAGGCCCAAGAGAGACAGCGTCGGCAGTAGGATGGCGCTGTTCTCCACCGCCTTGATGCCGCCGTCGAACAGGTATCCACTGCGCCAGAAGGAGTCGAAGAGGCCGCCGACCCGATCAGACTGCTCGCAGACCAGGACGCTGGCACCGCCGCGAGCCAGGAAGGCAGCGGCGGTGAGGCCGGCCAACCCGGCGCCGATGACGATGGCATCGAAGTCGGTGCGGCCGGGCGAGGACGCGCAGGTGTCAGAGCCAGGGTTGGTGGGCACCGGGCCATTATGGCTACACCCTGATCTCGGCACAAAGCTAAGCGGATGCGCTTGTGGGTGATAGCCAGTGGCGTCTGGTAGCGACCAGGCCGAAGTCCTCCAGCACTGGCTCCGGCCGTAGAGACCCCGTGAGCGTACCTCCGGCCTGAGGGGATGGAGTCAGCCGACCGGGGCCACCGGCTGCCGGATGATCGTTCGTAGACGCTCCGGCTTGGTGCGGCCCGGGTCGCTGAGGTAGATCTCGTGGTGCCGGCCGCGGGGGGCGTACCCTTGCGTGCCGATCCATTCCGCCAGTAGCTCGATGGTGGCGGTCTCTTCGGCGTAGGGGCCGACATGAAGGACCTGGGCGCTAAGGCCTTCGTCGAACCGCACCAGCTTGGCCGCATCCAGCGCAGGCACGTCGCCACGCTTGCGGCGGACGGCGGCGGCCGCCTCGGCCACCATGGCTGCCGTGATAAAGGATGGCTGCAGGATCATGGCGATCCAGGACCAGTTGCTCTTCTCCTCCGGGACGAAGACCTCGCTTCCCTCGGTGTACCAGATGGTCTCCAGGGGCATGATGTTCCAGTCGGGCACGTCGGAGTCGGTCTTGCGCCCGAACTTCATGGTGTAGGAGAGGGAGTAGAGCGCCTGTATGGCGTTTGGGTAGGCGTCGGAGGCGTTGGGGTCGCCCTGCCCGTGCACCACCAGGAAGTTGCCCTCGGGCACGGTCACGAGGGCTGGCTTCTTGGTGGCGTTGTAGAGGCCGGCCCACTCCTTCTTGAGGTCCACCTTGTCCATTGTAGCCTCCGCGATGGTGGCGATGGGCTAGCGAGCGCCACCGCCCTCGACCCGGGTCTTGAGCGCCTGGTTCATAGCGTCCAGGCCCTGCCTGGTCTTCTCGTCGGAGGCGCCCAGCAGGCCGCGCAGGAGGCCGCTTGTGGCTCCCTGCTGCACCAGCCGCGTCCGGCCATCCGGGAGCGGTTCCAGGGTACAGGACTGCTCGCTGGCCAGCAGAATCGGCAGCCCCCAAGCGGCTCCTTGCCAGCGTAGCTGCCGGTGCCGCTCGCAGTTGAGCACCCGGCCTTTCAGGCCGACGGCGCGGCTCTGGGGCGGCTGCAGGCGCAGACTTAGCTGGGCGTCCGTCTTGGCGGTACCACTAGCGCTGGTTATGAGTGGATTCCAGCTGGAGTAGGAGGCGAAGTCGGTGAGGACCTGCCAGACACGTTCAGGAGAGGCGCTGATCTCGATCTCGGCACGGACGTCGTCCACGAGAACCTCCTATCTGCCCGGTCTTCCCGGAGGCGGAAGCACAGCCGCCGAATCAGGTGGTCACGAAGCAGGTAGACAGACCCTCTACACGGTGCCCGAGGGATCCGAGTCCGGACGCCCCCGGGCAAGCCCGGTCCTAGCTCACATCTCTTCCTGGAAGGTGTGGCGATGGCGCTTGCGGGCGTCGAGCATGGCACGGCGGATCATCTCGTGCACTTCCATGGGGTTGGTGATGTTGCGCAGTGTTACCTCGGGCGCGGAGGGGTCGTGGCTATGGACGATGATGTCGCCCACGTTAAGGACCCGCTCGCTGAGGTTCTGCTTATGGTCAATGTCCTGCAGGCGGACCAACTCGATGTCCTGACGGTCCTTGGTCACTAGGCCGCGCGTGATCCGCAGGCGCTCGCTAGTGAGCATGTAGGTCTCCACCAGCGAGAGAAACGGGCGCCCCTCCCAGAGTACGACTTCTTCTTCGTCGTCCGCCAGTTCGGTCGTGGGCACTGATTCCGCGAGCCCGACGGAGTTCACATCGGCGAGCACCTCGTTCACGGCCACCAGTACCCCGTCGGTAATGGAGTTCACCAGCGCCTGGAGTTGCTCCTCCGGAATGGAGGATACCTCCACGCCACTCTGGGCCATAGATTGCCAGATGCGCGCCGACACCTTGCTGCGAACTTCTTCTACGGACGGCATGGACCCTCCTTGCACGGGGCCGTGTTTCGCTCGGCTGGGCCGCGCCAGAAGACAGCCCGGCTCGGCCATGATACCGAGCTGGCTACATGATATGAGTTTGGGCCTCCCGTTTCAAGGGGGCGAGGGGGCCAGGTGCACAAGATCCGGCGCCCGGCCGCGGAGCGTCTCGCAGTTGCGGCCGGGCAGCACGGGGCGCTAGCGGTAACGGGACTCGGCCTGCCACATGTCCGGATTGGGGCCGATCTTGGCCTTGACTGCCTCCGTGGCGGCGCTCAGTCGTTGCACCACGCCGTCATCGAGTTTCAGGTCGGCAGCTTGGGCGTTGATGCGCAACTGGGCCGGATTGCCCGCCCCGGCGAGCACCGAGGTGACGCACGGTTGGTGTAGCAGCCAGGCAACCGCCAGGTTGGCCATGGGCACGGCGAGCTCGTCGGCTATGGCATCGATCTCGGCCAGGGCCTGGAACACCTCTTCTTCCGCTCCCTCTTGGCCGTGCCGAACGCCCTCGCGCTCGCAGGAGTAGATGCGGGTGACGGCGCGGCCACTGGGCACCTCATCGGCGGAGTGCCAGCGGCCGGTGAGCAAGCCTTGCGCCAGGGGGCTGTAGCAGAGCATGCCCACCTCGTTGGCGAAGCAGGCGTTACCGATCTCGTACTCGATGGCGCGCCAGAGCAGCGAGTAGGGCAACTGGTTACATTCCACCCGGCCCCAGCGCAGCGCCTCCGACAGGTCGTGCACGCCGAAGTTGCTTACCCCGACGGCCCGCACCTTTCCCTGCTCCAGTAGCGTCTGCATGGCGGCCATGGTTTCCTCAAGCGGGACGGTGCGGCTGGGCCAGTGGATCTGGTAGAGGTCAATGTAGTCTGTCCCGAGCCGCCGGAGGCTGCCCTCGCAGGCGCGGATCAGATCCTCGCGACCGAGATGGTCGGCGCTGACCTTGGTGGCGATCACCGCCTGAGGGCGGCGGACGCCAAGGGCCCGCCCGAGGACGACCTCGGAGTGGCCATTGCCATAGCCCTCGGCGGTGTCGAAGAAGTTGATTCCGACCTCGAACGCGGTGCGGATGGTCTGCTCCGAGAGCTGCTCGTCCCGGTCGCCCCAGTAGGGTCCGCCGCCGAAGGCCCAACAGCCCAGGGCGATGGCGGAGACGTTGAGGTCGGTGCGTCCTAGTGGGCGATACTGCATCTGCTTCTCCTAACGCTGGCGATGTGATGGAAACTGATGGGTTACGCTTGCGAGTTGCCGTCGCGCGAGGACCAGCGCTGCCGCAGGGCCTCGGCCAGCCGGGCGAACTGCTCCGCCTTGGTACCGTCGGCGAAGACTTCCGCCCCGGCGAACAACTGCACTCCCCAGGAAGGCGTGGCTGCCTCGGTGAGGCAGGTCATGCTGGCGGGGAAGTCGAGGACGTCCAGGATGGGCTGAAGAAGACGGCGGCGCGGCACGAAGTCGCGCGAACCATCCATGAACTCCCCCGCCCACGTCGCCGGCCGGCCCGACTTCTGGGCGTAGATGAGGGGGGTGAAGACGTCCACCAGCGGCGCGAGCAGGCGGTAGTCCTGGGCGAAGATGCGGCTGAGGGCGCCGTCGAACTCGTCCGGCGTCCAGGGGCACATGTAGATGCCCACCAGGCAGTGGCGCCGATGGGAGCGAATGATGGCGGAGTACTTCGCCCCCAGCCGGGCGATGCGGAGGCACTTGTGGTTGCGCCAGGCGCGGGCGTGGCGGGAGAGGATCTCCGCCGGGCCGGACACGTCCAGGCCGCTGGCGGCGCGAAAGGTCTCCACGCAGTCGGGGCAGAAGCAGCTCTCCTGGAGGTCGGGCTCTGGAGTCTCGAACCAGCCGGCATAGGTCAGGTAGTCCAGCCAGATGCCGGCGGGCTCGTACTTCTCCACGCCCGCCACGAGCCGTTCCTCGATCTGATCCAGGAACCAGGCCTGGGAGAGGCAGATGCCCTGCACGAGGGATCCGTAGCGGATGGGCTTGCCGTCGGCGCCTGTGGGGATCAGCTCAGGGTAGCGGCGAAAGTCGGCACGGAAGGTGGGGAACTCCACGCAGGCGGCTAGGCCGTGCTGGTCGCAGGCGTCAAAGGCCTTCGCGTCGAAGCCGTGGAACCAGACGGCGTTGACGCCGTGCTCTACCAGAGAGGCGGCTCGATCCAGCGC
>ERZ764778.1855-NODE-1855-length-20131-cov-5.537159_pt1 | contig 20131 bp, 19 predicted proteins | sample MGYA00374951_ERZ764778 | MGnify/ENA primary metagenome ERZ764778 (study PRJEB28918, sample SAMN05720193) | bioreactor metagenome | isolation source: Anaerobic biogas reactor | place: USA:Washington, USA | collected 2015-08-08 ...
TCGAGCTTCACGAGGAACCTCCTCACCTTCAGCAGGAAACAGGACGTAGCGCTCAGGCCCGTGGCGATCAACGCGATGGTCCGGAAAAGCGTGCGCATCCTGGAGGGGCTGCTGCCGAAGAACATCGACCTCGACATGACGCTCGCAGGCAGGGATGTGACGGTCCTCATGGACGTACCGAAGATCGACCAGGTATTGCTGAACCTCGTCGCCAATGCCCGCGACGCCATGCCGCGGGGCGGCATGATCACCATACGGTCGAGAACGGTCAACCTCGACGAGGATTTCCGCAAGCTTCACGGCTACGGCACACCCGGCAGATACGTCCTCATCTCCGTGACCGACACGGGAGAAGGCATTGACGACGAAGCGATGCACAGGATATTCGAACCCTTTTACACCAGGAAAAAGGCGGGGAAAGGAACCGGTCTCGGCCTTGCCATCGTTTACGGCATAGTGAAGCAGCACAACGGATACATCAACGCCTCCAGCAAGCCGGGCAGGGGAACGACCTTCAATATCTATCTGCCGGCGGCAGAGACACCGGAGCGCCACTAACAGGTGGGCAGGTGCTCGCAGGATCCGTGACCTTGTCATCAGGTGAAAAACGTCCCAACATCGTTACGTTTGGCAGACCTCAAGCGGTCCTGAGCCTCTCCGTCACCGCGTCCCCGACGTCGGGGGTGCGCGCGGTCCCGCCGAGGTCGGGCGTCACGGTCTTTCCCTCCATCAGCACCCTTTCGACGGAGTCGAGTACCCTCTTGCCCCAGTCCCCGCGACCGAGGAAGTCGAGCATCTGGCTTGCCGACCATATGGCGGCGAGCGGGTTCGCTATCCCCCTCCCCGCTATGTCCGGGGCCGAGCCGTGGATGGGTTCGAACATGGAAGGATACGTCCTCTCGGGATTGATGTTCGCCCCCGCGGCGAGTCCCATCCCGCCCGCTATCGCGGCGCCGAGGTCGGTGAGTATGTCCCCGAAAAGGTTCGAGGTGACCACGACCTCAAAGCGCCAGGGCTCCTTCACGAAGAACATGGCCGCCGCGTCCACGAGGTACGAGCGCGTCTCGACGTCGGGATACTCCTTTCCCACCGCGGCGAACACCTCGTCCCAGAACACCATGGAATAATTGAGGGCGTTGCCCTTGCTTATGCTCGACAGCGTCTTCTTCTCTCTCCGCGCGAGTTCGAAGGCGTAGCGGATGATCCTTTCCGTTCCCTTCCGGGAGAATACCCCCGTCTGCAGGACGACCTCCCGGTCCGTGCCCCTGAAGAGCCTGTCGCCCACTCCGGCATACTCCCCCTCGCTGTTCTCGCGCACGACGATCATGTCGATATCTTCCCTCTTCACGTTCGCGAGAGGACAGGGAGCGCCCTTAAGCAGCTTCACCGGCCGGAGGTTCACGTACTGGTCGAATCCCCTCCGTATTCTCAAGAGCAGGTCCCACAGGGAGATATGGTCCGGAACGGACGGTGAACCCACGGCGCCGAGGTATATCGCGTCGAACTTCGCGAGCCGTTCCATTCCATCATCGTCCATCGCCCTGCCGTGCCTCAGGTAGTGCTCGCAGCCCCAGGGAAAATGCTCGAAGGCGAACCTCGTCCCGCCGTCGAGCTCCTCGACCGTCTTTAAGACCTTGATCCCCTCGGCCAGCACCTCGGGCCCTATCCCGTCGCCGCCTATCACCGCTATCCTGTACGTTTCGATGTCCCCCTCCTTTGTTGATCCTCGAGGATCCGTGACGGTGCCACCCTTTGCGGACACCTCTCCATTGTACCTCCGGCATGCCCATCTTTCCACTGTTTGGGCATATGACCCCGATAATCGGACCCGTCGGGGCATCCCGCCTTCCCGCGGATCCCCGGCTCGGACCCGCCGGACCCCGGGAAGATAAGTACCCGTAAGATCGCGAGAGATATGATACTTCGTGGTTCCCATGTACTTCACGTGTGAAAACATTGTATAATTGCATGCGGTAAGTTGATGAAAGCATCCTGGAGGTTCACAATGAAACTTGCCTCAGGCTGGTCGACCAATTCCGACCCGGGGATGGCAGCCGAAGAAGCTTTTGGCAGAATGTCCGCGAAGCTTGGCGACACCCCTCATTTCATCCTTCTTCACAGCTCATGCGCCTACGATAACGCTATCGTGTTGAAGCGCCTCCGCTCACTTGCCCCGGCCGCATCCCTGCAGGGAGGGACCACATGCCTCGGCGTTGTCACCGAGGAAGGTTTCCATACAGAGGATGGGTTCGGACTCGGCCTTCTTGGCATTTGCGATCCCGATGGCAGCTATGGCGCGGGCATCGCGAGACAGGGGGATGACCCCGCGAAAGCCGCCGTATCGGCCCTGTCCCGGGCCCTCGAACAGGCGGGCAGACCGGGGGAACTGCCGGTCGCCATCGTCATAACAAGTTGCCCCGGGAACGAGGAAACGATGATACGCGCCATCGAGGCCTACCTTGGAGCGGACGTTCCCATCCTGGGAGGGACTTCCGCGGATAACGACATGACCGGTCAGTGGGAACAGTTCGCGAACGAGGGCGTCGTCTCCGACGGAGTGTCCGTGGCCGTCTTCTTCCCCTCCGGACATGCGAGCTACGCCTTTCACAGCGGTTACGAGCCCACCGAGCACAGGGGGCGGGCAACCCGTGTTTCCGGCCGTGTTCTCCACGAGATAGATGGCCGGCCCGCCGCAACGGTCTACAATGAATGGACGGATGGCCTGATCGCGGACACGCTCAGCGGGGGAGGAAGCCTCGTGCCCACGACAAGCTTCACACCCCTTGGCCAGCCCGTGGGGCAGGTAGGAGGGGTCGTCTATCACAAGCTCTCTTATCCGACTGCTTCGCTCCCGGATAAGGGGCTTGAGCTCTTCGCCGAGATCCAGCAGGGCTCTGAGGTCGTGCTGATGAAGGGCACTACCGCGAGTCTCGCCAGCAGGGCCGGGAGGGTCGCGAAGGCGGCGATCCACAGCGCCCCTTTTTCCGCCAGCGAGACGGAAGGGGCGTTGATGCTCTTCTGTGCCGGGTGCATGCTTGTTGTCCGGGACCGGATGGACCAGATCGTCGCGGACTTGAAAGGCATCCTGCCGAACAGGCCGTTTCTCTGTTCATTCACCCTGGGAGAGCAGGGGTGTTTCATCGGCGGAGAGAACCGCCATGGCAACCTGATGATCGCCACCCTCTTCCTGGGGCACAGCAGAACGGGGTAACATATGAGCACATCGGAAGAACTGCGGGAGGCCCTGCTTGATCTCGAGGAAGCCCGGAAGAAGGAAGCGCTCCACCGGCAGATGGCCGAGGCGCTCCTCAACGGACTCCGTGTCCTTGTCACCGGCAAGGATCCGCACACCCTGTTCGCTCAGCTCTTCGATGCCATGAAGGAACCCCTTGATTTCGATTCGGCCTTTGTCCTCCTTCAGAACAACGACGGGGCCCTCGTTACGCTCACGGCCTCCAATCCCGTCTTCGCCCACAGGGTCTGGCGGCCGGCGGCCATGCTGCGAAGGGTCCTCGCGGGCCAGCCTGTCGCCGTTTTCGACACAAATCTCGTTGAAGAATGGAACAAACAGCCGGAAGAGGTGCTGGGAGCAGCCCGCTCGGCCCTCCACCTGTCGATCCGAACGGCAGACAACCACGCCATCATCGTCTGCACGCATCCGGACCGGGCGCATTTCTCCAAGAACCACGTGACCCTGGCACGGCGTTTCTCCGTGCTGGCGACCCAGGCGCTGCAAAAGCTCGAGTCCGACGAAAAGCTCGCGGACCTCGAGAAGCAACTGGAAACGCAGGCAAGCATGGCCGAACTGAACCGCCGCCTGGCGGAAAGTGAACAGAAGCTTTCCCGGGCGAAGAAGATGGAGGCCGTCGGCCTTCTCGCGGGGGGAGTGGCGCACGACCTGAACAACATCCTGACGGGGATCGTGAGCTATCCGGACCTCCTGCTCATGGACGATGACATGCGGCCCGAGCAAAGAGAGGCGATCGAGGCCATCAGGAACGCGGGACTCCGCGCGGCCGCCGTCGTCGACGACCTCTTGACGGTGGCAAAGGGCGCGGCCAGCCCCAGGGAACCTCTGAACCTGAACCCCCTCATCGACAACTACCTGTCATCACCGGAGCACCAGAGACTGCTTGAGGCTGACGACGGGGTCGTGATAGAGACGGACCTCGGAGGCGACCTCCTCAACATCATGGGTTCACCCATCCACATAACGAAGGCCATGATGAACCTTATCTACAATGCCGTCGAGGCCCTGCAGGGAACAGGGAGCGGGCGGATCCTCGTGAGAACGGGAAACAGGTACGTCGACAGGCCCCTCAAGGCTTACACGGAGGTGCGGGCGGGCGAGTACGCCGTCGTTTCCGTGCGTGACAACGGCACCGGTATCTCACCGGAAGATCTGGAGCGCATCTTCGAACCCTTCTATACCAGGAAGAAGATGGGCAGGAGCGGCACCGGGCTCGGCCTCACCATCGTCTGGAACGTGATGCAGGACCACGGCGGTTACGTCGACGTGATGACGGGCACGGAGGGAACGGAATTCCTCCTTTACTTTCCCGCCATCCGTGAAGCCCTGGCCGATACGCCCTCCTTCCTGCGATTTGACGATTACCGGGGAAACGGCGAGACCGTCCTCGTCGTCGACGATCTCGAAGACCAGAGGAAGACCGCCTGTGCCATACTGACAAAGCTCGGATACGTGGCCAACTCCGCGGAAAGCGGCGAAAAGGCCCTCGAGTACCTGAAGGACCGTCCCGTCGACATCGTCCTTTTGGACATGATCATGGACCCGGGCCTGAACGGAATGGAAACATACAGGAGGATAAGCGAGATCCATCCGGGACAGAAGGCCGTGATAGCAAGCGGCTATTCCATGAGCGAGGACGTCATCGCCGCCCAGCACATGGGAGCGGGGGTCTTCATCAAGAAACCATACACCATCGCCAAGCTGGGCAAAGCCCTGAAAGAAGAGCTGACGAAATGAACGGTGGAGCGGAGAGTCCCGGGAACGCCCTCAGCATGCTCATATCCCCGGCACAAAGCACATGGGCCCGGCCACACCGGCGGCCAATCGGGGTTGGAGCAATGAGGGCTTCGGTAAACGGGTTCATTTCTTCCGGGATCGGTCCGCGTAGAGTTTCCCGGCACACTCGGGGCAGATGCCGTGGGAGAACTTCGCTTCCGACCGGTCCCTTATGTACGCCTCCATCTGCTCCCAGGTGCCGTCGTCGTTCCGTATCCTCTTGCACGAGGCGCAAATGGGGAGCAGTCCGCTCAATGTCTTGACCTGGGAAAGGGCGTCCTGAAGCTCGGCGATGAGTCTTTCCCGTTCCTCTTCCGCGAGCTTGCGGTCCGATATGTCCGTCAGCAGGTTAAGTGTCGCCGGTCTGCCTTTCCAGAGGACCGTGGTGGCGGACAGGAAAACCCAGATGAACGCGCCCCCGGGGCCGACGAGCCTGAAATCGTAGGCGTCGGGCACGCTTTCGCCGGCGATCCGCTTCCTGTACTTCCCCATGACCATGTCCCTGTCCTCGGGCCAGATGAGATCGACGAAAGGTCTTCCTTCCAGGGTCCCTGCCGGTACACCCGCGAGCTCGTACGCCCTGGGGTTGGCGAAGACGAGGACCTCATCCTGCACGATGATGACCGCCTCGTTCGCCTTTTCTATGAGTATGCGGTACTTCTCCTCGCTCTCCCTGAGCGCCGCCTCGACCTGTTCCCGCTCCCGTATCTCCGCGGTCAATGAAGCGTTGGCGAAGTTCAGCCTCTCGGTCCTTTCCTCCACCAGTACCTCCAGGTTGTCCTGATAGCGGCGCAGTTCCCTTTCGGCCCTGTTCTTCTTGACCACAAGGATCGACAGGAAGGCTACGGCGGCGAGGCAAAAAAGGATGATGCCCGCGCCCGCGTGAACGGCGTCGGCGTGCCTGGCATAGAAAGACACCGGTTTGTTGACGACGACGCTCCCCGCCGGCAGCAGGTCCTCCTCGATGCCGAAGAGCTCAAGCTGCCTGAAATCGAAGGTATACTGATTGGGGCTCCTCCTGACCACCGGGATGTCTTTTTCGCCGCCGAGGATCCTCCGGGCGATCTCGCCGGCCGTCTTCCCCTGGTAGAAACCGTTGGTGAGCATTCCGCCGACAATGCCGTGACCCAGGTAGTACTCCCACATGCTGTAGACAGGGATGCCCTCCTTAGCGATCTCAGGCGTGCTCGTCTCTATTGGTATCCCCTCGCCGGCCGACGACCGGAACCTCCCCGTGAGCAGGATGACGTGCTCATCCTTTCGCAGGCCCTTCAAGCGTTCAAGGAAGGGCCCAAGCTCGGGGTCCTCCACTATCTCGAACTCGAATACGCCCTTGAAGGCGGGGATCGTGGCCTCCAGCAGGTGCCTGTTGGAGATTCCCGTCACGTTGGAGTTGACGGGAGCGATCACTCTCACCGCCGTCGGATGCAGCGCGTGGGCCGCATCCAGGGTGCCCTTGATGTCTATCTCTTCGACAACCCCCGTGTACGGGGTTTTCCCCATCAACCTCGCGTCCGAGAAATCGTTGATCCCGCAGAACACGACGGGCGTGGAGGGAAAGAGGTCTTCTCCGAGGTCCAGTATCAGGTCGAGGGCCGGGTCGTCGGAAACGATGACCACGTCGTACCGATGACCCCTGAACTTGATACGGAAAGACTCCCGCAGGCTGCGGAGGTATTCCGGGGTGGAGATCCTGCGCGCGTCCATGTACTCGATCCTCAGGTCATCGTCCTTGCCGAGGACCGACCTCACCCCGGAAACGATGTCGTCGGACCACTTGAACCCGTCGTGATAGGAATTGATGAGCAGGATCCTGGCGCCCTGCCGGGCACCCAGGGTGTGAGGAACGCACAACGCCAACAAGACGACCAGCGCGCACGCACACCAGATTGAACACTTTATACCGCGCCGGTCCATCATCTCATCATCTCGTTTCCGCGCCACCCCGCCGCAACGGCCATCACAACAAATTCTACCGTATCTCCCGCAATTCGACAAGGGCTGCGGCTTCGCCTATCTCAGCAATCCGCACCGGGGCTTCACGCGTTCGCCCGTGAGATCGATATAGATGGGCTTGGTCATCGTGTATTCGTCGAGGACCATCTTCGAGAGGTCTTTGCCCCAACCCGATAGCTTGCACCCTCCTGAGGGCGTGTCGCAGAAGATGATCAGGCACTCGCTGATCCAGCCCGGGGCCACTTTGGTTCTTGACAGAGGCGGTGTTTGTTTACTATATAATATGATTGCAACAATCTTAAAGAGGAGTGGGACAATGGAAGACGAGATCGCAAAAGTCAATCTGAAGGAATTCGAGAAGAAACCGGATGGTTCCTGGGTCTGTGTCGCAAACTCAGACATAACCATGAAGACCGGAAAGATAATAAGGGTACCACCCGGAACCGTCTTCAAGAAAGGCACCATGTTCGTGGGAATTAACATGGTGGAAGAGCTCGACAAGTTCAGCAGCGCGAACTAAACGAACCATTTGCCGCTTTGAATCCCGCTGTGCCGTAGACTCAGAGGGCCTTGAAACAACAGCGTCTCCTCAAGACGCTTTTCAAGGCCCTGTTAACCGTAGCGCAGTAGACAGGGAGACGATGTTTTGCGCCCATCGCTCTCCGGTTCCTCTTTTTTTTTCTTTAGCTGGACGGATTCCCGTTCTCAGAAATGACGACACGATGGCTGTTAGAATTACTACACAACAATTGTTTATTGGGCGACAGACAGAACGAACTGATTCTTGTAGCATATTCCTGATATACATCTAATCAGGCTTCGAGTGGCTGTTAGAGGCTTTGCTGCACCGAGAACACGTCTATCTCGGATCCGCTTTGTGGGACATCTCCGGCGAAAACCGGCCAGATGGACAAGAACCTGCATATGGAGGGGGATTATGGGCGTCATAATGCAAGGATTCTACTGGGACTGCCCCAGGGTGGATCAACAGGAGTTCACCTGGTGGAATCACATTGCCGGGAAACTCCCCAGCCTTAAGGCGGCGGGCTTTACGGCACTCTGGCTCCCGCCCGCGAGCAAGGCCGCCAACATTGGCGGCATGTCGATGGGGTATGACGTCTATGATTATTACGATCTGGGGAAATACGACCAGAAAGGATCGGTGAAGACCTGGTTCGGCTCGGAGGATGAACTGCGGGCTATGATCGAAACGGCGCACCAGCAGGGGATGAAGGTCTACGCGGACCTGGTCCTCAACCACAACAACGGGGCCGACGGGAAGGAATTCAATCCCATCGCCCGGCAGGAGCGGTGGACCCTGTTCAAGCCGGCGAGCAAGCTCTTCACCCGGGACTGGACCTGTTTCAACCCCAGCCCTTTTCCGGAATACACCAGCGGCGCCTTCGGCGACATGCCCGATCTGTGCCATATCAATCCCCGCGTCTCGGCGGGCATCCTGAACCACGCCAGGTGGCTCGTTGAGGAGATCGGCTTCGACGGCTTCAGATATGACTTCGTCAAAGGGTTCGGCTCCTGGATCGTGCGGGGGATCCACGACCGAAAATACAAACGGGGTGGTCAACCCGTTAGCATCTTCGGCGTCGGAGAGTGCTGGGACGGCGACAATTGCATCGATAACTGGCTCGACTCGGTAAACGCCTGGGCTGAACACCGGGTCGGCGCCTTCGACTTCCCTCTCCGGTACCGGCTGAAGGACATGTGCGACACATACGGCTTCAGCCTTCGAAACCTTGCCAATGGCGGCGTGCTTTCCAAGGACCGGCCCTTCGAGGCGGTGACCTTCGTGGACAACCACGACTTCCGCGGGGACGGCTCCGACGAGATCATCAACGACAAGATGATGGCCTACGCGTACATCCTGACACATGAAGGGTATCCCTGCGTTTTCTGGAAAGACTGGTCCACTTACGGCTTGGCCGAGCCCGGACAATCAAGCGGGATCGAACGGCTGACCAAGGTCCACGAGAGCCGCGCCGGAGGGGGCACCAATGTCCTCTATGTCGATGACGTCTTCTACGTTATGGAGCGAACCGGGTTCGGGGATCAGCCGGGGCTGGTGTTCACCCTGAACAACATGGGCGAGACGGTTTCGCAAAGGGTAAGAACGGTCTTCCCGAACAAGATGCTGAAACCGCTGGCCTGGCGGGGAAGATATTCATCGACGAGCCCGGCGACGGTCACCACCGACGGGAACGGATGGTGCCAGGTCGAGGCGCCGCCCAGGGGCTATGTGGTCTACGGGCCGGAATCGTAGATTCGGTGAAAAAATGCGTGGAGCACCCTTGAATGACGGGCGGGGTGATCTCAGCCACCGAGACAAGTGTCGCGAATACAGGCAACTCCAGGGATTCATAACGCAATAAGGAGGAATGGACTATGGAAATAGATCTGCGGCCAGACCTGAACGGTTTGCGGGTGCGGCTCCCCGGCACCTTCCCGATCTATCTGATCGACCAGGGCAAGAGGCGCCACATACCGAGTGAAGATGTCTACAATTTCCTGTTCTCCACATGGGACGGGATCGTTGACGATATAGACATTGTCAAGATCCAGCTGGGGGAACCTATTCCATCAACAGCCGACCTGGTCCGATTTCTTGGCAGTCCGGCAATCTTCCTGAAGGACGGCGTTCAACCGAACCACGTCCTTCGGCACATCACAAGCCCGGAAGTCATGGAACGCTACAAGTTCAACTGGGCCAACGTGTGGGATTACGAGTTTACCCTGGAAGCCTTCCAGCAAGGCCAATCGCCGTATTTCGGACTCGGCCCCGAGATCACAAACCCTTAAGGGTCAGGTCGGCGATATTCGAAGGAATCGAGTTGCCTTTCAATGAGGATGTGCCCCATATTCCATTTGCATGCCCGGAAGGATTCTGGGAAAATAGACCCAAACCATACCGCCCCAGGAGGGAGAAACCGCGGTGTTTGCGGAGCTTGAGGAGATCAATTCCCGTCCGGAGCCGTTTGAATTCTATACGGCGCGCGATCTGTGGACGGACGGGCACACATCGCGACAGATGCTGTCACTCCACCTTGACCCCGGCGTCAATGCGGCTTCGCGCAATCAAACTTTCATAGAACGTTCCGTCGAGTGGATCGCCGATCATTTCGCGCTGACCGCCGGCATGAAGGTAGCCGACTTCGGGTGCGGCCCGGGATTGTACACGACGCGGCTGGCAAGAAAAGGTCTCCGCGTGACCGGTATAGACTTCTCCCCGAGGTCCATAGCCTACGCGAAAGAGGCGGCGGTGGGAGGTTTGTCGGTCGACTATATCAACGAGGATTACCTGGACTTCGAGACGGACGAACGCTTCGACCTCGTCATGATGATAATGTGCGACTATTGCGCGCTGAGTCCCGTCCAGAGAAGGAGGATGCTCGCAAAGTTCGGCAAGATCCTCGAACCGGGCGGCCACGTTCTCCTCGATGCCTATTCCTTGAAAGCCTTCGAAAGTCGCAAGGAGACCGCCACGTACGAACCAGATCTCCCGGGCGGCTTCTGGTCGGCGGAAAAATATTGCGAATTCCTCAACGTTTTCAAGTACGAGACGGAGAAGGTGGTGCTCGACAAGTACACGATCGTTGAGCCTCACCGCACAAGGACCATTTACAACTGGCTCCAGTACTTCAGTCCCGAAACCCTGAAAAGAGAATTCGCGGAATGCGGCTTCGAGACCGAATCCCTCTTCTCCGATGTCGCCGGCACACCGTTCGACAGCGAGAGCAGTGAATTCGCAATTGTAGCCAGGAGGTCCCCTGGAACGCGAGTCGACCGGGTATCCCGGTCAGCTTGATCGCCTGGCCGACAAACCGCTGAGCTTCCTGTACTCCAGGGTCTCCGGTCCGGGTTGTGTTCTCCATGATATCAGCTGGATCATTTTGAAATATCAGCTCTTGTGACCGCGCCGTATTACCAGGGGTCCCTTCATGGCGTCCATGATCCGCGCGACGGGGATGCCGTTCTCCAGCAGCTGGGCCATGGCGCTGCAGTACTTTCTGATGTGGAGAAAGAACTTCCTGTACCCTTCGCAGAGGTAGTGAAGCCCGGGTTCATCGTAAGGGGTCGTCATGAAGCGGTGCTTGGGACATCCCCCCCGGCATGCCCGAAGCACGTCACACTCCCTGCACCAGCGAGGCAGCGCGGTCTCCTTGGCGATCCCGAACCCCGACCGCAGCGACCTTTCCGCCAGGTCGGTCAGCCTGTCGGTCCCGATGTTGCCCAGCCTGTATTCGGGATAGACACTATGATCGCAGGCGTAAACGTCCCCGTTGTGTTCCACGACGAGTGACCGGCCGCACCGCTCAGCGTGAACACAGACCGGTGAAGGGTTGCCGATCCAGGCGTTCAGCGCCCACTCGAAGTTCATGACGAACACCCTGCCCACGTCGTTGCGGACCCATTCCTCGTAAACGGCTATGAGGAAATCGCCGTACTCTTCGGGAACGACCGACCATGGAGCGACCCTGGCCTCCTCCCCCTTCCTGTCGAGGGCGGCGGGGCCGGCAAGCTTGAGGCCTCTGTCCTCCCCGGCCCTGTCCGCCAGGCGCTCCACCACCGGTGTGAACTGGATGAACTCGATGCCCTCGGACTTGAAGAAATGATACACGTCGAGGGGCCGGCGGGCCGTATCCCTCCCGACACAGGCAAGAACGTTGTATTCGATCCCGTGTTTCTGCAGGAGCCTGAGGCCCCGCATGACGGCGTCGAAGGTGCCCTCTCCCTTGCGGTCGCGGCGATAGCGGTCGTGGACCTCCCTCGGTCCGTCGAGACTGATACCGACCATGAAATTCTCTTTTTTCAGGAAGGAGCACCATTCATCGGTGAGGAGCGTCCCGTTCGTCTGCAGGGAATTGGTGATAGTCTTTGCGCCCCCAAGAGACCTCTGGAGCTCGACGACGCGCCGGAAAAAATCGAGTCCCAGAAGGGTTGGCTCGCCGCCCTGCCAGACAAACTCGACGACGGGGGTCGGCTGAGACGCGACATGGTTGGCGATGAAGGCGCGAAGGACGCCATCGGTCATGCGGTATTTCTCGTCCTCAGGATAGAGTCCGTGCTTCTCGAGGTAAAAGCAATACTCGCATCGGAGATTGCACGATGGACCGATGGGTTTAGCGATAACATGAATGCCTTCCGCTGCCATTTCCCTCCCCTTTTACCAAATTCTATTTACATTAAGGGGCGAAACGTTGTCAACTGCTATCCCTGAGAACCAACGCGTCGAAGGGAGCGCGTGGAGGATAGAATCCTGTTGATATGCCTCGGGTTATCGGATTACCATTTAGGCGTGTCTCAACAGGAGCCGGAGGATGAAGAGATGAGGCGTCAAAGCATAATGGTGGTCATACCGCCTGGAATGTCAGATGACGATGGGGGTTATGGCGAGGTGGTCGAGTATGTCGCCGCCTGCGCGGGTTTCGACTGCATACGGGACAACCCGGACGGTGAGGACAGCGTATCCTGCGATGCCTATTTCAGGGACGATAAGGGCAACATATGGCATGGGCAATTGTGCAACCCTCCCTATCCCGACGGAAGCCAGAAGTACATAGTCGGTCTTGAAAAGAAAGCCGGGCAGTAAACCAACGGGGGTTTTTCCTCAGAAACTGGGTGATTTTTGCGTCCTTGTCCACGGTGGCTGGCCCAAACGCCGCGCCCTGCTGTGGAATCTGTTCTCGGCCCTGACCTTTCCCCTGGGAGGGCTGATCGCATGGATCGCGTCACAGAGTTTTGGCGTGTCGGGGCTGGTACTCTTCGGCGCGGGCAGTTTCATCTACATCGCCGCCTCGGACCTCATACCGGAAATAAAGGCTCAGGAAAGGCTCTCGCGAGCCATACTGCATTTCATGTTCTTCGCCATCGGCCTCGGTCTGATGTTCGCCCTCGCGTATTGCTTTCAACGGAGTTGATCTCTTGGAGCGCATCGTTGACGATGATCCTTACTCCAGCAGTGCCGAACGGTACGACGAGCGGTTCGACGCGAACCGGTTCGTCTATGATGCCGAGTTGAGGGCGGTCCGGTCGCTTTTCGCACCCACGGTTCATCCCGCGATAGAGGTGGGCGTGGGAACGGGCAGATTCGCGGCGCCTCTCGGGATCGGAGTAGGGATCGACCCTTCGGAAGGCATGCTGCGGATGGCGCGGGCAAGAGGAATCGCGGTCGCGCGGGGCGTCGCGGAGAACCTTCCCGTGAGGGACCTGGCGGCGGGATGCATCCTGATGGTGACAGCCATCTGTTTCGTGTCCGATGCGGTCAGGGCATTTGAGGAATCCTTCAGGGTCCTCAAAAGGGGCGGTGCCATCGTCATCGGGATGCTGGACCGCGCGAGCCCGGTGGGACGGACATACGGGGAGCGGAAACAGACGAGCCCGTTCTACCGGCACGCGAGGTTCTATTCCGTTGCCGAGGTCCTCGATATGCTCCGCCAAACGGGCTTCCGGGACTTCGACCTTCGACAGACCATCTTTGAGCAGGCATCGCGCATCGGTCAGGACGAGACGGTGAGGACCGGCCACGGGGAGGGACTCTTCGCCGTCATCCGGGCCCGCAAGGATTGACGGGGAGGAGCATCGATCATGAAGTACAAGGACATTCTTGAGGCGAAGGAACTCCTGGGATTGCCCGAACGGGCCTCGATGGACGAGATCAAATCGAGCTACAGACGACTCATCAGTCTCTGGCACCCGGACAGGTGCCGGGAGGACAAGGACAGGTGCGAAGAGATGACGCGGAAGATCATCACCGCCTACGGCATCATTGTCAGCTACTGCGAGGAGTACAAGTATTCCTTTGCCGAGGAAGAGGTCAAGAGATACCTGTCCGCCGAGGAATGGTGGTTCGAGAAATTCGGCAGCGACCCCCTGTGGGGGAAACCCTGAGAACCAGGGAAAGGTCAGTCAGAGCGACGGATGGATAACAGGGGAAACCGGAAAATGCGGATATCGGTCAGCGGTGAGAGGGTTGAGGAACTGAAGGGGTGGTTCTGGGATTACGTTCACACATTCCAGTACAGCGAGCCCGAAAGGCAGCAGAACATCGACATGAAGAAATGGCACACCCTGCGTGTGTGCGCGGAGATATCATCCCTCGGGACACAGCTGGGATTGAACGAGGATGAGCTGCGTCTGGCCGAGATCATCGCCATGCTCCATGACGTCGGCCGCTTCGAGCAGTACGCACGCTATCACACCTTCGTGGATGGAAGATCGGAGAACCATGCCGAATTAAGTGTGGCCATAATCACGGCGACCGGGATACTGGAGCTTTTTGACGATGCGGTACGCGACCTCATCGTCAGGTCTGTTCGGTACCACAACAGGGCTTCGCTTCCCTCCGACGAATCCGAAACGTGTCTTTTCTACTCAAGACTGGTGCGCGACGCCGACAAGCTGGACATATGGAAGGTGGTTACGGACTATTACTCCCGGAAGGATAAAGACCGCAACACGGCCATCGAGCTTGATCTGCCCGACACGCCTGGATTCTCGGAAGAGGTCTATCATGACCTCATGAACAGGAGGATAGTGAGCATAGGCCACATAAAGAACCTCAACGATTTTAAACTGCTTCAGATAGGATGGGTCTTTGACATCAATTTCAGACCCACGCTGGACCGCGTCAGGGAATGTCGGTACCTTGAGATGATCCGCGAAGCCCTGCCGCCGTCGGATCGCATCGACGGGATCTTCGGCGTTATCGACAGATCCTGCTTCACATGACGCACGGGTTCATCCCGTCTCCGGACCCTTTTAACATTGCATACTGCAATTTCACCCGCGTTATAAGAGTGCATATTGCGTCTATCAGGTCAACCTGTCCTCTCCGTCTGTTTTCTAACATGTAGTGATTACAGTGTTATGCTGATAACCCTGCCAAGGGTATGGGACTTGCAAGGTACCTGTTGTCGGTCAGCAGGCGGCCCGTGATCTCACGATGGGCAGAGAGATATAACATCTCCGGAGATGCGTGGCCGGCAAGGACACATGCCATGAAAGAAGGTTTTGAACATGAGAAAAGGCGGTAGAAGAGGCGGGCGTGGAGCCGGATCGCGCGGGGGCGGCGGCAACCGCCGCGGTATCGGCGCCCGCGGGACCTCGGCTACCGCAAAGACCGGGTTCCTGTCTTCTGTCTTTGCCCTGTTTGGCAGAATGATGCCGTCAGGACACACGGGGCCGCGACAGGATGGCGGCGGGGTCTACGGGATCGACGATGCGCGGTCAACCCGTTTTCCGGCAGCGGGCCCGAGAGTTTCGCCCTTCCCCGGCAGGTCCGCAAGTCCGCAAAGAACCAGCCCCCGCCGCCAGGCGTCGGTGGATGTCGAAAGGTGCACGGGTTGCGGGGCATGCGCGCGGGTCTGTCCGGCCGGCGCCATCACCGTGGGGTCAGCGGCCGCGATCGACACCATGAGATGCACCGGTTGCGGACGGTGCGTTGCTGAATGCCCCCAGGACGCCATAAGCCTGGCGGAGATACCGCGCGCGGCAGACACAACACCACTATCAACGAAAAAGGAGAAATAGCAATGGCAGTTATCATCGACAGCACGAAATGTACCGGATGCGGTTCCTGCGCTGAGGCGTGCCCTCTTGAGGCGATGACGGTGAACGACGGGCTGGCCGCGGCTGATCCCGAGACCTGCGTCGAATGCGGTATTTGCATGGAGGCGTGCACGAACGGCGCGGTCTCGCTTCCGTAATCTTCGATGATCCGAGAAAACCCGCCGTAAGGCTGGCGGGGCTTTCCACGATCGCCCATGGTTGACAATCACAACAGGACCATCAACTATCTCCGTCTCTCGGTGACGGACCGGTGTAATCTCCGCTGCATCTATTGTATGCCGGAGGAGGGCATCCGATTCGTTCCGCATAACGATATTCTCACGTATGAAGAGATGCTTCGCGTGGTGAGACTATGTGTCAGGAAAGGTATCAGGAAAGTGAGGCTGACCGGGGGAGAGCCCCTTGTACGACAGGGGATCGTCGGTTTCATCGAAAAACTCAACAAGATCGAAGGGCTTGAGAAGATAGCCGTAACGACAAACGGGGTTCTTTTGAAGGAATTTGCCTCCAGCCTGAGGCAATGCGGGATACGTCATATAAACGTGAGCATGGACACCTTGAGGAGAGACCGTTTTGCGCACATCACCCGGCGGGACGTCTTCGATAAGGTATGGGCAGGCATAGAAGAAGCGGAGTCGCTCGGATTCGATCCCATCAAGATCAACGTGGTCGCCTTGCGCGGCGTCAACGATGACGAGGTTCTCGATTTTGCACGATTGACCCTTGAGAAACCCTACCGCATCCGGTTCATAGAAATGATGCCCATCGGGGAGAACAACAGCTGGAGCAAGGAAAGATTCATCTCAGCGGAAGAGATCCTCGCTCGCATCCTTCCACTCGGCAAGACGGTTCGCGTGGGATCGGGGCCCCTCGACGGACCCGCCGACTATTACAGGCTTGAAGGGTCCCGCGGGATGATAGGTTTTATCGGCGCCTTGAGCAACCATTTCTGCGCAAGGTGCAACAGGCTCAGGTTGACGGCCTCCGGTCAACTGAGGGGGTGTCTTTTTTCCGACGACGAAACCGACATAAGGACCCCCCTGAGAAGGGGTGAAGGAGATGACGTCCTCCTCCGGTTGATCGAAGAGACCATTCTCAACAAACCGGCAAGCCACGGAGTGCGGGAATGGATGCCCCGCAATTGTGTACGCCCCATGAACCGCATCGGTGGATGACCCCGGGAAAAAGCGGCTATCAGGAAAAGTGAGCTCTGGGGTCCATCGCTCAATCAGCCATTGCTTTCTTGCCGGCCAGGTCTGCCCGCAGTTTGTCTTCCTCCGCTTTGTCGGCTTTTTCCATCTCTTTCACGTCGACGGTGACCTTGTCGATCTTGCCCGTGAACCTGTGGGGTGCCGGGACTCCATAGTCCTCCACGACCGGCGTCTCCCCGTCAAGACCGACATCGGCCCCTTCGTCAGGTGAAAAGATGAAGGCATGCGTACCCTCGATGCGCCCCTCGGCGACCTTCTCACCGTTGACGGTGAGCGTGGCCGAACCGCCTTTGCCGAAGCCATTGCCGTCATAGACGAACTCGTAACGGATGGTCGCCTTCCCGGAAGGCAGGCTCTTCGGAGAGGCGACAGTGTAACGCTTGAGACCGAGCCAGTTGTAAGTGAATGCCGGTTTTCCGTCCCTGACGTAGAGACTCCATCCCCCGAACCGTCCGCCCTGGGCGAGGACAACTCCCCGGACACCATCGCGGGGCACCTGCACCTCTGCGGTAATCGAGTGAGACCGGTTCTTCACGTTGATGAAAACATTCTCCGACATACCCCGCATTCCTTCGTAGACGGTGAGCGACGTCCGATCGCCCATCAGGTCCGGACGACCGGCAACGGCAGCGTTCATGCGTTCCTGAATACGGTCGTCGATGGGCAGAACCCGGTACTTCACCGCCTCGGTCATGAAGAGGTCCTGCATCTCTTTGAGTTTGTCGGGATGCTTTGCCGCCAGGTCGTACGCGAGGCTGAAATCGGTCCGTGTATTATACAATTCCCACCTGTCCTTTTCCAGGGAAGCCCGGGGAGCGGCCTCCCACACCGCCTTGTGCACGGTGCCGGCAAGCCAGCCGTCATGGTAGATGCCGCGGTTGCCGGCTATCTCGAAATACTGGACCAGGTGGCGGTCTTTTGCCCGGGCGTCGTTAAAGGTGTAAAGGAAGCTCACACCCTCGATGGGGGTCTGCTCGATGCCATCCACCCGTTTCGGCTCGGGCAGGCCCGCGGCCTCCAGGATGGTCGGGGCGATATCGATCACATGGTGCCACTGCGAGCGGAGCTCGCCCCTGGCCTTGATCCTCCCGGGCCAGCGGACGACCATCCCGTTACGGGTGCCCCCGTAATTGGAGGCCACCGCCTTCGTCCAGGTGAACGGGGTGTCTCCCGCAACCGCCCAGCCCGCGGCATAGTGCCCGTATGTCATCGGCCCACCCAGATCGTCGATGCGCTTCAGAATATCGGCAATGTTTTCATCCACTTTGTTGAAGAAGGCCATCTCATTGAAAAGGCCGCTCATGCCCCCGTCGGCGCTGGCACCATTGTCACCCGGTATGTAGAAGACCAGCGTGTTGTCCAATTGCCCCATGCTGTCGATCGCATCGATGAGCCGGCCGACCTCGAAATCGGCGTACTCACCGAAGGCGGCATATATCTCCATCTGGCGGGCAAAAAGCCTTTTCTCGTCAGGGCCCAGCTTGTCCCAGTCCTTGATGGCGTTGGGCTTGGGCGCCAACTTCGTGTCCGGAGGCACCACCCCCAGTTTCTTCTGCCGCGCCAGCGTCTCTTCCCGCAATTTGTCCCAGCCCTGGTCGAACTTCCCTTTGTATTTCGCGATCCACTCTTTCGGCACATGGTGGGGCGCGTGGGTCGCACCGGGAGCGAAGTACACAAAGAACGGTTTGTCGGGGGTAAGTGATTTCTCCGCTTGCACCCACTTGATGGCCTGATCGGTCATGTCCGTCATAAGATGATAATTCGGGTCGCTCGGCGTTTCCACCCTGGTCATACCATCATAGAGCGCGGGCGCCCACTGGTTCGCCTCGCCGCCAATGAAACCGTAGAATTTGTCGAAGCCGCTGCGCGTCGGCCACCTGTCCGTCGGCCCCGAAGGGCTCACCTCCCACGCGGCGGTCTCGTGGCTCTTGCCGAATGCCGCCGTGGCGTAGCCGTTGTAGCGCAGCATCGTCGCCAGGGGAGCAACGCTGACGGGGCGCTGGCCGGTGGCCCCCGGGAAGGCGGTTGCCATCTCCATCACCAGCGACGCGTTGCAGGTATGGTGGTTCCGCCCGGTGAGAAGCGCCGCCCGCGTGGGCGAACTGACACCGGTGGTATGAAAGTTGTTGTAGCGCAGACCCTGATCCGCCAGACGCTGCAGGGTGGGCATATGGATCGGCCCGCCAAAGGTGCCCGGCTGGCTGAACCCCATGTCATCGAGGAGTATGACAAGCACATTGGGAGCACCCTTCGGCGCCTTCACCTCAAACCTCGGCGGAGGTGTCGCCTTCCGCACATCCAGCACGGTGCTGTGCGGGTAATCAGGCTCCGATACTGGCAAGGCGGTTCGATCAACCGTCGTCTGCGCCCCGGCCGCTGCAGCAATGATACCTCCAACGGCAATACCCAAACTCGTAAAGCTGACCCTTCGTCCCATCATCACTCCTCTGCGCTGAAGGTATTTTTTCCAGACTTTGTTTACATTATCGGAGAACCATTGTCAAACACTATCCCCCCTGCTGTGACCCCGGAGCCCCCCTTGAATGAACGAAAAAGAAGGCCCCCTGGGTGGGGGCCTTTAAGTGCAGGATGAAGTTCTTTAGGTTCTAGAGCTTGCGGACGTTCTCTGCTGCCGGGCCTTTTTGGCCCTGAACGACATCGAAGCTGACCCGGTCGCCCTCGGACAGTGATTTGTAACCTTCTCCCTGGATCGCGGAATGGTGGACGAACACGTCCTTGCCACCGTCCTGCTCAATAAAACCGAATCCCTTTGAATCATTGAACCACTTTACTCTTCCTTCTGGCATCTTTTCTCCTTAAGAGATACTCTCTTGTGCGAAAATACGACGGATTGGACCATCAAAATCTTTTTGGCTGTTTCTCCTGTCTCTTCGCTTCTTTCTGCTGCTGTTTCCGGACGTTTTGCTTCTGACCCTTTTCCTTGTCCTTCTTACCCTTGTCTCCCATACTTACCCCCTTCATCCTTCACAAACACTTTCGGTGCTGCCCGTTCTTTTCTCCTCCCTTCTTTGATTCTAGCAGAACAAAAGGCAACTCGCCACAGACACTTTCATCTATTTCCCGGACACAGTGGGCCGACCGGGGTTGCATCGGGGAGGGGACCGAGAGCCAGGCAGTGGATCTGGAACTCCAATCCGGCTTGACACATCATATGGTGTTAATGTAAACAATCTCATGAAGGCAAATGGATCAGCAGGTAGTGCTGCCGTTGTTCTCGCCCTGTTATTGATAGCCGCCCTGACTTCAGGGCCTCTGTGTTCAAGCCTTTTCACTGTACCGCACGATTTCGGCAATGATGTTTCTGGCCACACCAACCTTCTTCTGTCTCAGAAATGGG
>ERZ764778.1865-NODE-1865-length-20029-cov-7.667368_pt1 | contig 20029 bp, 20 predicted proteins | sample MGYA00374951_ERZ764778 | MGnify/ENA primary metagenome ERZ764778 (study PRJEB28918, sample SAMN05720193) | bioreactor metagenome | isolation source: Anaerobic biogas reactor | place: USA:Washington, USA | collected 2015-08-08 ...
GGGGTGGCGGCGACAGCAGCAGGCATAACCGCGGCCATCGTTTTCGGCTATCTGGCAGCGATTATATTTAATCCTAAAGATTAGAGATGCAAGGAGGGTAAAAATGCAGCGAGTAGGCATACCGCAAGGACTTTTTTACCATTATTACTATCCCCTGTGGAAAACCTTTTTTGAAGATCTGGGGGCAGAAGTTGTTAATTCCGGCCCGACCAACCGCGAAATTGTGGAAAAAGGAATTGCTGCTGCCGTAGATGAAAGCTGCTTCCCGGTCAAAGTATATTTTGGCCATGTCCAGCAGTTGTGCACCATGGGGCTTGACTACATATTTTTGCCCCGACTGGTAAGTGTTGAGCCTAGAAGTTATATCTGTCCCAAATTCATGGGCGTACCAGATATGATCAAAGCCACCCTGTCAGATCTTCCCGCCGTGATTGATATGCTCGTCGATTTGAGCAAAACCAATAAAGTATTCGATCGCGAGGTTGTGAAAGTAGGAAACTACTTCACCCGCGACCGGATGGCGATTCAACGAGCTTATCACCACGGGATCGCCGAGCAGAAAAATTGCAATCAGATCTGCCAATCGGGATACAGCACCACGGAAGCGATCGCTTTATGGGAAGGAGGACAGATCGATCTGCCCTCCCGCTATGATCTGCAAATCGGCGTATTGGGGCATGGCTATTCCCTGTATGATCAGACCATCAGTATGAATCTTATTCAGCGTTTGCGTTCCATGGGCTGCAAGGTGATTTTACCCGAGGGATGCGATCATATAAAAATTGAAACCGCTGCCGCCACCATGCCCAAACGGGTCTTCTGGACCCTGGGACGTAAAAATGTGGGAGCAGCGCTGCATCTGGCCCAACAGGAACAAATTGACGGTATTATTTATCTGGCTTGCTTTGGCTGCGGACCTGATTCCATGATTGGGGATTTAATCGAACGCAAAATCAAAAACAAGCCTTTTATGATGATCACCATTGATGAACATACCGGGGAAGCCGGTATGATAACCAGGCTGGAAGCATTTTGTGACATGCTGCGCAGAAGGAGGTATGCAGGCAGTGAAAGTAACTTATCCGCACATGGGGAATATGTATATAGCCCTGCAGGCGTTAATGAATGGTCTGCAGCTGGAATTCATAACTCCTCCGCCGATCAGTAAACGAACCCTGGAACTGGGAGTAAAATATTCGCCCGAGTTTGTCTGCATGCCAATGAAAATCAATCTTGGCAATTTTATCGAAGCGCTCGAAATGGGCGCAGATACAATCGTCATGGGCGGCGGCTGGGGACCGTGCCGGTTTGGATATTATGCGCAGATTGAAAAAGAGATTTTGCAGGAACTGGGTTATGATTTTCAGATGCTGGTGCTGGAAGCACCGGATTCAAAACTAAAGATACTGCTCAGGCAGCTGCAGTCTTTGGGACAGAATGTGAGTCTGTGGCAGGCGCTGAAAAGCATTAAATTTGCCTGGGACAAACTGAATGCAGTCGAGCAGGTGGAAAAAGGCCTGGAATATTTTTTGCCGCGGGCAGTACATCCGGATCAGGTGGAAAGGATTTATCAGCAGGGGCTGGAGGAAATCATCGCTGCCCGCAATGCCGATCAGAGCTTTAAAATGGCCCGGCAAGCCGTGCAAAGTATGCAGAAGCTGGAATTAAAATCACAAGCACCACTTAAAATTGGTCTGGTAGGAGAAATATATACGGTGCTTGAACCGGCCGCCAATTACGAAATCATAAAAATGCTGGGCCGGCTGGGGGTTGAAGTAAAAAGGACGATCTATATGAGTGACTGGGTCAATGATCACCTGCTGGGCGGACATGTCAAACCATCGGTACGCAGCCAGCTGATTGCCAGTGCCCGCCCCTATCTTAACTACTGGGTGGGCGGGCATGGCCAGGAAACGGTTGGCACCACGGTCGCCATGGCCCGCCAGGGTTGTGACGGTATTATCCAGATCGGCCCCCTGACCTGCATGCCGGAAATCGTGGCTCAAACCATCCTGCCCCTGGTCAGTGAAAAAGAAGGTATACCCTGCATGACGCTCTGGTTTGATGAATTAACCGGCACAGCCGGGATACAGACCCGACTGGAAGCTTTTATTGATATGGTCAGCCGGCGTAAATACACCGCCGGTTATGTTAAGGAGGCGTAATTTTGGACGTGTTTTTAGGGGTAGATATCGGTTCGGTCAGCAGCAATTTTGTGCTGATGAACAATCAGTGCGAAATCGTAAAAAAAGTCTATCTGCGCACGATGGGCAATCCGGTAGAAGCTGTCCGCAGCGGCTTTGCCCAACTGATGGATGATGACAATGAATTTGAAATCAGCGCAGTGGGTACCACCGGCAGCGGCAGATACCTGGGAGCAACCCTGCTGGGAGCCGATGTAGTTAAAAATGAGATCACCGCCCATGCCGTCGCAGCGTCTTATACGTATCCTGATGTACGAACCATTATCGAAATCGGCGGGCAGGATTCCAAAATCATTCTGATTCACAATGGCATCGTGCATGATTTTGCCATGAATACCGTCTGCGCCGCCGGTACCGGATCATTTCTCGATCAGCAGGCAGCGCGTTTAAATATTGCCATTGAAAATTTCGGCGCCCAGGCGGCCCAATCCTCTCAAGCAGTCAGGATAGCTGGACGCTGCGGCGTTTTTGCCGAGTCAGACATGATCCACAAACAACAGATGGGATTTCCCAAGGAAGATATAATGATGGGTTTGTGTGAAGCCCTGGTAAGAAACTATCTGAACAATGTAGCCAAAGGCAAAAAAATCGAAGCTCCGATCGTATTTCAGGGCGGAGTGGCCGCCAACATCGGCTTGAAAATCGCCTTTGAAAAAGTGTTGGCCCGAGAGATCCATGTACCGCGGGATTATGATGTGATGGGCGCCATCGGTGCGGCTATGCTGGCCCGGGAAAAAATAATCATGGCCGGCACTGATAGCCGTTTTCGGGGAGCTGAATTTATTACCGCCGGCGAGTTTCGCAGTGGCAGCCATGAATGCAAAGGCTGCCCCAACCTTTGTGAAGTTGTATGTATTAAAAGGGACAAGGAAGTTCTGGCTTATTGGGGGGATCGCTGCAAAAAATGGGAAAACAGCCTCAGCCAGGCCGGACAAAATGAACTGCAGGTCATATGAAAATCATGTAAAACTGCCATTTAGTATGGGTCTTGGGCCGTTGTATATACGTGCATGGCTGCCCCTTCCCTTCTGTATTTTTATATATTGGTTTCTTCTTCCAGAATGGCAAGGATATGCTGCTTTAATAAGCTAATATCCTTGCCATTTTCCCGTTCTTTTAACAGATCGATTTCCAGCCTCACCCGGGCCGGCCGGGCCGAAAACAGATAAATTCGGTCGGCCAGCAGCAGGGCTTCTTCGATATCATGGGTAATAAAAAGAATCGACGAGCCGTAGCGGTGCTGCAGATCCTTCAGCCATAGCTGCATACTGTGCCGGCTGATCGCATCCAGAGCAGCAAACGGTTCATCCAGCAGCAGGATATCGCTGGTTTGGAGATAAGTGCGCAGCAAGGCGGCCCTTTGACGCATACCGCCTGACAACTGGCGGGGATAATAATGGCCAAATCCGGCCAGACCAAAATCCGGCAGATAACTCTCTGCCCTGCGCCGTGCTTCCGCTTTGGGCATACCTTTAAGGAGCAGGGGGATGGAAACATTATCCACAATATTGCGGGAAGGAAGCAGCAGGTCTTTTTGCTGCATGTAGCTGATGCGACCCGCTTTTCCCGTCCAATTTTGCTCATCGATCCAGACCGTGCCCTGGTCAGGTTCCATTAAACCGGCAATTATATTAAACAAGGTGCTTTTACCGCAGCCGCTGGGACCGATAATGACCACGAATTCGCCTTTATCAAGCCGCAAAGATATATCATCCAGCGTAAATATGCGGTCAAGTGTCTTGCTTATTTCTTTGACCATCAAATGCAATCTTCAAACCCCCCCGAAGTTTAGGGAAGAAATTCGTTGGTAAAGGCTTTTTTGGGATCTATGTTTTGCTCAATGATGCCATTATTGTACATAAAATCAGCAAAGTTCTTCCAGACCTCGGGGTTCATTTCACCCCAACGGGGAGCATCGCCCTGGTAGCGCGGTGAAAGGTACGCCTGGCTGGCCATGACCAGTTCCTGGTTAATATCCGGCACCTGTTTGATTAAAATTTGCGCTGCTTCATCGGGATGGGCAATTGCGTACTGATATCCCTGACTGGTGGCCTGCATAAACTTCTTTACTAATTCAGGATTCTGGGTAATTGTATTTTCAGTAGTTATGATAATAGGACTGTAAAAATCAAGCGTTTTGTCCTGATCTTTGAGTTCAATAAAATCGAGGGCCATATTTCTCTGCTCAGCTTCAATACCGGTCCAGCCATAATAAATCCATGCAAAATCCACATTGGATTCAACCGAAGTAAAGAAGTCAGCTGTGCCTACATTAACTACTTTAAGTTTGCTGAAGTCGGCCTGATTTTTTTCCATCAAAGTTTTAAGGATTGCACTTTCAATAGGTGAACCCCAGCCTCCATAGGTTTTGTTGACAAAATCCGCGGGGCTTTTAATGTTTTTGCTTTTCGGGGCAGCAAATCCGGAGGTATTGTGCTGGATTACAGCGGCCAGCGCAACCACCGGAATGTTCTGGGAGCGAGCAGTGGTCAGCTCTTCCTGATAGGAAACGCCGAAATCACCCTGGCCGGCCGCAACCAGCTGGGATGTGCCGCCTTCGGTGGCCTGTACCAGTTTCACATCCAGGCCGGCCTGCTTGTAGTAGCCCTGGTCAAGCGCAACATAAAGTCCGGTGTGATTGGTGTTGGGAACCCAGTCCAACAGAACCGTGACCTTCTGCAGTTTTGTCGGTTGGGACGATTGGCTGCCAGCGCAGCCCGCCATGGATAACAGCAAAACCAAAATTACGATCAAACTTGAGAACTTTTTCAAAGCCAGTATCCCCTTTCTTACATGAAAAATTTTTGCATCTGTTATAGGCTGCCTCAGACAGAGGCCTCCTCGATAGCCGTTCTTGCTGGTTTGCGGTTCCATGGCACCAGCAGGTATTCGAGCAGATCAACCGCTTTTACCAGGCCGAAACTCAGTAAACAAATTACCACAACTATAGCCAGTACCTGATCGACTTTAAATCCTTTTTGGGCCAGAGTCATAAAGTATCCCAGTCCTTTGGCTGCCCCCATCCACTCCGCCACGATGGCCCCCATGATGCTGTAAGTGGCCGATATTCTCAGACCGGAGAAGAAAGACGGCAAAGCTGCAGGGATTTTAACCATCCTGATGATTGCCCCGGGTTTGGCGCCCATGGATTTAAAAAGCAAAATCTGATCGTTGTCAACTGCCTCCAGTCCGTTCATCAAACTGATCAGAACGGGAAAAAAGCAAACCAGGATAACCACCAGTATTTTGGGCAGGATACCAAACCCGAACCAGATGACAAACAAAATCGTAAGAACGATCAAGGGAACCGTTTGGGAGAAAATAATCAAAGGATACAGTGCGCTTCTCAGCCCATAAAAACTATCCAGCAACAGGGCCAGAATAAAAGCAATAATGATGGAAAGCCCAAAACCCAGCAATGATTCCATCAGCGTAACCAAGGTATGACTTAATAAAACCGGCCCAATCTTTCCAAAAGAAATGATAACCTGGCTGGGAGCCGGCAAAATCCACACCGGAGTATGGGAGACGCGAACCAGAAATTCCCAGAGCAGAAGAAAAAACAGAATGGTTCCCAGCGGCAAAAGTTTAGCGGCGGTAGGACGAAATTTTTTCATCGATCGTTACCCCGTCGGGTTTATAATCAATTGTAACTATGGAAAAAACACGCTCTGCACCGGCTGCAATACAAATCTGCTGGGCCTTTTTGACCAGGTTTAAAAGAGTGTCGAGATCACCTTCAATGGTTGTATCATTGGGGCTAACCACATAGTTAAGACCGGAATCCCTGAGCATGGCTATTACCTGGTCCACCACCGGATAAATATCTTCTTCGTTAACCACCGGCAATACTTTTAAACTCAAAGTTGCTTCAGACATAGACCAGACTCCTTTCCATAAATTATAAGAAAAGCAGAATTGTACAGCTGTCTAACCCGCAAAGGCAGGAGAGCAGCATACAGCCGGCGGGGAAATACCCGGGCATACAGCTGTATAAACCACAAAGCCAGAGAGCGGCATACAACCCGCAGGGACATACAGCTGTATAAACGCAAAGGCCAGAGAGCGTATACAACTTGCAGGGAAATAACCCGAACATACAGCTGTCTAAACCGCAAAAGATAAGAGAGTATATGCGCTGTCCGGAGGGTAAACCTTCGGCACAGACGACGAAAATTAGACCGGTACTTTTGACAGTTAAAATGTGAATCCCAGAAAGGAAAAAAACTTCCTCCCTGATTAGGTAAGAAGCAAATGAAAAAATTAAATATGCTCCCTACGCTGGCATTACCCAGATCAGGTATCAGGGTCAGGATCGAAACGGATCCACTCTCAGCCGAACCAATTCAGCTCCCCTTTAATTTGTTAGCTCATTATAATATTTTTGCTCAAGATGGTCAATTTATTCTTCTAAAAATGAGGATTTTGCAAAACTCTCCCAAATAAAAAATTAATTGGATTCATGTTTAGAATAACCAATATCTGACTATAATTATTCGATAAAATGAAATAAAATGGTAGTACATAAATCAATGCAGTTTTTTGGATAATAAAAAAATAAAGAATAGTAAGGGGTTGTAACATAATGGCGATTAAAATTGTTACCGATACATCTTGTGACTTGCCACAGGAATATTTGCATAAATATGCCATTGAGATGCTGCCCCTGAAGGTTACCTTTGCCAATGACCAGACATTTCTGGATCGTTTTGAAATCAGCCCGGCCTTATTTGTAAAAAAGATGCAGTCAAGCAAAGAGCTGCCCAAGACCTCGGCCCCGGATCCCGCTACTTTTGTGAAATGTTTCGAGAAAGGCCTAAAGGAATTTGGGCAGGTTTTATTTATCAGCATATCATCGGGACTGAGCAGTACTTATCAGACCGCCCAACTGGCCAGCCAAATGATCAACAGTCCCAATATAAGACTGTTTGATACCCTGACCGCTTCCCTCGGTACTGGGATTGCCGCCATTAATGCCGCGGAAATGGCTGCCCGGGGACTTACCTTGGATGCACTTTTGGATCAGTTGCTCAAGTTTAGACAAACCCGCGAAGTACTGTTTACTCTCGATACCCTGGAAAATGTGGTCAAGGGCGGAAGATTGAGCAAACTGCAGGGCATGGCCGGTACCGTGTTGAATATTAAACCGATTCTCAGGGGCAATGCCCAGGGTGTACCTGAAGTGGCGGAAAAGGTTGTGGGCAGGAAAAAAGCCATGCAACGTCTGGCGGCCATGCTGGGAGAGGTTTATGACAGGAATTTGTTAAAAGACAAATTTATCGGTATCAGCCACGTAGCCTGTCCGGAAGATGCGCAGCATTTTGCCCAGGTTATAAAAGAAAAGTACCAGCCCCAAAAGGAGATAATTATAGCCGAAATGGGTGCTACCATCGGAACATATGCCGGGGTAGGAGGACTTATGGTTAACGTCTTTTAACTTTGCCGCTTTTAACGATTCGGCAGATTTATTTTAAAGTTGTCCGGATCAATGGTTATCAATGAAGGAGCAGATATTGCCATGGATCCTCTCAGCCCGCGTTTGCAGGCAATTGCAGATTTGGTTACCGTCGGTCAAAGTATGGCCGATATAGGTTCCGACCATGCCAGATTACCCCTCTACTTACTGGAGAATAGGCTGGTACCCCGGGCGGTAGCCAGCGAACTGGGCGATGGACCTTATCGACGCACCCTGGCCGCCGTTCGCAGCAGTAATCTGCAGGATTATATTGAAGTGCGCAAGGGAGACGGTTTGCAGACCCTGGAAGCCGGCGAGACGGATACCGTCGTAATGGCAGGTTTGGGGGGGGACAGTATAGCCGCTATTTTGGCGCATGATTGGAACAAAGCCGGAAGTTTCAGGAAATTTATCTTTCAGCCTATGACCCGGGCCTCGGTATTGCGCCAAACCCTGGCGGAAAGAGGATGGCCGATTTTACAGGAAATACTGCTGCAGGACAATAATCGCTTTGTAGTAATAATTGTAAGTCAACCCGGAAGCACCCCGTATCGTTTGGATCCCTTGGAAACTGAGATCGGCTGTGAAATTTTAAAAGCAGATAATAATTTAAAAAGAGAATACCTGTTTAAATTCTTGGAAAAATATACTAGAATTTATGCAGGCCTGAAAAACTCAAGCCGGCAGGAAAAACAGCTGTTGGCAAATTCTTACCGGGACAAGCTGGAACGATTGGAGCTGATTCTTAATGCAAGCCACCGTCCGAGATATTAGCCGCCTGATGGAATCCCTTTATCCGCCTTATATAGCTGAAGATTGGGATAATGTGGGCCTGCAGATAGGATCTTTGGCAAGTCCGGTCAAAAAAATTATGGTAACCCTGGAGGCGGACCAGGAAATTGTCAATGAAGCCATCGAGCAACAGATCGATCTCATCATTACTCACCACCCTTTATTTTTCAAGCCGATCAAGTCTATCAATTTTAATCGTCCCCAGGGAAAATTGATTAAAAATATAATTCAACACAATATAAATATATACACTGCCCATACCAACCTGGATGCGGGAAGTACCGGTCTGAATGAATATCTGGCGGAAAAATTGGAGCTTCAGGACATAACGCTTTTGGATGCCAGTTACAGTGAAACCCTGTACAAACTGGTGGTTTATGTGCCTGAGGAACATGAAACCCAGGTCCGGCAAAGCATTACCGCGGCCGGCGCAGGGCATATCGGAAAATACTCAGATTGCACTTTCCGTATACAGGGTACCGGCACATTTTTGCCCCGGGAAGGCAGCCAGCCCTTTATCGGTGCGACGGGTCAACTGGAGGAAGTCCGGGAATATCGCCTGGAAACCATCGTATCCCGAAATATCCTGGATCAGGTGCTTGATAGCATGAAGCAAAGCCATCCTTATGAAGAAGTCGCCTATGATATCTATCCTCTGGCCAATAAAAGCCTTACCTACAGTCCTGGCAGGATCGGCGTTTTACCTCAGCCCATGCCCCTGAAGGAATTCTGCCTCCATGTAAAACAAAAACTAGATATCAATACCCTGAGATTCGTCGGCGATGATCAGGACATGGTTAAAAAGATTGCCCTGGTCAGCGGTTCCGGGGCAGGTTTTATTAACAAGGCTCGCCAACAGGGTTGTGATCTGCTCCTAACCGGAGATTTGAAATATCATGAAGCCAAAGATGCCCAGGCGCTGGGCCTTAAAGTTGCCGATGCCGGTCACCAGCAGATGGAGCGCCTGATGGCACCTTTGTTGGCTGAACAACTACGGACAGGCTGCGCTGATATGGGATATGAGTTGGAGATCATCATTAAATACAGCAGCGAATGTATTAAAATCATATAAAGGATAATTGAAAAACAAGTTTTTAAATCATTACTTGGTTACTTTTGTCATAAAAATAGTCTTCGGAAAATTTAAATAAATTGGAAGGACTTTTATAATTGATGTGGAATCAAAATCAAATGTAAGGTATTATTGGGGAAACAAGCAATTCAATCCGTTTTTAAAACCTAAATTTGCAATTCGTTTTTCCGCTCAAATAGAGTGTTTTTAATAAAAAATATGGAAAATATAATGCAAGCGAGGTGATCCTATCGAAAAGTAGCTTTGAGGCCCATTTACAGGCATTTTTAATTAGATACTATGTATAAAAAGTGATTAAATAGGTAAACTGAGATTAGTAGTTTTTAAATTCAATGACCTGAAAATAAAAAAATTTTAGATAATAATGATTTATTAGAAGGAATTGCCGTTTTTTTGCTGAATGTAGAATATAGTTATAAAATTTTTAAAGGGAGGATTATGTCGTGAACAAATCGGAACTAGTTAAAGCATTGGCTGAAAAGGCTGAAATTACCCAGAAGGATGCTGCAAAAGCATTAGACGCAGTGGTTGATACCATCCAGGCTGCACTTGCAAAAGGCGACAAAGTTCAAATTATTGGTTTTGGTAGTTTTGAAGTGCGTGATCGCAAGGCAAGAACAGTTATTAGCCCGGCCACTCGCGAAGAAATTACTGTTCCCGCGACCAAAGTTCCGGCATTCAAGCCAGGTAAATCCCTGAAAGAAGCGGTTGCTGTAAAAAAAGCAGCTAAAGCCGCCAAACCTGCCAAAAAGGCTGCCAAAAAGAAATAAGTAAATAACCCGGGTATTAAAAAGAGGTATACGCAAGGTATACCTCTTTTTTGCAGATGATTTTCGGGGACAGTCCCCAAAAATCAAATTAAAAACAAAAAGTGATTTTTGGGGACTGTCCCCGAAAATCACTTTGTTCGGGAGCGTTTGAGGCGACGGCTTAGGTAATCCAATAAAAGATAAAAAGCAATTATGACGAACATACAAAACAGGTACAAAAGCAGGGTACTGCAAAGGGGAAATGCCAGCAAGTAGGCGATCAGCAGCCCGCCCAGGCTTATAAATATGAGGCGGGTGCGGGTATTAGCAAACAGAATACCCTGTTCCTCCAGAGAAATCCGGTTAAATACTGCCATAGCAAGCCCCAATAAGCAGATAATCGCCAGCAGCAGGGGGATGGTTTCCATGCCCAGCCGGGGGGCTGAACCGAGCATCCCTGATGTTGCATACATTCTCCAGTTCGGGAAGTGATCTACAGCCTGGATGATACTCCAGTGTTCCCCGGTAAGATAGTCGGTAATGGTGAGATAATCTCCTAGATATAGCATTTTAATTGAAAATGATTGTGAAGCGTTAAAATAACGTGCCGCCATATTTTCCAGCATTGCAATCAGGGCCTGGGGCAAATAGATCAGCAAAAAGCTCAAACCTGCGGCCGGCAGAACCGAAGCCGTAAAGGTGGAAGTAAAAAGTGCCAGAGTAAACAGGGCGGTGAGACCCAGACTCATAATCAGTCCCCAGCGCAGAATTATGGTTGCATCGACACCCAGCCCCAGTGCTCCGGACATGGAAAGGAGAAAAACCGTATTGACTGCCATGGCTAGCAGCAGGTCAGTGCTGCCGAACAGAAATTTACTAAGTACAATGTCATAGCGGCTTACCGGAGTTGTGACCAGATAACGCAGACTGCCTTTGCGTTCTTCTCCCAGCAAGAGCGCACCCAGGAGAATAGGTGCGGCCAGCCAAATAACATGCAGGCTATTCTGCGGAAGTGGGGGCGGACCCATCGGCAACTGATAAAAGTTAAGCATATAGGTTAACTGTTCACCCCACTTATGGAGCATCCGGCCTCCCTGCAGCAGATAATAAAGGCTTTTTAATACCGGCACATAGATCAATAAAACCAGTGCAACTAGAAAATAACCCCGGTTGTGATGCAGTTCCTTATCCAGAAGGGCCCGCTGCACACGCCATCTATTCATTCTTATTCCTCCCCACAGCTAATTTTTACCCAGGCCCAATCCGGCCGACAGCCTCCACCAGATTCCCATACCCAGATAGATTGCGATAAACAGCAATAGCAGGCAGACGAGGAATTGCAGCCAGGAATCTGCCATATTGCAGGCCAGGAGAGGGGATAGAAAAATTGCCAGCCCCAGGCGGCCTTTTTCTTTGGAGTTGCCGCTTAAGAATACTTCGCCGCTTCGCTCCAGGGGATTACGCTCAAAAAGCCGCATCGCCATTAACAGAAATAGCAGATCAGCCAGCAGCAAGGCCAACATTGATCCTAAGAAATAGCTCGTATTGTTCAAGCCTGCAACGCTATCGGCACTTATATATTCAATGACATTCAGGTAGTTGAGCCATTGATTGACCTGGCTTGCCTGCGCGGCCGTCAAAACATGGAATTTGGTCAGAGGGAATACGATTATACTGGTCAGCAATATGGGGAGCATCAGGAAAAAGCCCGTAAATACAGCTGAGTATAAAATTGAGCTAAAGATACAGGCACTCAGCAAGGCTAAGCTGAACAAGGCCAACAAAACCAGGGTTGTTCGCACTGACCACAACAGGAGCTGACTGATCGGAATGATATCGGAGTTTATTGTACTTATGGCGACCATGTACAGCAGGAGCGCCGACATGCAAACAAGGATGCCCAGATTGCCCAGCAGCCATTTGGCCGCCAGGATTTGGCGGCGGTTCACGGCGGTGCTGGCCAGATAGTTCAGGCTGCCGCCCCGCTCTGCTCCCAGCATTATCGTCGCCAGTAGTACTACTGCAATGACTGCAGTTTGTTCCATAAAGCAGGCCCCGTTTTGAATAATCGCCTTAAGTACCCAAGCCGATGGACTCAACCCGGATTCAGCGATAATCCGATTAGGGAGGGCAAATACTCGGATGAAAAGCGGAACGAAAACGGGCTGCAGCATTATCAGGGAAAAAAACAGAATCCAAAGATAACGGTGCTGGCGCCATTCTTTCCATAACAAACCGGGATGAAACAGCTTTGCCATTGCGTTGCGCGTTTTAATCCGCGGTGCCTGGGCCAGATTTGCCGTGCTCATAGCTGTAACCCCTTTCCTTCATCAGAATCAGGAATATATCTTCCAGGCTCAGGTCAACTTCTTCCAGCAGCAATGGTTTCAATTCCTGAACCTTTTGATAGTTATGGTTTAAATCACCCTGAAAGATGATGGTATAAACCCGACCCTTTGGCTGGCTTTCCATTACTCCGGGAAGGTCGGTCAAACGCTGTTCAGGCATATCATCCGCCAGCATCACCCGAAATTTATGCATGGATTCTTTGAGCTGATCCAGGGAAGAGGAAAAAAGTAAATTACCCTGCCAGAGGGAAGCTATGTAATCGGCACTCTGCTCCAAATCATTTAAGTTGTGAGTAGAATAGAAAATGGTCGTCTGCCGCTCGGCAACCTCCTCAATAATACTTTGCATGAAGGCCCGCCGAACCACCGGATCCAGTCCGGCGGTGGGTTCATCCAGCAGAATCAACCGGGGGCGAATCGATAAGGCCAGCACCAGAGAAACCTGTACCGCTTGGCCCCGGGAAAGATTACGGATGCGTTGTCCATAGGGCAAATCATATTGCCGCTGTAGTTCGCGGCAGCGTTCCCAGTCCCAATGGGGGTAGAGCCTGCTGGCCAGATTGTACATTTCCGCAACTGTAAATGAAGGGTATAAAACCGGCACATCCGGAACATAGCCCACCCGCTCCCGAATGCTGCCGCTTTTCTCCCGCACGCTGCGTCCCAGTATAAAAGCCTCCCCGCTGCTGGGCCGGCTGATACCAGCCAGTATCTTCATGAGGGTAGATTTGCCCGCACCGTTGGGGCCGATGAGACCAAAAATAGTGGCTGCAGGAACCGATAAACAAAGATTATTAAGTGCCTTTTGGCCGTCATAAAACTTATCTAAATTCCGGGTTTGCAACGCCAGCTCCATGTTATTTCCCCTCCTTGTTTTGCTCCCATTCCCGTAAATATTCCTTGAAGAATCTCTCCAGTTCAGCAGAGCTGATTCCCTGATGATAAGCCTCCACCAGCATAGCCTGCATATATTCAGCCAGCTTGGTATAGTCTGGTTGGCTGTCCCGGCGAACGGATCCGGCAGCAACGAAAGTACCGCGCGAACGCATCGTTTCAATAATGCCTTCCTGTTCCAAACGCTGATAAGCCTTGGCAATGGTGTTGGGATTAATCCGCAGTTCACTGGCCATTTCCCGAACGGTCGGCATGCGATCCCCGGTTTGTAAAATACCGCGGGCAATCGCTTCCTTAACACCCTGGGTCAACTGCAAATAAATCGGTGTACTCGAACGGGGATCAATATCAAACCACATATACCCACCTACTATTGTACTATTTGTTATAGTACAAGAATAATAATCATATTCGCTTCTGTCAAGTGATTTTCGGGGACAGTCCCTAAAAATCATTTTTTATGCTAAACTGAAATTTAGGGGAGAAAGTGATTTTTGGGGACATGATTTTCGGGGACAGTCCCCAAAAATCACTTTTATAGTTTGAGGGGGCAGGCTATGTTTATTGTCTATGGACATGCTGAATTATTTTTTCCCTATTGTGCTTCTCTTAAAGAAAAGCGGAAATACATACAATCTATTGTTGCCAGGATTCGTAAACGCTTCAATATTTCGATTGCCGAGGTGGCTTACCAGGATCTCTGGCAGCGGTCGATACTGGGCTTTTCGGCAGTATGCGGCAGCCAGGCAGAAGCTGATTTGATTCTGCAGGTGATCAGGGACAATTTGGATCGCCATGAAGATGCCTATGAATTGCTGCATTTCCAGCATCGGAATTTTAGATGCCCGCTCGAATAACCCACACTGATTTTCGGGGACAGTCCCCAAAAATCATTTTTTTTATGCTAAACTGAAACTTGGGGGTGGGAAAAAATGCCAAGGGCGAAACGCGAGTTTAGTTCAACGCAGATTTACCATGTAATGGTGCGAGGAAACGAACGAAAAGAACTGTTTTCGGATGACCAGGACTACCGCAAGTTTGTGAAGATACTGAGGGATGTTAAAGAGCAGGAGGAATATGTCCTGTATGCATTTTGCATGATGAATAATCACGTGCACCTGTTAATACACGATGAACAGGATCAGCTTCCGCAGATTATGAAATCTATCAATACTAGCTTTGCGTTATACTTTAACAAAAAATATGATCGCGTGGGTCATGTTTTTCAGGGCAGATATAAAAGTGAAGCGATTGAAGATACTCCTTACTTGCTAACGGCAGTGAGATACATCCATAATAATCCGGTCAAAGCCGGATTTGTTAATGTTCCTGGGCAGTATAAATGGAGCAGCTACAATACTTACATTCGTGATGATACAGGTTTTGATGATTTAATCGAAACCAGAACGATCCTCGATCTGTTTGGGGAAGAGCGTAAATCTGCGCTGCAGGCTTTTGAGGTTTTTTCCCGGGAAACTTCCCCGGAAACCCTCATAGAACCTTGGAAAGAAGATAGGGCATTGATTTCACCCGGTCAGGAAAAGGGCTTCATCAGCGAATTTTTACTGCAAAGAAATCTTGCCCTGGATGACCTCCGCAAAAAGGAATATAAACTGGTACAAAAAGAGTTAATCAAAGCCCTGAAGACTCAATCAGTGCTAACGAACCAGCAAATCGCAGAGCTAATAAATATTGACCGCAATGTGATTCAACGTACAAAGTGATTTTCGGGGACTGTCCCCGAAAATCACTTGGTGGAAAGGGAAAGATCAATGGCCAACATTATCAAGGCATGGAAAAAGTTTATCAGCACCGGGAAGCTTGAGCCGGGTGCAGTGCGAAGTGAAATCGCTGATTCCTGGCGCAGGTGTTATGCTGCCGGGGTTAATCCCTGGGATGGAACCAGCCACCAAATACTGGATTCGCAGCAGGTGGAAGAACTGTGCCGCCAACACCAGGATTTAATTGATATTGCTCATCCATTTATGTCCCGGCTCTATAAATTTGTAGCGGGCTCCAGGTTCATTGTAATTTTAGCGGATGAACGGGGTTATATAATGGATATCCTGGGAGACGATGATACTTTGGACAATGCTTCGCAGCTTAACTTGATTGTCGGTTCCGGCTGGATGGAGGAAAAAGTCGGGACCAATGGTGTCGGTACCGCGTTGAAGCTACAACGACCGATGCAGATTTCCGGACCGGAACACTATTGCCATAATGTTCACAACTGGACCTGTTCAGCCGCTCCTATTTTCAACGATAACGGCCAGATTATATCTGTTTTACAATTATCAGGACCATCGCGGGAGGCTCATTTACATACCCTGGGGATGGTGGTGGCAGCGGCTGAAGCTATTAGTGATCAGATTAGAATTAAACGTCAGAATCGGGAGTTAATAATTCTCAATAACCGCCTGCTGGACATTTTTCAAACCGTGTCAGACGGGGCTATCATTATTAATAAACGGGCTATGATTACTCATGTCAATCCGATCGCTGAACAGATCATTGGCCGGCAATTGCTCGGTCACAGTATAACAGAGTTTTTTGAGCCGTCCCGCCAGATCAGCGAACTGCTGTCAAAATCCAGTTCGTTTGCAGATGTCGAACTGCAGGCTTTCGGGGCCAGAGGATTTTTCTATTGTCTGGTGAGCGGCAAACCTATAAAAGACTCCGATGGTAAAAGCGACGGGGCAGTAATATTTTTCAACCCGATTCACAAGGTCAAAAACCTGGCCAACCGTTTCAGCGGGGCCGAGGCCAGTTTCCGATTCAGCGATATTATGGGAAAAAGCCCGGAGATTCGTGCTGCGATTCAGGTTGCGGCCAAGGCTGCCGCCAATAACAGTAATGTACTCATCTGCGGTGAAAGTGGTACCGGCAAGGAAATCTTTGCCCAGGCTATTCACAATGCCAGTCCGCTGCGGGAGGGCCCCTTTATTGCCCTGAATTGTGCAGCCCTGCCCCGGGAGCTGATTGCCAGTGAATTGTTTGGCTATGTCGAAGGAGCTTTCACGGGCGCCAAACGCGGCGGCAGACCCGGTAAATTTGAAATGGCGGCCGGGGGAACGCTTTTCCTCGACGAAATTGGTGATATGCCCCTTGATCAGCAAGCCACCCTGCTCCGGGTTCTACAGGAAAAAAAGGTCACCCGGCTGGGAGGGGACAAAATTATACCGGTTGATGCGCGGGTAATCTGTGCGACCAATAAAAACCTTCAGGAAGAAATCAGCAAGAATAATTTCCGCCAGGATCTATATTACCGCTTGAATGTTATTTTGGTTGAGGTTCCCCCCTTGCGGGAACGTCCTGTGGATATTGCCCCGCTTTTTGACTACTTGTTGGAAAAAATCAGCAAACGACTTAACACCCCCATAAATTTCATAGAGCCAGGAATTAAAGAATGCCTGCAGCAATACAACTGGCCGGGTAATGTCAGGGAATTGGAAAATGTAGTGGAAAAAATGGTTAACATGGCCAGTAATCAGACCCTGCATTTCGAAAACCTGCCGGCAGAGATAGCGGTGTTGCAGACAGAATCAACCCGGAACGGCAAATCATTTGTTTCCCCCTGTAATAATGATGGATCCGAGCCGGCAGGTATAACCGCTCTACTGGATGAACGTCAGAAGTTAATCGACTTATTGGCTTGCCATAACGGTAATATCAGTCGGGTGGCCAAAGAATTCGGTGTATCCCGCAATACCATTTATCGCAAATTGAGTTTTTATAATATTTCCCGGGAACAATCCTTTGATTGAAACCACAGCTATAATCTCTTTAGCCCATTACTCCCTCAGCCATACATAACGGCAAACAGTTACTCCCAACGCCAGCACTTCCTGAGTTTCATAATCTACGCCTTAAAACCATATATATCGGCAAACCGCCCCTCAGAGAGTCTAAATAAAACCGCATAGCGCTAGTATTCGAGCCCTGCCCCTTCTGAAGAGGGCTGATGACTGCCCTCAACGTTTATACCATCAAAAAATTGAGTTTATGCCGGTGGGTTAATTTATATATGATTCGTAAAACTTAACAGTTGTTTCACGATTTGTAACAACTGTTAAGCAAGATATTACATGGGGCAGTGCCGGAAAGGCAGCGGGCCTCGTGCTGAACGTCGCTCAAGCAGGGCCGAAAAATGTTCCTGCGCAGTTATTGAAAGTATTATCGTGATCTGGCATGGAAATTGCAACTCTATAAGGACAAGTATATTAAATCAGCAGGTGGATTTTGGTTTTGCAAGAGGGGAGGGGAATTTCTAAAGGGGAGTTGGTGTATATCGTCCCGCTTAAGGAGCGGGAGGGGAGGATGGTATTTTCTCCTGGTAGCTATAAAAGTTATGATGTTTTGGATATTGATAATTGAGGGAGGAATTGCTAATGGATAAACCAATGGATAAAAGCTATAAACTATTTATCGATGGCAAGTGGGTAGACAGTAAGGAAGGCCAGACCTTTAATGCTTACTGTCCGGCTAACGGTGAATTGCTGGCTACTTGCGTAAACGGCAGCCGGGAAGATGTTGATCTGGCCGTAAAAGCGGCCTGGAAAGCTTTTGACAGCTGGAAAAATATCAGTCCCCAGGAAAGAGCTGCTTACCTCATGAAGATTGCCGACCTGATCGATGAACGTGCCGGGTTGCTGGCCATGACCGAAACTTTGGATAACGGCAAACCTATTCGGGAAACCATGGGCATTGATGTGCCTTTTGCGTCTGATCACTTCCGCTATTTTGCCAGTGCCATCAGAACCGGGGAAGGCAAGGCGGTAATGCTTGATCAGAACACCATGAGTATTATTTTGCGGGAACCGATCGGGGTAGTTGGCCAGATTATTCCCTGGAACTTTCCGCTGTTAATGGCAGCCTGGAAAATTGCTCCCGCTCTGGCCGCAGGCGATACGGTAGTTATCAAACCTTCTTCCGAGACTTCATTGAGTCTGCTGGAGCTGGCGAAAATATTTGCCGAAGTATTGCCTCCCGGCGTAGTCAACATAGTTACCGGCAAGGGTTCTACCACCGGCAATTATATGCTTGAGCATGAAGGCTTCCGCAAGCTGGCTTTTACCGGTTCCACTGAGGTCGGTTACGATATAGCCGATGCTGCAGCCAAGAAAATAATTCCGGCTACCTTGGAACTGGGCGGCAAGTCGGCCAATATATTCTTCTCGGATTGTAATTGGGAAAGAGCTGTAGAATGAACCTTGCTGGGCATCCTCTTTAACCAGGGCCAGGTATGCTGCGCCGGTTCCCGGGTTTTCGTCCAGGAGGACATTTATGACAAGTTCCTGGCTGCCATGGTAGATAGATTTGACCAGGTTAAAGTCGGCCTGCCCTGGGAGGAAACTACCCAAATGGGCAGTCAGATTAACAGTGGTCAGGTAAATAAAATCCTGGACTATGTGGATATTGGCAGGAACGAGGGCGCCAGATTGATTACCGGTGGCTATAAGATTACTGAACAGGGTCTGGACAAGGGCAATTTTATCAAACCTACCATCCTGGCTGATGTGAACAACAAAATGAGAGTGGCCCAGGAAGAAATCTTTGGACCGGTAGTTTGTGTAATCAAATTCAAAGACGAGCAGGAAGTCATCGCTATGGCCAATGACAGCGAATATGGTCTGGGCGGTGCGGTATGGACCCAGGATATCAACCGGGCGCTGCGGGTAGCCCGGGGAATTGAGACCGGCCGGATGTGGATTAATACTTACAACCAGATTGCAGCCCACTCCCCCTTCGGTGGCTACAAGAAATCCGGTATTGGCCGTGAAACTCATCTCATGATGCTGGATCATTATACCCAATGCAAAAATATCTATCTCAGCATGGACGAAGGCGGATTCGGACTGTTCTAAATCAGCAAAAGTGATTTTCGGGGACTGTCCCTAAAAATCAAATTAAAAACATAAAGTGATTTTCGGGGACTGTCCCCGAAAATCACTTTTTTTTAATTTCTAAATAGTCAGACCTTGTCGGCGCAACGCAATTAGCAGTTCCTGACCGATCGGAGGATTGCCGGGGTTTATATCCAGCTGCGGTAAATTGGCCGCCTTGACTGCCTTGGAAGTGAAGTTGTTGGATAATTGTTGCTTGCGCCCAATATCTTCTTCGGCAAAATTAATCACCAGCACCGGTCTGAAAGTAACAGCTTCCAGGATAGTAAGATCGAGATTACGTTCCTTTAAACGCTGCAGGTATTCCTGTTGGCGCGGATTATCAGTCACAGTAATCAGTTCCGACATATGCAGGTGGGGAGCAATGACATAATCTGAATCATTCAGTACTTCGGCCAGGCTGTGATAAAAAGCGATTTCCCGCGGGCTCATGATCTGGGCTTTCTTCTGGTAAGGCAGACTGCTGGTATCCACCCACGAATCACTGATGTCGATGACTTCACCATTCTTCTGGCCGCCCTGGTTGCGGTTCAGTTGTTCTTTGACCAGATCCACGATCAGTTTGGCAATAATTAAAATGATAATCAAAGC
>ERZ764778.1879-NODE-1879-length-19905-cov-4.742872_pt1 | contig 19905 bp, 13 predicted proteins | sample MGYA00374951_ERZ764778 | MGnify/ENA primary metagenome ERZ764778 (study PRJEB28918, sample SAMN05720193) | bioreactor metagenome | isolation source: Anaerobic biogas reactor | place: USA:Washington, USA | collected 2015-08-08 ...
AACTGCAGCAGGACGCCCCCCCCCTCCGCCTGGCCTCCACCTTCCCTCCCGACACACATCCGCCCCGCCTGTCCGTCTCTTCTCCGGCATCCCCCTCCCTGACCCTGCCGATCCTGGCCTTCGGCCGGACCTATGCCGTCCGGGCCTATCCTTCCCCCGACTTCTTCCACGGCCATGCCACCTATCTGGCCTGGATCACCTTATTCGCCGGATTGGTCATCACCGCCGCCTGCACGCTGATTGTCCGTTTCATCGCCCACCGGCGCGAAGACCTGGAACAGCTCGTCGAACAGCGAGCCTCCGATCTCGCTTTGATGATGCGCCGCTACGACCAGCTCTCGCGCCACAGCCGGACCATCACCTGGGAACTCGACGCCGACGGACGCTTCACCAGCGCCTCCGGCGTGGCCCGCGAGGTCTGGGGCCGCGCCCCGGACGACCTGGCGGGACGGCCTTACGCCGATCTGCACCCCGAGGAGGGGGGCGAAGCCTTCCGGCAGCAGCTCCAGGCCGCCTTCGCCGATCGCCGCCCCTTCCTCAATCTCCAGCATCCCGTCCAGGCCCGTTCCGGCGATGTGCTGTGGATGTCCGCCAACGGCATTCCCCTCGTGGACGGCCAGGGCCGCCTCCTCGGCTACCAGGGCACCGACACCGACATCACCGAGCGGAAACAATCGGCGGACGAACTGTCCCGGCTCGCCCGCCAGAACCAGGCCGCCATCGAACGCTACCAGGCCCTGATCAGCGCCTCGAACACCGGCGCCTGGGAATACGACGACCAGACCGCCCGCCTCTGGACCAGCCCCGAATACTTCCAGATGCTCGGACGGGACCCCCGCGAAGCGCCCGGCACCGATGACTCCACCGTCGAATCCGCCTGGCTCGACCTGCTGCATCCCGACGACAAGGAGCCGGCCATGCGCCGCTTCTCGGCCTATCTGCGCCATCCCGACCGCCTGTACCAGCAGACCTTCCGCATGCGGCACGCCGACGGCAGCTGGGTCTGGATTCTTTCCCGCGGCCGCGCCCTGCTCGATGCCGATGGCCGCCCCACCTCCATTGTCGTCGGCACCCACATCGACATCACCGAGTCCAAGCGCGCCGAACAGGCCTTGCGCGACAGCGAACAGCAGTTCCGACTGCTCACGGAAAACATGGTGGATGTCGTCTGGACGTTGGATGCCGAAACCCTGCGCTTCCGGTATGTCAGCCCATCCATCCGCAAACTGCTGGGCCTGGCGCCCGAATCCCTGCTCGACCGCCCCCTCGACTCCGTTCTCGTTCCCGCCCAGCGCAACGACCTGAAACGCCAGATCCGCACCCGCTCCGGCGAACTCCGCGCCGGCCATCTCGATTTCGGCGAGTACTTCGTCAACGCCGTGGACCATCTGCATGCCGACGGCCACCTGGTCCACACCGAAGTCATCACGCGCTACATGGTCAACGCCCGGACCGGCCGCGTGGAACTGCACGGCGTCACCCGTGACATCACCGACCGCAAGCGCGCCGAACAGTACCGCGAAATGGGCGTCCAGACCCTTCAGATCCTCAACGAACCCGACGACCTGCAGGATCTGCTCTACCGGCTGGTGGCCATGATCAAGGCCAATACCGGCTGCGACGCCGCCGGCATCCGCCTCCAGAGCGGCCACCAGCATCCCTATGTCGCCCAGCAGGGTTTCTCCTGCCGCTTCATGGAGCTGGAGCACGACCTGACCGAACTCGACGAACAGGGAGCCCCCCGCCTGGACGCCGACGGACAACCCATCCTCCGTTGCGCCTGCGGACTGGTACTCTCCGGAACACCGGAATCCGGCCATCCTCTCTTCACCCCCGGCGGCAGCTGCTGGACCAACGACGCCCCCCGCCAGTTCACGGCCGACGCCATCCCCCGGCTCCTGGGCCATTGCCTCGCCGCCGGCTATGCCTCCATCGCCCTCGTGCCCATCCGCGTCCAGGGCCGGATCACCGGCCTGCTGCAGATCAACGACCGCCGCAAGGGGCAGTTCACCACCGAAACCATCCAGATTCTCGAAAGCCTCGCCGCCCACATCGGCGAAGCCGTCCTGCGCAAGCGCGCCGAACAGGACTACCGCACCCTCTTCCACGAAATGCTCGAAGGTTTCGCTGTCCATGAAATCATCTGCGACCGCCGCGGCGTCCCGACGGACTACCGCTTCCTGGCCGTCAATCCCGCGTTCGAAGCCATGACCGGCCTCAAGGCCGACCAGATCGTCGGACGGACCGTCCGCGAGGTGCTGCCCGACACCGAGCCGGTCTGGATCGAAACCTACGGCCGCGTGGCCCTGACCGGCGAACCCGCCTTCTTCCAGCAGTACGCCGCCCCTCTCCGGCGCCACTTCGAAGTCGCCGCCTTCCGGCCCGCCCCCAACCAGTTCGCCTGCATCTTCAGCGATATCACCGACCGCAAGCTGGCCGAGGAAGGCCTGCGCGAAAGCCGCCGCCAGTACGCCGCGCTCCTGGCCAACCTCCCCGGCATGGCCTACCGCTGCGCCAACGACGACGACTGGACCATGGAATTCGTCAGCGAGGGCTGCCGCGAGCTGACCGGCTACGCCCCCGACGATCTGATTGGCAGCCGCACCGTCTCCTTCAACCACCTCGTCGTGGAAAGCCACCGCCAGCGCCTGCGCGACGAATGGCAGGAGGCGCTGGACCGCCGCATGCCCTTCGAAGACGAATACGAAATCACCACCCGCTCCGGCGACATCCGCTGGGTCTGGGAAAAGGGCGAAGGCGTCTTTGACGAGGCCGGCAACCTGCTGGCCCTCGAAGGCTTCATCGCCGACATCACCGACCGCAAGCATGCCGGCATCGAACGCGACCGCCTCATGGCTGCCATCGAACAGTCCGGCGACACCGTCGTCATCACCGACGCCCGCGGCGCCATCCTCTATGTCAATCCCGCCTTCTCCCGGGTGACCGGCTACACCCGCGAGGAAGCCCTCGGCCAGAACCCGCGCATCCTCCAGAGCGGCGTCCACGACCGGGACTTCTACCGGCAGATGTGGGCCACCCTGTCCGCCGGCCGCGCCTGGCAGGGGCAGATCATCAACAAGCGCAAGGACGGCTCGCCCTACACCGAGCTGGCCTCCATCTCCCCCGTGCGCGACGGCGAAGGCCGCATCGCCTATTTCGTGGCCGTCAAGCGCGACATCACCCAGCAACTGCTCGACCAGAAAGAGCGCGAAGATCTCCAGTCCCGCCTGGTCCAGGCCCAGAAAATGGAATCCATCGGCCGGCTGGCCGGCGGCATCGCCCACGACTTCAACAACATGCTCCAGGCCATCCTCGGCTACGCCGAAATGGGACTGGAAGAGGTGGATGCCGCCCAGCCTCTCCACAACGACCTGCTGGAAATCCAGAAGGCCGCCCGCCGTTCCGCCGCCCTCACCCAGCAGCTCCAGGCCTTTGCCCGCAAACAGCCGGTCTCCCCGAAGATCCTCGACCTCAACGCCGCCATCGACGGCATGACCGGCATGCTCCGCCCCCTGCTCGGCGAGCAGATTTCCCTGGAATGGGTCCCCGGCACCGACGACGCGCGCATCCAGGCGGACCCCAGCCATCTGGATCAGGTCGTCACCAACCTGTGCGTCAACGCCCGCGACGCCATCTCCGGCCCGGGCCGCATCCGGGTCGAAACCGCCTCCGTCCATCTCAACCGTCCCCTGCCCAACCTTCATGGCGACATTCCCGCGGGCGACTACGTCCGCCTCACCATCGCCGACAACGGCTGCGGCATGGCCCCCGGCATGATCGAGCACATCTTCGAACCCTTCTTTACCACCAAAACCGTCGGCAAGGGCACCGGTCTGGGCCTGGCCACCGTGTACGGCATCCTTCAGCAGAACCATGCCATTCCCCGCGTCCAGAGCCGTCCCGGCCAGGGCTCCACCTTCCAGGTCTTTTTTCCCCGGCTCCGGGATCAAACCGAACCCGCGGCCGTTGGCACCCCCGACGACCCGGAAGTCCTCCAATCCCTGCGCGGCACCGAAACCATCCTGATCGCCGAAGACGAAAAAGCCCTGCTCCAAACCGCCCGCCGCATGCTCGAATCGCTGGGCTACACCGTCCGCGCCTGCGATACGCCGGCCGAAGCCCTGCGCCTGCTGGAAACCTCCCCCCGCGCCTTCGACCTTCTGCTGACGGATGTCATGATGCCGGACATGAGCGGTCCGGACCTGGTCCGGCGGGCGCTGGCCGTCCGCCCCGACCTGCCCCATCTCTACATGTCCGGCTACGCCGCCAACCTGCTGGCGAAAAAAGGCGTCCGGGACACCGGCGCCGGATTCCTGCAAAAACCGTTCAGCCGGGTCCAGCTCGCCCGGAAAATCCGCGACATCCTCGGCCGCTCCCCCTCCTCCTGACGCCGCGCCCGGTGCGGCCGGCCGTCAGGCCTCGCCCCAAAACGAAATCATCCGGGCTCGGGCGGATTTCGCACCGGCACGCCCCGGCCGGCGAGATACACCTTGACCTGCTGCACGGTGAACATGCCGAAATGGAACACGCTGGCCGCCAGCAGCGTGCTGGCATGGCCTTCTTTCACCGCCTCCAGGAAATGAATCAGCTTGCCGGCCCCGCCGCTGGCCACCGTCGGCAGCTTCGTGGCGTCGGCAATCCCCCGGATCAGATCCAGGTCATAGCCCTTCTTCGATCCGTCGCCCAGCTTGCTCGTCGGCAGCATCTCCCCCACCCCCAGACCGGCCATCCGTTTGGCAAACTCCACCGCATCCGTCCCCGTCGGCGTCCGCCCCCCGTCAATATACACTTCCCGCTGCGAGGGCAGCTTGCGGTTCCGGTCCGCGTCGATCGCCAGCACGATCCGCTTCCCGCCGAACTGCTTCACCGCCTCCGCCACGAAATCCGGATCCCGGAACGCGGCGGAGGAAATGCTGACCTTCGCCGCCCCGGCCGCCAGCGCCGCCTCCACGTCCGCCGGTGTCCGGATGCCCCCGCCCACCGTCACCGGAATCGTCACCGCCTCCGTCACCCGGCGCAGCACGTCAAACACCGTCCGGCGCTTCTCCACCGTCGCCGTAATGTCCAGAAACCCCAGCTCGTCCGCCCCCGACGCCTCGTACGCCGACGCGCACGCCACCGGATCGCCCGCATCGATCAAATCGACAAAATGGATGCCCTTGACCACCCGCCCGTCCCGAATGTCCAGACACGGCATGATGTGGATCGTCTTCTTCATGGAACTACACCTTTCTCTGCAAACCGACGGGAGCATACGCACCCCCGCCGCCCCCCCGCAAGACATTCCATGGGGAAGACACGCTCTGGACAAGAAAAGACCGGACGGCGGGAAGCCGTCCGGTCGGGGCGCCTGTCGGCGGGAGATCGCCTAGGGCATCCAGCTTTGAACCAGATCCTCGTGGGCCGCGATCCAGGTCCGCACCCGCTCGGCTTCGCTGCCCTCGCCGGATTCCAGGGCATCCATCAGCGAACCGATCTGGACGCTGTCGAATTTCATCTTGCCCAGCAGCGCGGCCGCCTCGGGAAAGGCTTCCTTGAACCCCTTGCGGGCGGCGGCCTGGACGACTTCGATGTCGCCGTAAACCCCCTTGGGATCGTCAAGGAATTTGAGGTCGTAGCGGGCGAACTTCCAGTGCGGGGCCCAGCCGGTCACGACGATCCATTCTTTTTTGTCGATGGCGCCCTTGAGGGCGGCGGTCATGGCGGGGCCGCTGGACGCCAGCAGCTCCAGTTCCAGTCCGTATTCCTCGATGGCGCGGTCGGTGGCGCCCATGATGCCGGCGCCGGCATCAATGCCGGTGATCCGGCGCTGGAATTTGTTCCTGGCCGCGTTGAGTTCTTCAATGCTGTTGATTTCGACGTAGGCCGGCACGACCAGCCCGATGCGGGCGGCCTCGTACCAGGTGCTGATCAGCTCCACCCGGTCGCCGTAGCGGTCAAAGTAGGTCTTGTGCGTCACCGGCAGCCACGTTTCGACCATCACGTCCTGATTGCCTTCGGCCACCGAGGCGTAGATGGGCGCCACGTCGGCCATCGTGGTTTCGACCTGGTAGCCCATGTCCCCGAGCAGCGCGGTCAGCAGATGCGTCACGGCGACGCCCTCGGCCCAGTTCACATAGGCCAGCTTGATCGTGCCCTTGCCTTCGTCCTGCGCCGGCGTGCCGGCCTTTCGGCCGCAGCCGGCGGCCAGCGCCAGGGCGCCGGCCAGCGCCAGCACCATCCAGTTCATTCTTCCGGTTGATTTCATTTGTGTCTCCTTTTTCTTTGTCCAGTGAACGGGAATCCGCGGATTCCCGGGGTCAGCCGCCCTGCCGCTGCCGGCTGCGGGAGCCCAGCGCGTGCGTCACGCGGTCGAGATACATCGCCAGGATGACGATCGCGAGGCCGCCTTCAAACCCCATGCCGATCTTCAGCTGGGTGATCCCGCGCAGCACCTGGTCGCCCAGGCCGCCCGCGCCGATCATGGCGGCGATCACGACCATGGACAGGGCCAGCATGATGGTCTGGTTCACGCCGGCCAGGATGCTGGGCAGGGCCATCGGCAGCTGCACTTTCATGAGCTGCTGCCAGGGAGTGCAGCCAAAGGCGTCGGAAGCCTCCACGGCCTCGTGGGGCACCTGGCGCAGGCCCAGCGTCGTCAGGCGCACGCACGGCGGCATCGCAAAAATCACCGTCGCCATCGCTCCGGGCACCTCGCCCAGATGAAAAAACAGCACGGCTGGAATCAGATAGACAAACGCCGGCATCGTCTGCATGAAGTCCAGGACGGGGCGCACGATCTGCTCGCCGCGCCGGCTCCGGCCCGAATAGATGCCCAGCGGAACGCCGATCAGCAGCGCCACCAGCGTGGAGGTCAGCACCAGGGCCAGCGTCTGCATGGTGATCGCCCACAATTCCATCGCCAGCACCAGCGTGAAGCCCAGCAGCGCAAACAGCGCCAGACCCCAGTTCCGCCAGCCGCACGCCCACCACGCCAGCCCCGTCAGCACCGCAATCATCACCCAGGCCGGCGGCCAGCCCAGCAGCACTTCGAACCCGTCAATAAATGCGCCCAGGCCGTTGCGGATGGCGTCGAAAAAGCCCGGAAAGGAATCTTTCAGCCAGTTGATCAGATCTTCGAAATACGGTCCGACATGGAAGGTCATGATTCCTCCTCGGTTTTGCTGGAGAGCGCGGACAGCAGGGCGGCGCGGGTCACGATGCCCGCGAGGGTGCCGTTGGCCCGCAGGACGGGAATCGGCACGCGGGTTTCGCTGGCCAGCGGAATCATGTCGCGCAGGCTGGTGGTCTCGTCCACCGTCGGGACATCCTTCTGGAGGATCGGGGTCAGGTCGCGCCCGCCCTTGTCGGCCGCGGCCAGCGCGTGATCAATGTCCACCAGGCCCATGAACCGGCGGTCCTGGTTGACGACGAAAACCGAGGACAGGTCGTGCTGGCGCATGGAACGGACGGCCTGGTGCGGTCCGTCCTTGTGCGTGACCACCACCGGCGTGCGCCGCATCACGCTGCCCGCGGTGAGCACCTTGCTTCGGTCCACGTTTTCCACGAAGGTCCGCACGTAGTCCGTGGCGGGCTCCGTCAGGATCGTTTCGGGCGTGCCGATCTGGTCGATCAGGCCGTCCTTCATGATGGCGATGCGGTCGCCGAGCTTCAGGGCTTCGTCGAGATCGTGGGTGATGAAGACCACGGTCTTGTGCAGGCGCGACTGCAGTTCGGCCAGTTCGTCCTGCATCTGCGTGCGGATCAGCGGATCCAGCGCGCTGAACGCTTCGTCCATCAGCAGAATGTCCGGGTCCGTCGCCAGGGCCCGGGCCAGCCCCACGCGCTGCTGCATGCCGCCGCTCAGCGCGCCGATTGCGCTGGATTCATAGCCGCCCAGCCCGACGATTTCGATGGCCTCCATCGCCTTTTGGCGGCGGACATCCGCCGCCACCTTCTGGATTTCCAGACCGAATTCGACGTTTTCGACGACATTGCGGTGGGGCAGCAGCCCGAAATGCTGGAAAACCATCGCAAACGTGTTGCGCCGGAGTTCCCGCAGGGACGCGGCGTTCAGCTCCGCGATGTTCCCGCCGTTCACGAGCAGGTCCCCGCAGGTCGGTTCGATCAGCCGGTTGAGCAGGCGCAGCAGCGTGGACTTGCCGCTGCCGGACAGGCCCATGATCACAAACGTCTCCCGCTTGCGGATCTCAAAGGTTGCGTTGACCACCGCCGGCGTGCAGCCGGTCTTTTTGAGGATGTCCGCGCGCGGACGGCCGGCATCGGCCATGCGCCGGGCCTCGCCCGGCCGCGGACCGAAGATCTTGTAGAGCGCCCGCGCCTCGATAATGGCCGGGCACTCCGGCGCTTCGGATTGTGCTTCCATCCGCGTTCTCCTAGAAATAATAGCCGAAGTTGATGTTGAACCGGCCGTTCCACTCGTCGTTGCGGTTGGCGCCGAAATCCCCGACGGAGGCGCTGCCGTAGGTCTCGCCGTCACCGTAGTCGTCGCCCTCGTCCCCGACAAAGTAGTTGCCGCTGGAGATCGCGTAGTCCACGTAGATGGTCCAGTTGCCGCGGGCGATCGCCATGCCGGTCACGTTCATCGCGCTGTCGTTGAACCCGCCGTTGGCATCTGATCCGTCCTTCACGATCACGCTGTAATCGTTGTAGAACGTGATCGAATCGATCCAGGAGACCGGCTCCCGGATGGTGTAGGACACGGCGACGGACGGAATCAGCCCCCGGCTGGCCACCGGCCAGGCGAAATCGTAGGCGCCCATGTTGATCAGGTCCGCGCAGGGCCGGACACCCTCCGCCGTTTCGCGGTACTCCGGATCGAAGTCGTATCTCGTCAGCTGCAGCATGACGCCGACCGGCCCGAACGTGCTTTTGGCGTGCGCGCTGACTGCGTAGGCATCCGAGTCCGCGGCGCGCTCGTCCTGCGCCTCCAGCCGCGACCACTGGGCCGACAGGCCGATGTCGGTCTTGAGCTTCTCGACGGCATAGACGGCGCGGGCGTTCAACTGATGGGTGTCCTGGTACGCGCCCGGTATGTCTCCGGCGTCTTCATCCACGACCGCGTAGGAGTAGCGCGCGCTGTCGGCGGACGTCCCGGCGCCGTTGGGCATGTCGCGCAGATAGTAGGCGGCATCCAGCGTCAGGGCGCCAAAGCCCCGGGTGTATTTCACGCCCAGTTTCATGTGGTCGGACAGCCCCACGTAATAATGCTGGTCGAAAAACCAGCTGTTGGCGGGACCGTAAGGGCCCACGCCGAAGGGAATCCGGTTCAACCCCACTTCGATCCGCCCCAGTTTGTCGCTCTCGTAGCCCGCCCAGCCGGTGTGCAGGAAATTGTAGCCGTCATACCAGCGGTACTCCGCCTTGCCCAGCCAGCCGTCCTTCTCGAAATCCAGATTGACCCGGAACACATCCAGCTCGAAATCGCCGCCGTTGCCGCCCCGTTGCGGCCCGCCGGTATCGTCTTTGGCGTAATCCCCCTGCACGTAGCTGGCCCGAAGCGCCCCGCCAATCTTCAGCGGTCCCGCCTCGATGCCGCCGAATCCCCACGCACTCGCCGCTCCCAGCGCCGTCAGCGCCGCCATCACTTTCCATACCCGGTCGCCATTCGTCTGTCGTCTCATGCGGAATCTCCTTTCGGTTGCATGGCGGCCGCTTCCCCATCCTCCCCGTCCGGGAACCGTGCATGACATCTGTTCCGGACCCAGCGACCAGCCGCCACGGTGTCCTCTTTCTAGCCTGGCGTGTGGACCCAATTTGCCAAAAAGCCGGAATTTGTCAACCCAATTCTTCCGCAATTCATTGCAATCAAAGCCAATGAGAATCGTTTACCCTGAAATCCACGGCGGGAAATCCCTCCCCCCATCCCCCCGGAGCGCCGGTAATCAGCCGGGCAGATCGGCTGCGGTGCCGATTTTATAGCCGAGGGTGGCTTCGGCGATGTTCCGTCCGTCGCGGAGCCGCGGGGTGACGCGGGGCACCCACAGCATGCGCCGGCGGGCCCGCAGCACCATGTGATGATCCGGCAGGAAAAAGAAAACGGCATCCAGCAGGCCGGCCAGCCAGAAGACCGGGATGAAGGCCGCATACACCGCGGCCGTCCGGCGCAGCCGCCGCTCGGACAGCGCCGCCGGCTCGCAGGACCAGGGAATCACGCCGGCGAACAGCTCGGCCAGCAGGTTTGCAAACTCCGAGAAGAACCGGCCGTAGCCGCCGGTTTCCTGCACGTCGAACCCGTCCTTGAGCACTTCGAACAGCTCCGTGGGCGTAAACCCCGGGCGCGACATCGGCCGGGTCGGGTCCGTCAGGCCCGCCAGCCGCCGGAACAGGCCGACCAGCGACCGCCGTTTGCGGCGCACATGCAGGATCAGCCGCGTTTTCGGCGCCATCACCCGGTGGAATTCCGCCATCAGGGCCGCGGGTTCCTCCACGTATTCGAGCATTTCGCTGACCACCACCGCATCAAACACGCCGTCATCGAACGGCAGGGCCGGCAGCTCCGTCAGATGCAATCCATCCAGCCCGGTTTCCGCCAGCAGTTCCGCGTGGGTTTCCGAAATCGCCACGGAGTTCCAGTCGGCGCCGCCGCCGCCCCCGGCACTCCGCATCGCCGCCCCGACGGCATCATCCGCCACCATTTCCAGTACCCGCTGCCCCCCCGTTTTGTCCAGCAAGCGCATCAGCCGCGACAACAGCCGGCGGCGCAAGGGCGAACGCAGAAAGATCTTCATCCGCAGCGGGACGACTTCCGGGGCGAGCTCCATGGGGGCGGGTTCGTTCATTTCGATGGGCCACTATGCCGCATTTCCCCGCCGGATGTCCAGCCTGCACGCCAGTTCTTCGCGCAAAACCGCCTTCTTCCTTGCTTGAGTTTCCCCCCCGTTTCCCGCATCCTGTCGCCTATGAATCCGGGTTTTCCAGCGGTGTGCCGGCATCCGGCGCGGCTTCCTGCGCAGGTCCGTGGAGGTTTCCCATGATCCTGCGCCACCTGCTGCTGCCGGAAATCCTCGAGCTGCTCCAGACGGGCCGCCTCAACGAACTGCGCGAATTCCTGGCCAAGCAACCCGCCCCCGAGATCACCGAGCTGCTGACGGCCATCGCCGACCAGGACCGCGTCCTGCTTTTCCGCGTGCTTCCCCGCCACCTGGCCGACGACGTGTTTTCGCTTCTCGAGCCGCCGGTCCAGAACCGCCTGCTGGAGGAAATGGCGCAGGAGGAAATCCGCCATGTTCTCTCAGGGCTGCCGCCTGACGACCGCACGGCGCTGTTCGAGGAGCTGCCCGCCCGCGTCACCCAGGGCCTGCTCGGGCTCCTCAACGAACAGGACCGCAAGAAAGCCCTGACCCTGCTGAGCTATCCGTCCCACAGCGTCGGCCGCCTGATGACCGACCGCTATGTCAAGGTCCGCCCCGAGTGGTCCGTCGCCCAGGCCATGGATCATCTGCGCAAGACCGGTTTCGACTCCGAAACCATGACGATGATCTACATCACCGACGACAAGGGGCGGCTGACCGACGAGCTGCGCCTGCGCAAGCTCCTGCTGGCCGATCCCTCGGCCCGCGTCGCCGACCTGCTCGACGGACACTTCGCCTGCCTGCAGTCCCTCCAGGACCAGGAGGAAGCCGTCCAGGTCTTCCAGAAATACGATCTCTACGCCCTGCCCGTCGTGGATGCCGACGGCATCCTCCTGGGCATCGTCACCGTGGACGACATTCTCGATGTCGCCGAAGAGGAAGCCACGGAGGACTTCCACAAACTGGCCACCGTGCGCCCCCTGCAGGTCAGCCTGAAGGAAGCCACTCTCGGCCTGCTCTTCCGCAAGCGCATCGGCTGGCTGCTGGGTCTGGTCGTGGTCAACATTTTCACGGGAATGGGCATCAAGCTCTTCGAACTTACCATCGCCAAGCTGGCCGCCCTGGTGGCGCTGCTGCCCCTGCTGATCGGCAGCGGCGGCAACGCCGGCGCCCAGGCCGCCACCCTCGTGGTCCGCGCCATCGCCACCGGCGAGATCGACACCGGCGACTGGTGGCGCATCTTCCTGCGCGAAATCGGCGTCAGCCTCTGTATCGGCCTGGCCATGGCCTCGGCCGCGTTCTTCCTGGGCTGGATGCTCGGCAGTCTCCAGGTGGCGGTGATTGTCGCCATCAGCATGGTGGCCGTGGTCGTCATGGGCAGCCTGACGGGCATCCTCCTGCCCATGGGGCTCAACCGCCTGCGCCTCGATCCCGCCACCGCCAGCGTTCCGCTCATCACGTCCGTCGCCGACATCCTCGGCGTCCTGATCTATTTCTCCATCGCCACCGCCATCCTGGCCTTCTGAAAGGAGCCCGCCATGACGCCCGACCGCCTCCCCGTCCTTCTGCTGGCCGCCCTCTTCCTGGCCGCTTCCGCCTCCGCCCAGCGCACGGAGTTCCAGCGCCGGAAATTCGACCGCTCCCGCTTTGAACGCCCGGCCGCCGCCGTCCGCCCGGATCTGCCGGACCCCGCGCCCGAACCCGCTTTTCCCGCGCCCGCTCCCGCGGCGCCGTCCCCCGCCGAACCGGCCTTCCCCCCGCCCGCCGCGTCGCCTTCGACGGAATCGGCACCCGCCGAGACCGCTGCCGAAGACGCCTCTGCCGGCGCACCGCCGGCCGCCGCAGGCAGCAACTCGTGGGGGTCTTCCTGGACCCCGCGCCCGCCCGCCGTGGACCCGGCGCTGCAGGCGCTGATTGACGCCCCCCATTTCGACGGACTCCCCACCAAGATCTCCAAGGATCCCCGCGACCACGAAGAACTGCTGGCCCTTCAGAAACAAACCGGCGCCTGCCTGTTCCTGTATTTCAAGAATCCCTACGTCACCAGCGAAAGCGGACTGTGCGGCTGGTATGAAAAACACGTCGCCGGCGACATGGGCTGGCGCAAGGCCATGCGCTATTATCTGCAAATGGAGATCACCCTGCCCGGCAAGAAGGACGCCCAGGAACTCGCCGCCCTCTACCGGGTCACCAAAACCCCGGCCCTGCTCGTGGTCCAGCCCGGCAGCACCCGCCCCGGGCGCCTCTGGCCGTTTGTCAAAAACCCCGGCGAAGACATGAAGCTCAAGGAAATGGACGTCATCCTCAAGGAACTCAAGGCCGCCAGCACCCCCGCCTACGCCGAGTTGTTCTGATTCATGACCCGCGCCGCCCCATTCCTCGCCATTGCGCGGCTGGCCGCCATCGAAGCCATCCGGCGACCCGTGTTCCTGCTGGTTTCCCTCTCCAGCCTCGCCGGCATCCTGCTGCTGCCCCTCCTGCTCCATTACACCCTCGGCGATTCCGCCCGCATCATCCGCGACAGCGCCCTCGCCTTCCACTTCCTCGGCGGCATGCTCCTCGGCACGCATGCCGCCGCCGAAGGCTTTTCCCGCGAACTCCGCCGCGGCACCGCCGCCGCCATCCTGTCCAAGCCCGTCTCCCGCGCCGGATTCTTCCTGGCCCGGGCCGCCGGCATCGCCGCCGCCCTCGTCCTGTTCTCGCTGGCCGCGCTCGCCGCGACCCTCCTGGCGGTGCGCGCCGGCGCCAGCGACCTGCGGCTGGACTGGACGGCCGAGCTGCCCGGCCTGCTCGCTCTGCTGGCCGCCCCCGCCCTGGCCGGCGCCTGGAACCACCGGACCCGCCGCCCCTTCGCCTCCGCCGCCTTCTTCCTGCTCCTGGGCCTGCTGCTGCTGGCCGTCGCCGCGTCCGCCTGCTTCTCCACCCCGCTCGACCGCCTGGCGTTCCCGCACAACTTCGCCTGGGAAATCCTCGCCGTCGGGTTTCTGCTGACTCTGTGTCTCGCCATGGCCGCCGCGCTGGCCGCCGCCCTCGCCACCCGCCTGGACCCTTCTCCGGTTCTGCTCCTGTGCGCCGTCGTCTTTCTGGCCGGCATCGCCGCCGATTCCTTCCTCGGTCCGCACCTCTCCGGTTCCGCCCTCGCGCGGACCGCCTACGCCGTCCTGCCCAACGTCCAGGCGTTCTGGCTGGTGGACGCCCTCGATGCCGGCGCCGCCATCCCCGGCGCCTACTTCCTGACGGCGACCGCCTATGCCGCCGCCTGGTCCGCCGCCGTCCTCGCCGCCGGCGCCGCCTCCTTCCACCGCCTGGAGATCGCCTGATGCCCCCCTCTCTCATGAACGCCATCCACGCCGAACATCTCTCCAAGACCTTCCGCGACTTCTGGCGCCGCCCCCGCGTGGACGCCGTCCGCTCCATCTCCTTCGATGTCCCCGCCGGGCAGATCTTCGGCCTGCTCGGCCCCAACGGCTCCGGAAAATCCACCACCATCAAAATGATCCTGGGCCTGCTGTTTCCAACGGCCGGCTCGATTGAGGTCCTCGGCGCCTCCCCCCGCTCCACCGCCGTCAAACGCCGCATCGGCTACCTCCCCGAAGAATCCTACCTCTATCCCCACCTGACGCCCCTCGAAACCCTGACCTTCTACGCCCGCCTGTTCCGGCTGCCCCCCGACACCGCCCGCACGCGCATTGACCAGCTGCTCGACATGACCGGGCTTTCGCACGCCCGCCACCGGCCTGTCGGCGGATTTTCCAAAGGCATGGCCCGCCGCATCGGCCTCGCCCAGGCTCTCCTCAACGACCCCGATCTCGTCATTCTCGACGAACCCACCGCCGGACTCGATCCCCAGGGCACCCGCCAGGTCAAGGACCTCATCCTCGCCCTGGTCGCCCGCGGAAAAACCATCCTGCTGACGTCCCACCTGCTGGCCGATGTCGAAGACGTCTGCCACCAGGTCGCCATCCTGTTCAACGGACGCCTCCTCGCCCAGGGAACTCTTGACTCCCTGCTGACGCTGAAAGACAAAACCACGCTGACCTTCCCCACCCCCCCCGATCCCGTCACGCTCCAGCGGCTTCTGGAATCCGTCCGCGCGGCCCTGGGCGCCGATCCCGAACTCGACCATCCCCGCCAGGCCCTCGAACCCTACTTCCTGCAGATTGTCCGGGACGCCGCCCGCCGGCAGTCGTCCGATCTCTCCGGCGCCGCCCCCCATCCGCCCCTGGCCCCTTTCCTGCGGCAGCGCGACGGCGGCACGGACGCGGCGCCTGCCCGCTGAACGGAAGCGCTATCTTCCGTTGGGCCGGTCGAATACCAGCCCGCACCATTCGCCGTCGCCGTCGCGCCGGATTTCCCGGGCGCCCAGCCGGACGAACGCCTCGGCCACGCTGTCGCCTTCGCTCTCCCGGATGCCGGTCGCAATCAGCCGCTTCCGGGCCGCCGCCCACAACCCCGCCGCCGCTTCGATCAGGACGCCCGTCAGGATGTTGGCGCAGACGACATGGGCGGGGCGGCGGCACCAGCCGGCCGCCAGCACATCCCCGGCATAGAACCGGATGCGGCCGCGGGGCAGCCGGTTCAGCGCGGCGTTCTTCCGGCTCATCGCCACGCAGACGGGGTCGTGATCGAACGCCTCGATTCTCGGCACCCCGAGCCGGGCCGCGGCAATCGCCAGAATCCCGCTGCCGGTGCCCGCATCCAGCAGCGACCGCGGCCGCCGTTCCGCGCAGGCGGCCTCCAGCTCTTCCAGGCAGAACCGGGTGGTGAAGTGCCCGCCCGTGCCGAAACTCAGCCCCGGATCGATCTTCAGGTTGATCCGCTTGCGGTCCGGCGCCTGTTCCCACACCGGCACGATCCGCAGGGTCCGGCCGATGTCCCGGGTGTGGAAATGATGCCGCCAGAACGTGGTCCACTGGGCTTCGTGGCAGGCCATGGCCCGGGCCCCCGACAGCGCGACATGCCCCGGCAGGCGCCGGCGGCGGGCCTCGGCTTCTTCGGGCGTGTCGAAATAGATTTCCACCACGGCCCGCGTTCCGCGCGGCGCTTCCAGGGTCACCGGCTCCCGCCCCCACTGCTCCCGCACCCAGTCGCAGAACGCCTCCGCCGCGTCCTTCGCCAGCACCACTTCCAACCTGCCGCAGCTGCCGTTCATTCCCGCACGATAGCCGGTTCCGCCCCGAACTCAAGCCCGGCTTGTCACGCCCGCGCCCTCCCGGTATAGTCCCCGTTTCGTATCCCCATGACCGACATCCAGCAGCCATCTCTGTTCGACGACTCCGACGGCGCCCCGCGCCGGAAGCGGAAAAAAGCCAACGCGCCCGCGCCGGCCGCCCCCCCGCCCGCCGCCCCGTCCCCGCCTCCGCCGTCCTCGGATGAAAAGGAACTGCCCGACGGGCCGCTGCACCGGCTGATGGACGACAACTTCCTGCAGTACGCCTCGTACGTCATCCGCGACCGCGCCATCCCGGAAATCGAAGACGGCCTCAAGCCGGTCCAGCGCCGCATTCTGTATTCGCTGAACCAGAACGACGACGGCCGTTTCATCAAGGTCGCCAACATCGTCGGCTACACGATGCAGTTCCATCCCCACGGCGACGCTTCCATCGGCGACGCCCTCGTCACCCTCGTCAACCGCGGCTACCTGATCGAAGGCCAGGGCAACTTCGGCAACCTCCATACCGGCGATCCCGCCGCCGCCCCCCGCTACATCGAATGCCGCCTCACCGATCTGGCCGCCACCCAGCTCTTCAACGACGACCTCACCGACTTCATCCCCACCTACGACGGCCGCCGCAAGGAGCCCGTCGTGCTGCCCGCCAAGCTGCCGCTGCTGCTGATGCTCGGCGCGGAGGGCATCGCCGTCGGCCTGTCCACCCGCATCCTCCCGCACAACTTCGGCGAACTCCTCCAGGCCCAGATCGCCATCCTCCAGAAGAAACCGATCAAGCCCCTGCTGCCGGACTTTCCCCAGGGCGGACTGATCGACGCGCGCGAATACGACGAAGGCCGCGGCAAGGTCCGCCTGCGCGCCGTCCTGGACCAGAAGGACGAGGCCACCCTGGTGATCCGCGAACTGCCCTACGGCGTCACCACCGAATCCCTCATCGCCTCCATCGAAGACGCCGCCAAGAAAGGCAAGATCAAGACCAAGGCCATCCGCGACTATACCGCCGGCCAGGTCGAAATCGAAATCGCCCTGGCGAACGACGCCGACATCCAGCAGGCCGTCCAGGCGCTCTATGTCTTCACCCAGTGCGAAGTGTCCGCCTCCCTGCGCCCCATCGTCATCCGCGACCAGCGCCCCGTCGAACTGTCCGTCCACGACATCCTGCGCCACAACACCAAACGCCTGGTGGACCTCCTGCGCAAGGAACTCCAGATCGAACGGAAAAAAATCGACGAAGCCCTCCAGTCCGCCTCGCTCGTCCGGCTCTTCATCGTGCACCGCCTCTACAAGCGCATCGAGGAATGCACCACCGCCCCGGAGGTCAAGCAGGCCATCCTGGACGGCCTGGCCCCCTTCCGCGACCAGCTCCGCCGCGACATCACCGGGGCCGACCTCGACATGCTCCTGGCCATCCCGATCCGCCGCATTTCGCTCTACGACATCAATAAATCCCGCAAGGAGGAGGACGACCTCCTCGCCGACTTCGACGCCGTCGAGAAAAACCTCACCGACGTCACCGGCTACACCATCAAGTACCTCAAAAATCTCTACCGCGACTACGCCGATCTCTTCCCCCGCCGGACCCGGGAAGCCCGGTTCGACGCCATTGAAATCCGCGAACTGACCGCCAAGGAGCATCAGATCGTCCTCGACCGGGAGCGCGGCTACCTCGGATATGGCGACGTGGACGGCGAACCCGCCTTCCACTGCTCGTCCTACGACAAGATCATTCTCGTCTGGAACGACTGCCGCTACCGCGTCACCCCTCCCCCCGAAAAGCTCTTCGTGGACAAGAATCTGCTCTATGCCGCGATTTTCGACCGCGACCGCGTCATGACCCTCGTGTACGAAGCCGGCGGCATCTCGCATCTGAAGCGCTTCGCGTTCGGCGGCGTCATTCAGAACAAGGACTACTTCTGCGCGCCCGAGGCGGAAAATCCAAAAGCCCTGTTTTTCTCCGACGACGCTCCGGCCACCCTGTACGTCAAGTACGCCCCCCGCAAGGGCCAGCAGATCCACCAGCAGGAGTTCGATCCCGCCAAGGTCGTCGTCCGCACCCCCAAGACCCGCGGCATCCAGATGACCACCAAGCGCATCGCCTCCATCGCCACCCAGAAGCCCCGCAACTGGGACGACAAGGCCGGCCCCAAAGGCGCCTTGTTGAATTAGGCCCCCTTCTTCGTTTTCTGCTATTTTTCGCAATCCCGGTCAAGAATCCGATCCCCGCGGATGCTGTACTGGGCGGCGAAAACCAGGCACAAGGCGAATCCCGATGGACCCCGATCAAATCAACGCCGTGAAACGGATGCAAGGCTTCATCGAAGCCCACCTGGCCGAGCCCGTCACCCTCTCCGCCCTCGCCCGCGCCGCCCGCTATTCCCCGTGGCATGCCGCCCGTCTCTTCAAGGAATACACCGGCCGCTCCCCTTTCGACTACATCCGCCAGCGCCGGCTCTCCGCCGCCGCGAACCGGCTCTCCGCCTCCCCCTGCAAGGTGGTGGATGTCGCCTTTGATTTCGTCTTCGATTCCCACGAGGGCTTCACGCGCGCCTTCACCCGCCAGTTCGGCATGCCCCCCCGCCGCTTTCAACGCCATAAGCCGTCTGTCGTCCTGTTCATGCCGGACCGGATGCGCAGCTATTACCCCCCCGAAACGAAAGGATCCGCCCCCGTGAAATCCCCCCCGGAAAAAACCGCTTCCCAGGTCGTCTTCGTCCAGATCGTCCAGCGCCCGGCGCGAAAGATGATCCTCAAACGCGGCAAGCGCGCCACGCATTATTTCGACTACTGCGAAGAAGTCGGCTGCGACGTCTATGAGCGGCTCGGCCGGATCAAGCAGGCCATCCACGAACCCATGGGCCTGTGGCTGCCGGACCGCTTCCGCCGCCCGGGCACCTCCGTGTACGCCCAGGGCGTCGAAGTCCCGGCCGACTGCGCCGGGCCCGTTCCCGGGGGATACGACATCCTGGACCTGCCGCCCTGCACCTTCATGATCTTCCAGGGCCAGCCGTTCAAGGATGACGACTTCATGGAGGCCATCTCCTCGCTCTGGGACGTCATGAAAACCTACCAGCCCGAACTCTACGGCTACGAATGGGCCGACGACGACGCCCCCCGCTTCCAACTCGAACCCGTCGGCTACCGCGGGTACATCGAAGGCCGCCCCGTCCGACGCCTCGGCGCCGCCAAATCCCCCGCCAAACCCGCCGCCAAACGCCCCCGTTCCCGCAACGCCTGATCTTGCTGTCCAATTCCATTCCGCAGCCGCCAATAACCAAAGGACTCTCCATGCCCAACGATCCCCTCCTCTCGAAATGCGCCGACTTCCTCCACACCCTCTGCGTGGACATCCCCGGGCGAAACGTCGGCAGCGAAGGCAACCGCCGCGCCACCCGCTTCTTCCGGGACACCGTCGCCGCCTTCGGCTGGCAAACCGAAAGCACGGAACTCGACGTCATGAACTGGTCCAGCGACGGCGCCCTTCTCCAGGCCGGCGGCCGCACCTTCCCCGCGCGCTCCAGCCCCTACTCCCGGGGCTGCTCCGTCCGCGCCCCGCTCGTCTTCGCTTCCTCCCTCGCTGAACTCGACCCCCTGGACGCCGGCGGCAAGATTCTGGTCCTGCACGGCGAAATTGCCCAAGAACAGCTCATGCCCAAGAACTTCGTCTTCTACAACCCCGACGAACACCGGCAGATCATCGCCCGCCTCGAACAGCAGCAGCCCGCCGCCATCGTCTCCATCACCGGCCGGAACGCCGCCCTTGCCGGCGGCCTCTATCCCTTCCCCCTCTTTGAAGACGGCGATTTCGACATCCCCTCCGTATTCCTCTCCGAAGAAGAAGGCAACGGCCTCCTCTCCCTCGCCCGACAAACGGCGGCCCTCGAATCCCGTGCCGTCCGGATCCCCTCCAAGGCCTTCAACGTCGTCGTCCGCAAGGGAAATCCC
>ERZ764778.1905-NODE-1905-length-19720-cov-4.011492_pt1 | contig 19720 bp, 18 predicted proteins | sample MGYA00374951_ERZ764778 | MGnify/ENA primary metagenome ERZ764778 (study PRJEB28918, sample SAMN05720193) | bioreactor metagenome | isolation source: Anaerobic biogas reactor | place: USA:Washington, USA | collected 2015-08-08 ...
TGGTTGTCATAGCCAAAGGACGTGTACTGCTTGATCTTGGCCTCAGCCTCTGGCAGGTAATCCACGCCATCGGCGCCATAGACCTTGGTAGCGATGGTCTCGATCTTGTCCTTGATGGACGACTCGAGCGGGTACAGGAACTTGAAATCGCTGGGCTTTTCGCAGGCAGCCATCACGGCCTCGGCCAGTTCGCGCGCGCCAGCGCCACCTTTGGCCCAGTGCTCAGTCGGCACGGCATCCTCGGCACCAGCCTCCTGGGCGATCTTGCGCACCAGTTCGATCTCGGCGTCGGTATCCGGGGTGAAGCGGTTGATCGCCACCACCACCGGCACGCCGTACTGCCGCGCAATGCGGATGTGCGCCTTGAGGTTCTCGCACCCCTTTTCGAGGTACTCGAGATTCTCCTCTGTCAGTTCCTTGGGGAGCGGCTTGCCCGCCACCACGCGCCCGAGCCCACCGTGCATCTTGAGCGCGCGCACCGTGGCCACCAGGACGACGCAGTTGGGGATCAGGCCAGTGGTGCGACACTTGATGTCAAAGAACTTTTCCATGCCGATATCGGCGCCAAAGCCGGACTCGGTCACCACATAGTCCGCCAGCTTGACAGCAATCTGATCGGCGATTGCTGACGAGTTACCGTGGGCAATATTGGCGAACGGCCCTGCGTGCACAAAGGCGGGCGTCTTTTCCAGCGTCTGCATCAGGTTCGGCATCAGAGCGTCGCGCATGAGCACAGCCATGGCCCCGGCCACGCCTAGATCCTCGGTGGTCACTGGGTTCCCGCTATTGTCGGTCGCCATGACCATACGGCCCAGGCGCTCCCGCAGGTCGCCCCAGCTCGTCGCCAAAGCCAGGATCGCCATGACCTCGCTGGCGACAGTAATGTCGAACCCCGTCTCGCGGATGACGCCGTTGCGCGCGTCGCCCAAGCCGATGATGATCTCACGCATAGCGGCGTCTTCAACGTCCACCACGCGGTTGGCCATGACAGAGTAGGGATCGATGTCCAAGCGGCGCAGGTCGATCCGCTCCAGAGCCTTGTCGCTCAGCCGGCGCTCATGCATCATGCGGCTGTCGGTGGCCGCTACGGCCAGGTTATGCGCCACGCCAACAGCGTGAATATCGCCGGTGAAATGGAGGTTGAAATCCTCCATCGGGATGATCTGCGAGTAGCCGCCACCCGCCGCGCCACCCTTGATGCCAAAGGTGGGGCCCATAGACGGCTGGCGGATGCAGGTGAACACCTTTTTCCCCATCTGGCTGCCCAGCGCCTGGCTCAACCCCACGGTGGTGGTGGTCTTGCCCTCGCCCAGAGGCGTCGGCGTGATGGCGGTCACATCGATGTACTTGGCATTAGGCTTGTCTTTCAGCCGCTGCGCCACATCCAGGTGCACCTTGGCCTTGTACCATCCGTACGGCTCGAGATCGTCCTTGGTCAGGCCAACGCCCTGGGCGATATCGAGGATCGGAACGAGTTCCGCTTCCTGGGCAATCTGCAAATCTGTCTTCACGAGTCCCTCCTCTGCTCCACTAATCGTCGTCACCCTGCCCTCAGGACGATACACGCCCGCAAGACGGCTTGAGATCTAGAGACCCCGCTGTCGTTTGGCCGCCGACACCAGATTCCCCATCAGCATGGCGTTGGTCATGGGGCCAGTGCCGCCCGGCACTGGCGTAACGTACGAAGCCACCTCCATGGCGGCGTCAGTGTCTACGTCGCCGACTAGCATATCCTCGACCACGTTGGCGCCAAAGTCGATTACCACGGCCCCCGGACGGATCATATCGCCGGTGATGATCCCGGGCCGCCCCACCGCAGCGACCAGCACATCGGCGCGACGGGTCTCTTCGCCCAGGTCGGGTGTCCTGGAGTGGCAAATCACCACGCTGGCGTGCTGATGCAGCATCAGCATGGCCATGGGGCGCCCCACAATGTTGCTGCGCCCCACCATCACCGCTCGCTTGCCGCGCAGTTCTATGCCATAGCGTCGCAGCAGTTCCATCCCGCCAGCCGGCGTGGCCGGCGCGAAATAGTCGCCGCTATCCTGGTAGAGCCTTCCCGCGTTCACGGGGTGGATGCCATCCACGTCCTTGCGCGGATCCAGCGCGTCGGTAACGATCTCTTGGCTCAGGTGACGCGGCAGGGGCATCTGCACAATGATGCCATGAACGTTCGCGTCCTGGTTGAGACCCTGAATCGTCTGCGTGAGATCCGCCGCCGTCGCATCCTTGGGCAAGGTGAGGAGTTGGGACAGCGCGCCGACGCGCTTGCAGCTCTTGCGGATCTGCCCCACGTACCACGCCGATGCTGGATCGTCTCCCACCTGGACGACTGCCAGAGCGGGCGATAGGTCCGCCTCGTTCTGAAGCGCCGCGATCTCGGCCTTGAGCTCGGCCTCGATGGTCTTGGCGATCGCCCGTCCGTCTAGTTTCTCGGCAGCCATCAGCTATCACTCCTTGGTAACGAGCTCTTTGCTAGCCCTTGATCGCCTGGGCCACCAGCTCCTGCACCCGATCCTTGGTCTGCGTACACTCACGCGTCATCACCTCGATGCGCTCACGCAGCGCTGCTACAAAGCTCTGGTCGTCGATGCTGGCCAGGTTAATCTCGACATTCAGCAAGGCCGCGTGCATGGCCGCCTCTGCCAAGAGCGCCCCCACGCCCGCGTCGCTGACCGCCCAGCGGTTGCCAAGCTCAGCAGCCGGCAAGGCCAAATCCACCACCTCGCTGCAAGCCTCGGCGATCCGTAGCGGCACATCGGCCGCATGCCGCAGCGCCGCCTGCTGGGCCTCTTTGCGAGCAGCTTTGGCCTCGGCGGTGTCGCGCGGCAGGCGGTACGCCTCCATCACCTTGGCGTACGCCTGCGTATCAGCCTCCAGCAGCTCGACCATGCGGGCCCGCAGCGCCTCCGAGCGCCCTCGCAGCTCGGTCAGCGGCTCCCAGGCCTGCTCATAGTTCTTTTTCCCAATGGTCAGGTTGCAGACCATGCTAACCAGAGCAGCGCCCAAGCCGCCCGCCAGGGCCGCGCCCGATCCTCCGCCAGGCACCGGCTCTTTGGAGGCCAACGCGTCCAGAAATTCGTTTACCTGTAGCTCGGTGAACATGCGTCTCGCTCCTCAGTCTAGTAAAGCGTCCTAGTACTCTGGCGGCAGTTCGTCCAGCTCGGCCATGCTGAACACGGGCCCATCCACACACACGTACTTGGAGCCCACGTTGCAGCGCCCGCACTTGCCAACGCCGCACTGCATCCGGTTCTCCAGCGACGTATAGATGGCCTCACGGCCGAACCCCAGCTCGAGCAACACTGGCAGGGTGAATCGAATCATGACGGGAGGACCACAGATCACCGCCACGGTGTTTTTGGCGGAGGGCGCCAGCTCTTGGACCGCTTGCGGCACAAACCCCACCTGCCCATGCCAGCCATCCACGGGCACGTCGATGGTCTGGACCACCTGAATGTCGTCGCGGGCTTGCCAGGCCGCCAGGTCCTCGCGATAGAGGAACAGACCGGGCTCTCGCACGCCATAGACCACCTGGAGCTGGCCAAACTGGTCGCGGTCACCGCCCTGTAGAATCTGAACCAGCAGGCTACGCAGCGTGGTAAACGCAAACCCACCGCCGATGACGACCAGGTTCTTGCCGGCAAAGGCGTCCATGGGGAACCCGTTTCCCAGGGGGCCCCGCATCCCGATCACGGTGCCCGGCGTCAGGCTGTGCAGCCGGGTGGTCACCCGCCCGATGCGTTTGATGGAAAAGCGCACAAAGCTCTCCTCCACTGGCGCAGAGGCGATCCCGAATGGCGCCTCTCCCTCGCCTACGATAGAGAGCTCGCAGAACTGCCCCGGAGTAAAGCGAAAAGGCTCGCCATCATCGACCGGTACCAGATCAAAGCTCTTGATCTCATGGTCGTCAGTCTCAGTGATGACGCGCAGAATCTGCATGCTGCGCGGCAGATAGGCGTTCTCAGCGCAGTGACAAATGTGGGGATGGGCGTCGGTCACAATGCACTCTCCTCAGCCTGTGTGCGCGCGGCCGCCCACACGCGAGCCAGCACCTGTCGAATGTCCAGGTTCACGGGGCAGCTTACCACGCAACGACCGCAGCCCACGCAACCGTAGGCGTCCACGTTCTCTGGCAGGTAGCTGAACTTGTGCATCACGCGCTGCCGCCAGCGTGAGGCCTGGTCAGGGCGAGGATTGTGGCCCGAAGCGTGGGCGGTAAAACCAGCGTACATGCACGAGTCCCACGCTCGCACCCGTTCGCCCCCATCGCCCAGCGCGCGATCCTCCACCGCAAAGCAGTGGCAAGTGGGGCACAGATAGGTGCAGGTGCCGCACGCCAGACACTTGGCCGAAATCTCTTGCCACAGCGGATCATCCCAGAGCCCCTCGAGGGCCGCCTCGATGCCGACCAGCCGCTCCATGGGGCGCAGCGCGCCCTCTGCCTTGGCTTGGGCCTGCTCGGCCCGCTGGCTATGCTCGTCGTCCACCGGCTCGAGGGCAAGGTCCTTGGCAAGCTCGGCGCCCCGTTCGGTCACGACGTCCACCAGATACATGTCGCCGGCAGACCGCAGCAGAATATCCGAGCCGGTAGCGTCATAAGGGCCGCTATCGAACGCCCCGCAAAAACAGGTGCTGCGAGGATGCTCGCAGGCCAGCCCCACCACCACCGTGCCGTCGCGTCGCGCCGCATAGTAGCGATCGCGACACACGCCATCGACCATCACTTGGTCGACCATCAAACGCGCCCGCGCGTCACACGGGCGCAACCCAAAGAGCATCGTCGGCCCGGCCGGCGGATCGGTCGCCTTGACCTGGTTCAGGTCATCACGCGTCCGGGCATAGGTGAGGAGCCGCTCGACCTGGGGCAGGTAGACGCCCTTGGCAGAGTGTTTGGCATTGGCATAGTCCCAGGCCACGGCGGCGGGCTCGTCCAGCGGCTGGAACCGCACCTCGCCGTCTTGCCGCACCGGCGCAATAACCCGCCAGCTCTGCATCCACCCGCCCAGCGCCTCCTCCAGCGCCTGCCGCGAGATCATCCCGGCGACCACAGGGGCCTCACAAGACAAAGTCATTGTAGTCATCCTGACGATAGGTGGTGAGAGGCGGCTTGGCCTCTGGATCCTCACCGGCCACATAGTCATACAGCTCGGCCACGTCGGCGCAGAGCTTGTCCAGCATCAGGCGCAAGTCCACCCCCTGGGGGCAAGCGCGTGTGCAGGCGCCACAGGCAACACAGCGTCCGGCCAGATGGAACGTGCGAATGATCTGAAAGAACGATACGTCCGGGTCGTGCGCGGTGGGCGTCAGCCACTGCGGGTTGGTCTGCTCAGCAAAGCAGACGTTGCAGTAGCAGAACGGGCAAGCGTTGCGACAGGCATAGCACAGGTTGCATTTCGCTATCTCGCTGGTGAACCGCTCCCAGCGCTCGTCCTCGCTCAGTGCCGCCATGGCCTCCACGTGGGCGTAACGATCGGCGAGCGACGTCTCGTCGTGCTCTGGCCCCATGCGCAGATCATACACCTGCGGATCACGCTGGTTGCAGGTCTCGCAACCCGCAAACAGAATCTCCGCGACGGGGATGCGCAGATCGCCGAACACCACTACGTCACCCTCAAGCTGGGCCCCGTCCAGCTCCTCCACACTCTCCACACCCGCGCGCTCGCACACGCGACGCGGGTCGATCACCCCATCGCAGCCGATGCCCACGATCCGCAGCCGCTCACGCTTGAGCTGGCCCTCTTGCATCAGGCCTATCAGGGCGCGCGCATCGCAGCCCTTGACCATGATGCCTACGGTCTTGTCGCGATAAGGCCGCACAAAGCGAGCGAGGTTGTGCTCGCAGGTGGCGTCCCAGATCAGGCGGTCCACCTCGTCGGGGCGCCGCACAAAGGCGGGCGTCGCCGTCAATGGCACCGTACCGGGCTCCCAGCCGATGAACAGGTCCACCTCGCCCGTGGCCAGCCACTCGCCGATGGTCGCGCGAATCTCGTCAGGAAGCATAGTTATGACAACTCCATCGGCGCAACTATCGACTCGGCGCGCACGTTCAGCCGCTTGGCCGGGCCCAGCGCCCTGACCGCCTCGGTGACCTCGGTCACCACCTCGGCGAACCGCCCACCCTCCGACGCCGATACCCACGAGAATTGCACCCTGCCAGGCTCGATGCCCAGATAGGTGAGGTACCGTTGGAGCAGGGCAAAGCGACGCCGCGCGTACAGATTCCCCGAAAGATAGTGGCAGTCGCCCGGATGGCAGCCCGAGACCAAGACGCCATCGGCTCCCTGCCTCAAGGCTGAGACGATATGCAGCGGGTTCACCCGACCTGAACAAGGTACGCGGATCACCCGCACATTGGGCGGGTACTGGATGCGCGAGGTTCCGGCTAGGTCGGCCCCGGCATAGGAGCACCAGTTACACAAAAAGGCCAGAATCTTGGGCTCCCAGTTGGTCGATTCGCCTGCTATGCTCATGCCCGTCCTCTCAGAACCGATACTCTAGAACGGCGCCACCAGCGCCGAGATTTGTGCCATGATTTGCACGTCATCAAAGCCGTCCAGCGTGATGCAGCCCGAACGGCAACCCGCCACGCAGGCGCCACACCCCTTGCACAGAGCTGGGTTCACTTGGGCACACTCTTTGACGTTGCGCCGCGTGACCTCTTTGGTAACCAGCTCGATGGCCTGGTAGGGGCAGATCTTGACGCAGTCGCCACAGGCCACGCACATAAGCTGATCCACGTGAGCCACGCTGCCGCTGGAGACGATCTCATCCCGCGAGAGCACCGTGCACGCCCGGGAGACTGCCGCCGCCGCCTGCGCGATGGACTCTTCGATGAACTTGGGCCCGTGAGCCATGCCCGCCAAAAAGATGCCTTCGGTAGCGAACTCGACCGGCCGCAACTTCATGTGTGCTTCCAGGAAGAACTGCTCGGCGTTGAGCGGCACCTTGAGCATGGCGGCCAGATGCTCGGCGTCTGACCGCGGCCCGATCCCCACGGAAAGCACTAACGTGTCGGCCTCGATGGTCAACTGCTCCTGAAGCGCAGGATCAAAGGCCTCCACCACCAACCGCCCATCTCGTCGCTCCACCAGCGGCGGGTTTTCGAGATCATAGCGCACAAACAGGACACCCAGCTCCCGCGCCTCTCGGTAGAAGCGCTCACGCAAGCCATAGCTGCGGATATCCCGGTAAAAGACGATCACGTTGGACGCGGGATCGCGCCGTTTCAGGGCGATGGCGTTCTTGAGCGCCTGTGAGCAACAGACGCGGCTGCAGTACGGATGCTCGGGTGTGCGCGATTCCACACACTGGATCATCGCCACGGTGCGCGTCGCCTCGGTCGGCAGGTCGCCCCCTGCCAGCGCTTCCTCCAGCTCTCGCTGGGTGACCACCCGGGGGTCCTGGCCGTACAGGTACTGGCTGGTCTTGCGCTCCTCGGCGCCGGTGGCGACGATCAACGCGCCATGATCCACCGTCACCTCGCTGGGACCGCTGCCATTGCCGCGGTGCAGGATCACGCTCCGAAAGTTCCCGACAAAGCCATCCACCTGGCCGATTTCGGCGTGGGTATGGACGGTGATGCGCTCGTCGGCATGGACCCGCGCCACCATGGCGGCCAGCATCTCTTGGACGCGGCTGCTGCTCAGGGTGGCGTGGATGTGCCGTGCGTTCCCGCCCAGCTCGGCCTCACGCTCCACCAGGTGGACCGGATAGCCCTGCCCGGCCATCTGCAGGGCGGCCGACATGCCGGTGACGCCTCCGCCAACCACCAGCGCCGAGTGAGTGACCGGTAGTGGCTGCCCGTAGAGCGGCTTGTGGTGCACGGCCCGGCTGACGGCCATGCGCACCAGATCCTTGGCCTTGTCGGTGGCCCGCTCCGGCTCGTGCATATGCACCCAAGAGCACTGGTCGCGGATATTCGCCAGCTCGAACAGGTACGGGTTCAGGCCCACCTCGCGGATGGTCTCTTGGAAGAGCATTTCATGCGTGCGCGGGGAGCACGAGGAGACCACCACGCGGTTGATCTGGTGCTCGTCGATGACGTCCTTCATCGACTCCTGCGTATCTTGGGAGCAGGTGAACAGGTTGCGCCCGGCGTAGACGACGTAAGGCAGCGAGGCGGCATAGGCCTCAACCTCCTCCACGTCCACGGTGCCGGCGATGTTGATGCCACAGTGACAGACAAACACGCCCACGCGCGGCGGATCGCCAGTAATGTCGCGCTCGGGTGGGTACGTCTTGCGAACCGTCAGCGAGTTGCGTGCCGGAGCCAGCAGCATGCCGGCCTCGGCGGCCGCCCCGCTGGCCTGCACTACCGTCTCGGGAATGTCCTTGGGGCCGCTGGCCGCGCCACAGACGTACACGCCCTCCCGCGAGCTGGCCAAGGGACGGAACTCGTCGACCTGGCAAAAGCCCTCGTCGGTGTATCGCAGGCCCAGTTTCTGGATCAGCTCGCTGGTGCCCTTGGACGGTTCCAGCCCCACCGAGAGAACCACCAGATCAAACGCCTCGTGGACATGGTGCTCGTCCTCGGTCACATACAGCAGGTCGAGCGTCCCGTCCTCCCCCTCGTCGATACGCCCCACCCGCGACCTCACAAAGCGTACGCCATACTCGTCGCGTGCCCGCTCATAGTACTTGTCGAAATCCTTGCCAAAGGCACGCATATCCATGAAAAAGATGGTGGGCTCGACGTCAGCGCTATGCTCTTTGGCAATGACCGCTTCCTTGATGGCATACATGCAGCAGACCGAGGAGCAATAGCCGTTGCCGCACTGTTCATCCCGCGAGCCGACACACTGCAGGAAGGCGATCCGCTTGGGGGCCTTGCCATCGGAAGGCCGTTGCACATGCCCCGCATACGGTCCCGAGGCAGATAGAATCCGCTCGAACTCGATGCTCGTGATGACGTCCTTGTGGCGACCATAGCCCAGCTCGTGCTTGACCGATGGATCGAACTCGTCGAACCCCGTCGCCAGCACGATGGCCCCGACATTCAGGTCGCTGTACGTGTCCTTGAAGCTGTGGCGGATAGCATCGGGCTTGCAGGCCTCGACGCAGCGGTAGCACTCGGAGCAGACGCCGCAGGCCAAGCAGCGCTCGGCCTCAGCGCGGGCCTCAGCCTCGGTAAAGGACGCGGCCACCTCGGCAAAGCTGCGCACGCGCTCCTCGGCGGCAAGCTCGGGCATATGCGCCCGCGGCCGCCGCACCGCCGTGCCCTTGGCCAGCTTGTCCGCTACCTCGGCGTGATCGAGCAACACCACGTCCTCGGGCTCGATCCGCTCCAAGAGCTCGATCTCTTCGCCCGAGAGATAGCCGTGAATCGCCTCTGCGGCGCGGTGGGCCATCCCCACCGCTTCGATGGCGCTGCGTGGTCCAGTGGCGGCATCGCCACCAGCGAACACGCCCTCGCGCGTGGTAACCAAGCTCTCCTCGTCATAGACGATGGTGCCCCACCGACTCACCTGAACGTCCTCGGGGAGAAAGTCGACATCTGGTTGCTGGCCGATGGCTAGGACGACCGTATCGGCCTGCACGGTATAGTTGGAGCCCTCCACCTCCAGTGGACGCCGCCGTCCGCTGGCGTCGGGCTCGCCCAGCTCCATGCGTACCAGCTCCAGGCCCGCGACCTTGCCGTCTTTGCCCAGAATGCGCACCGGATTGGTGAGCAGGTTCAGCTCGATGCCCTCTGCTTCGGCCTCCTCAATCTCAAAGGCGTAGGCGGGCATCTCGGCGCGCGAACGGCGATAGGCGATGGTCACGTCGGCGCCCAGGCGTCGGGCGCAGCGAGCGGCATCCATGGCGGTGTTGCCGCCCCCCACCACGACCACTCGCTGACCCACGTTGGGCCGCTCGCCGGCGTTGACGGCATGGAGAAAGCCAATGGCCGACTGCACGCCACCAAGATCCTCGCCCTCGATGCGCAGGCCAGGCGCACGATGGGCGCCCACCGCGACAAAGACGGCGTTATACTCGGCCTGCAGAGCGTCCAGGTCGTGAACCGGCGCATTGGTACGGATCTCGACGCCCAAGGCAGCAATGCGGGCGATCTCTTCGTCCAGCACGTCCTGGGGCAGGCGATAGTCGGGGATGCCATAGCGCAGCATGCCGCCGGCCTTGGGCTGCGACTCGTACACCGTCACGGCATATCCCAAGAGGGCCAAATCGTGCGCTGCGGTGAGGCCGCACGGGCCGCCTCCCACCACCGCCACGCGCTCCTCGCGGGTCACAGGTACCGGCTTGACCTTGGTGTCACCGTGCTCGCGGGCCCAGTCGGCCATAAAGCGCTTGAGCGCTGCGATCGAGACCGGCTCCTCGCCCAAAAGCTGGCGGTTGCAGGCCGTCTCACAGGGGTGGTAGCACACGCGCCCACAGATGGCCGTAAACGGGTTGGCTTTGCGCGAGAGGGCCAACGCCTCGGCGTAGCGCCCCTCGGCGATCAGCGCGATATAGCCCTGCGCGCTGGTCCCAGCCGGGCAGGCCGCCTTGCAGGGCGACGTCCCACGCTTGTCGATAACCGTCACGTTGGGGACTGCCTGCGGATAGGGGCGATAGATCGCCTTGCGCATGGCCAGGCCCTCGTCGTAGGCGTTAGGCACCTGGATGGGGCACACGCTGGTGCATTCCATGCAGCCGGTGCAGCGATCCGGATCCACAAAGCGAGGCTTGTGTCGAATACGCACCGAAAAGTCGCCGGCCTCGCCCTGGACGGACTCGAGCTCTGACCAGGTCATCAGCTCGACATTCAGGTGCCGGGCACACTCGACGACCTTGGGCGAAAGGATACACATGGAGCAGTCGTTGGTGGGGAACGTCTTATCCAGCTGAGCCATGGTCCCGCCGATGGCGGGCGAACTCTCTACCAGAAAGACCTTGTACCCCGAGTCAGCCAGGTCCAGAGAGGCCTGGATGCCAGCGATGCCCGCGCCCACTACCAAGACGGCGCCTACAGGTTGCCGATCGAACCGAGACTCCATGGCTTTCCTCTGAATACGTGCTATCTGCTAGACGGACGTGCCCTTGATCTTTTCCTCGATGATCGGTGCGGCAGTCTCGATAGAGGCCGAACCGGCATCGGCGTCGCTTCCCAACGCCGCTCGTACGAGATCGAGGCGAATGCTGTGTGCCAAGCGATCGACCCCACGGATGCGCTGGATGAACTCGGGTGGCCAATAGCCCTCGTCGACGGCCATCTCGCGCAACGCCCCCATGATGTCGCCAAACTTGACGTTCTGGGGACAAAAGGCCGTGCAGGCATAGCAGCGCTCGCAATACCAGAGCAGCTCGCTAGAGAGCACCGCCGCCCGCTGCCCCAGCAGCACCTGTCGAATGATGCGGCGCGGGCTGAAACGTTCATCGACATCGGTAACCGGACAGCCAGCCGTGCAGGTGCCACAGGAAAAGCAGACCTTGATCTGGTCGCCGCCTGGGCGCGCGGCTACGTCATACTTGAAGTTTGCATCATAGGTCCGGTTCCAATCAGCCATCAGTCTCCCCCTCACTCACCGGTCACGCGTCACGCCGTAGCAGCGATCGGGCGCGGTAGTAGCCCCGCCTGTGCGGCGATGGGCTCAATGGCCTCTTCCCATTCCACGGCCATGATATGGACGCCACGCACACCCTCGATCTCGCGCAGCTCCTGAATCGTCTCCGCACACATGCGGATGCCTTCTGCGCGGGCGGCCTTGCCCCGCCCGGCGCCAGCCATGCGCTTGATGATGGGATCTGGGATGCGGATACCTGCCACGCTGGAATCCACATAGCGCGCCATGCCCGCCGACTTGAGCGGCATGACCCCGGCGAGGATGTGCGTCCTCTCGTGTAGGCCGAGGTCGACGACGCGATGCATCCATTCGCGAAAGCGCGGCATGTCATAGATGCACTGGGTCTGGATGAAATCTACGCCGGCCGCCACCTTTTTCGCCAGGCGGATCACGCGCATCTCAAAGGGATCGCCAAAGGGATTGGCCGCGCCGCCGATTAAGAGCGGCACCTCTCCCTCGATTTCCTCGCCGCCCAGCAGATGCCCCTCATCGCGCATGCCCTTGAGCATGGCGATCATCTGGACCGAGTCAAGGTCATACACGTTGCGCGCTTGGGGATGGTTGCCAAAGGTCTGGTGGTCGCCCGTGAGACAGAGCAGGTTCCGCACACCCTGGCTGACCGCGCCGAACACATCGGCCTGAATAGCCAGCCGGTTACGGTCGCGCGCCGTCATCTGCATGACCGGCTCGATGCCCGCCGCCACGAGCCGTGCGCAAGCCGCAGCGCTGCACAGCCGCACGATGGCGGTCTGGTTGTCGGTCACATTGACAGCATCGCACACATTGCGCAGCAGTTCGATCTTGCGGTCAACGACCGAGACATCCGGTCCCTTGGGCGGGCCCAGCTCGGCCGTCACCACAAAGCTGCCCTGCTCCAGCAATCGCTCAAGCTTGGAGCCAGACTTCATGGGACGATATCCTCTCGCACCACCTTGCGCGGCCCTCCGTCTCGCGATGTCGTCCAATCCTTGGCGGGCTCTACCCGCATGAGGCGTTCCACCTGGCCGATAGCCATCATCCGATCATAGATCAGTTGCCAGGCGCAGGGAATGCTAGGATCGACCTCGCACTTTCCGTCCTGAGAGCCGCCACAGGGCCCATTCAGCAAGTTCTTGGAGCAACGCGTGATGGGGCACACGCCTCCGAACTTGTCCAGGACGCAGTTGCCGCAGCCGAGGCAACGCTCTGACCACGTCCCCAGCTCCTCTGGACGCCCCATGAACTTGGTGTTGAGTGCCGGGTACACGACCGCGGAGGGGTACTGCTCCGCCAGGGTCTGTACCCCCACCCCGCAGGCCATGGAGAGGATCACATCGTGGTTCGCCACCAGCTCGGCCAACGGTTCGTTGAACTCGACCTCGCACTGCCGCTCAACGCACGCCTCGGTAACTAGCTGCTCGCGCCCCTCTTGGCGGGCGGCCAAGCGCAGGGCCGCGCCTAGGACAGCGACCTCTTTGGTGCCTCCAGCCATGCACACGGCCACGCAGGTATCACAGCCTACAACGGCCACGCTGGAAACCTGCCTCAGGTTGGCCAGAATCTCGGCGATCGGTTTCCTCTCGGCTACGATCATGATTGCTCTATGCTCTCTTCCGGGGCGACGAACTCGTCCACCCACCGCAACAGGTCACTACCCATGTTCGGCGCCATGGTCTCGTAGCGCAGGCGCCAGCTACTGACGCCGACCGATTCGAGCAACTCTCGCGCTGCGGCAGTACGCCGACGCGCGCGTTCATCACCAACCAACGAGTTGCAGGCACCGGCGGCGCACGACACCACCATCACCCGCTCGGCCCCGTTCTCAAAGGCCTCGAGAATCATCAGCTCGTCGATGCTACCACCGCAGGGGACGCTCTGCCACTGCACATGGGGCGGCAGTTCCCGGCCCTCATCGGCCAGCCGCGCCAGGGCCGCCCCGGCGGAGCGTTCGCATCCGATCACCATCATCGGGGACGTGTCGCGTGTCTCGGTCACACGGCCTCCTGTGGGGCAAGCTCAACAGCAGGCACCAGCGCAATGGCTCGCACCGGGCAGTTGGCCACACACATGCCACATCCCCAGCAAGCCGCTGGCACCACATACGCAGCCGTTACCGTCTCAGTGCTGCGCAGCTCCACCGCCTGATGCGGGCAGGTGCGGATGCAGGTCAGACACCGGATACACTCTTCCGAGGTCACCTCAGCATACTGCTCGGGCAGCGGCACCGTGCCGCCATCCAGCAGCGCGACAACGCGCCCGACCACGCGTTCGACATCAGCAGCTTGGGTCTCGGCGTCGGCATCCAGGTGGCAACGCCCAGCCACATAGATACCTCGCCGCACGGTCTGCCCGGCGCCCACATGGCGCATGTTCACGTCTTGGAGGAACCCATCCTCGCCCACGCGAATGCCCAAACGCGTCGCCAGGTCCGTGGCGCTCGCTGGCGGCTCGATGATCTCGGGCACCACCATCAGATCGCCCCAGCGCTGGCCCTCCTCAACGGCTACCGTCACCCCGTTCTCGCTCACATCGAGCTCGATTTGGTCATAGCGACAGTAGACCACGCCGGCCTCGCGGGTCTCACGGGTCAAGCGCTCCAGTTGGTGTGTATCGACCTGGAGGTCGCGGTAATAGACATAGATCTCGGGGTGGGCCCAGCCAACCACATTTTTGACGGCCCGCAACGCCTCGGTGGCCGTCTCCCTAGGGGTGTCAGCCGGATGGTCAAGGAGGACGACCACGCGCTTCCGAGCCCACGCCACGCGGTACGCTTCTCGCAGATCGCGGCGCACCTTGTCGGCCCAGGCGGCCGGCGTCATCACCGGCAGTTGGCTGCCTTTGGGTAGGGACAAGCTCGGGCGCACCCGCCGGTTCCCCAACGCCACCACGATGGCACCCACGCTCACGTGAGGATCAGAGCTGCCGGCCAACCGAATCGAGAACCCACCGATCTGGCCTTCCGCCCCAAGGACGTAGGCGCCCGATGGCCTCTCGTCGCCGTTGGCGCCCGTATGGGGCACAGACACCACCTCGTGACCCGCGGCCTCGATCAGCGCCACCGCGCGCTGGGCGTCGGCGCCGGCCCCGATCACCATCACTCTCGGCTCGATGCGATCTAAATCACTCACCCATGGGCCCCTTGTAGATAGCCAAGACACGCCTCCACCGCCTGCTCGGCGTGAAAAGCAGAAGCGGCGATGGATCGTGGCGCCTGGCAACAGCCAGCCACAAAGACCCCCGGCTCCAGTGTGCTCACCTCGTCGTCGGCGGTCGCCATAAAACCATACGAGTCCCGCGTCATCCCAAAAAGGTCAGCCACTGCGCGAGCATCGGTCTGCGGCGCGATCCCGTTGGCTAGAACCACCAGGCCAAAGGTCTCCCGCCGCGTCTCGCAGCCGGTGGTGTCGTCAATGAGGAACTCTGCCAAGGTCGGGTCATCGGCCGCTCGGCGGATCACTGCCGGCAGGCCCGAGACAAAGCGAATGCCGTCACGAACACCCTCCCACGCTGGCCAGGTGTCGCGGCCGCCGTGCTGCATATCCATCTTGAAGACCGTGATCGACACATCGGGTTGGCGCCACTGCAGGTAACGCGCCAGCCGCATGGCGTATCGGCAGCACACCTGCGAGCAGTAACCTCGGCCCGCGTGTTCGTCGCGCGAACCCACGCACTGGATAAAGGCCACCCCGCGGTCCAGGCGCTCATCCCAGGCATCACGCCCTTGAGTCAGCAGGGCCTCTTCCATTTCGCGTCCGGTCACCACCATCTCATAGTGACCCCAACCGTACGGCCCCTTGGTGCGCGCGTCCACGTCCTGGAAACCTGTTGCCACTACTACGGCGTTGACGCGTCGTGCCTGCACGCTTCCACTGGTCTGGTACACAAAACCACCGTCCCCGCGCTCGCAACGCGTGACGGTGGCATTGGTCTCGACCGTGATATTCTCGACCTCGGCGACCTCTTGCAGGGCGTCACCCAGCAAGCAGCCGCCGCAGAGCTGGCACTCGCCCTCGATTGCCTTGCAGCAGACCCGCAGGGCGTTCCCCCCCAGCCTGGGGGTTCGTTCGAGCAGACGCACCGCGACGCCTCGTTGGGCCAATGAGATGGCCGCCGTAACGCCAGAGATGCCGCCGCCAAGAACCAGAACGGTGTGGCGAGATGCCATAGAGTCGGGCGCCTTTTCCGCTTGATGGACAGGTGGCTGGCCTTCTGGGCACAGGCAATCCGCGCCCGTCCAGAGCCACCCGCCAAAGTCCGAGTACGCTGGCCCGGCCGCGTATCGCCAGGCCCCGGCACAACAGGGGCCATTATACCAGCCGCAGAAGGCACGTCAACACAAAATGATCGAGGGGTAACCAGTGCCTCGACGTCTCTAGACGGTCTCTGGAATTCACGCTATAGTAGGCGCATCAAAACACATAGGAGGATCTGCCCCATGGTATCCGATCTTGAGCGTTTCATCGCCTGCATGGAGTATCAGCCTTCCGACCGGCGCCCCAACCACGAGCTAGGCGTCTGGCCACAAGCTCGCACCCTCTGGATGAGCGAGGCCCCCGAGGCCGCGGCGACGTTCCAGTGGCGCTGGTTCCACGAGGAGGATGCCATCGGCCTCGACAAGCGTGACTATATTCCCGTCAACTATGACCTGGTGCCTCCCTTCCAGCACGAGGTGATCGAGGAGACCGAGCGGTACGAGGTCTACCGCAGCAACAAGGGCATCGTACACCGCGCACTCAAAGAGGGCACCGACGCAGGCGGGCGTATGTGCATGGACCAGTACATCTCTTTTCCCGTTGAGACGCCCGATGATTGGGCCAAGCTCAAGCGAGAACGTCTGATCCCGGCGCTTGACGCTCGGTATCCGGCCGACCTGGATGAGCGCATCGCCGGTTGGAAAGAGCGCGACTATCCCCTGGTCCTGGGCGAGAACTGCGCCGCCAATGGCTTTTACTGGCGGGCCCGCGAGTTCATGGGCACCGAGGCGCTGTCGCTGGCATGGTATGACTATCCCGAGATGATGCACGATATGATGGAATGGTTCGTCGATTTCATCATCGAAACCAGCTTGCCGGTCCTGGAAAAGATCGATGTCGAGTACTTTGTCTTGAACGAGGACCTCTCTATGAAGAGCGGCCCGTTGCTAAGCCCCGCCACCTATCGCAAGTTCATCCTGCCAAGGCTCAAGCGGCTCGTCTCCACCCTCAAGGATCACGGTGTGCGCTATATCGCGCTGGATACGGACGGCAACCCCACCGTGCTGGTGTCGCAGTTCATGGAGGCCGGTGTCGACATTCTCTGGCCCCTCGAGCGAGCCTCGGAAATCAGCCCCGTTACCTTGAGGCAGCAGTTCGGCAAAGAGCTGCGCCTGTGGGGTGGCGTGGATAAGCGGGTGTTGCCCCACGGACCCGAGGCGATCAAGGCGCACCTGCTAGAGCTGGCGCCGCTGATCGAGGAGGGGGGCTATATTCCCACCATCGATCACACGGTGCCGCCAGACGTCTCCTTTGAGAACTTTATGTACTATATCGAGTTCAAGCAGTACCTGCTCGCTGGTGAGTTTGCCAAGTTGGGGTGACGACGTCATGACCACCGTTGCCGATATCCTGTCGTACGTTACCGCACGCAGTGGACACCCCCTGAATGCGGACGAAGGCGTCCGCTACGGCTCTGCCGAAACAGAGGTGGAACGCGTGCTGGTCTGTTTCGTGCCCTCCGTTCCGGCCCTGCAGTACGCGGGCGAACACGGCTATGACCTCGTGCTGGGACACGAAAAGCTATACAGCCCTTACGACCCGCTGGTCAGCCGCGAGAGTCATCCTGACTGGCCGTCATGGGCTCCGAATGCTGCTCGTTGCGAGCTGCTAGAGCGCCACGGCTTGACCTATGCCCGCGTGCATGGGACGCTGGACGAGCTGGTGGTTTTTGACGTGTTCGCAGAGCTCTTGGGGTTGGGGACGCCCTGCTACGAACGGGGGTTCGCCAAGGTCTACGAGATCTCGCCCCGCACCGTGGGCGAGCTGCTCCAGGACGTCAAGCGACGCACGGGTCTCGCTCAGGTGCGCGCTTCGTTGCCGCAAGGGCCTCGGCAGCTGGTGCACCGGGTCGGCCTGCCCTGGGGAGGTTTGGGCCTTTTCGTGAACGTGGCCTACCAGCAGGAGGTGATCGAACAGGGCGTCGATGTCCTCATCGCTGGCGAATCGGACGACTATGGATTCCGCTTCTCGGCCGATGTAGGAATCCCCATGATCGAGACCAGCCACATTGCCTCAGAAGGGCCAGGGCTATGTCGCTTTGCGGACCAGTTGCGGGCCGAAATGCCCGCGCTCCAGGTCGACTACTTTGTCAACGCCCCGGCGTGGGAAGTCTTCTAGCCGCCTAGTGGGTATGATGCTCGTGGCCGCCGTGGTGGTGCCCATGCACTCCGGCGGCCGCGAGCCTGTCAGCGGCTGAGGCCAAATCACCGTCGGCCCCACGCAGCGCCGCCGCTGCCTGCTCCACAATCGCCGCCACCTCGGGCATCTCCATGGCACGGGCGCGCTCCGCCCAGACGAGAAACTCATCCGCATGGGCGCGGTTGTGCTCGCGCCAGTGCGGGATCAGCGCCGCTAGCTTTTCCAGGTCGTTCATGCTAGCTTCTCCTGCGTTGGCACGCGCTCGTCCGAGAGTAGCAGCACCCGGTTCCCGCTGAGATCCACGGCTTGGATGCGCGCCTGGACGGTGCGCGTCGGCTCAAAGTAGCTGTGAATCACCACGCCCTCGTCGGTCGGCTCGACCCAGGTCACATTCTCGATCAGCTTTTCCCCGTTCAGGTACGCATCCACCATGCACATGCTAGCCTCACCTCGCTCGCCGAAACGGCGCCTTGTTGCATCCAGTTGCAGTAACAGCATTCTAGCAGCGGCGCCCCCCAGAATCAAACGTGTGCCCTTGACAGGCCTTCCGCTCCCTGGACAATGCCAGTGTCGCTCAACTCTACCGACGAGGAGGCACCATGCGCCTGGGAGGCCCCGTCTGGCCGGACCACCCCACGCCCTCGGCTTGGATCGCCGCGCTCAAACAGGAGCGCTACACTGCCGCCTATTGGCCGACGGCGGCTGACGCGCCGCCAGCGCAGATCCATGCCTATCGTCAGGCCGCCTCTGACCATGGCATCGTCATCGCCGAGGTAGGCGCCTGGAGCAACCCGCTGAGCCCCGACGCGGCCGTTGCGCGCGAGGCCATTGAGCAATGCAAGCGCCAGCTCCAACTGGCAGAGATCGCCGGCGCCCGCTGCTGCGTCAATATCGCCGGCTCGTGCTCTGCCCAGTGGGATGGCCCTCACCCCGACAACCTCACCGAGACCACCTTTGCACGCATCGTCGAGATCACCCAGGAGATCATCGACGCCGTCAGCCCCGCCACCACCACCTTTGCCCTGGAGACCATGCCTTGGGCCTACCCGGATTCGGCCGAGTCGTACCTAGCCCTGGTAGAGGCCATCGATCGCCCCCAGTTCGCCGTGCACCTCGATCCGGTGAACCTGGTGAACAGCCCACAACGTTACTATGCCAGCGGCGCGCTGATTGATCGCTGCTTTGACCTGCTGGCCGACCGCGTGCGTAGTTGCCACGCCAAGGACATCCGCCTGGATGGCCGGCTGACCGTGCATCTCGACGAGGTGACCCCAGGAGAGGGCGAGCTAGACTATGCTACCTACCTGCGCCGCCTCGATGCCTGCGATCCCGATACGCCCCTCATGCTGGAGCATCTGACTCGACCCGAGCAGTACCGGGCCGCCGCAGCACATATCCGCAAGGTCGCCCAAGGATTGGGCGTCACCCTCCGGTAGCAGTCGACGCAAGAGATCCTATCAGAGAAGGAGTAGTTGAGCCATGGACCAGCAGGCGTACGAGAGAGAGATCGCGGCCACACGAGCCGAGCGGATGCGTTGGTGGCACCAAGCTCGCTTTGGCATGTTTGTGCATTGGGGCCTCTACTCGCAGCTAGGCCGACACGAGTGGGTGATGAACCGCGAGCGGATCCCGGTGGCCGAGTATGAGCGCCTCGCGGATACCTGGAAGCCCGGCACTGACGAGACCCGCCAGGCCGCTCAGCGCGTCGCCGATGGCTGGAAGGTCCCGCCGGCCCAACTGGGAGTCCCCTATGCCTGGGCCGAGCTCGCCAAGCAGGCCGGCATGCGCTACATGGTGATGACC
>ERZ764778.1909-NODE-1909-length-19697-cov-5.964260_pt1 | contig 19697 bp, 14 predicted proteins | sample MGYA00374951_ERZ764778 | MGnify/ENA primary metagenome ERZ764778 (study PRJEB28918, sample SAMN05720193) | bioreactor metagenome | isolation source: Anaerobic biogas reactor | place: USA:Washington, USA | collected 2015-08-08 ...
ATCTCTCACTCAGGAATCCCCATGTGAACATGACCCGGTATGACGACGGGTCATACAGCTTCTCCGACCTTCTCGAGAAGAAAGGGGCTCCTTCCGGGGAGACCGACGCGGAAAAGGAAGACATCACCTTTTCGCTTCGCGACATAGCGATCCAGAACGGCAGCGCCGATTTCCTCGACACACCGGTAAAGAAGAAACACACCCTGAGGGAGCTCAACCTCAATGTCCCCCTCTTGTCCAATGCCCCCAAGCACGTTGAAAAGGATGTCCGACCCACGCTCTCATTGAAGCTGAATGACGACCCTTACGTTATCACGGGAAGGACGAGGCCCTTCGCGGACTCTCTGGAAACAGCCTTCGACATCAACATCGAGAACGTGGACATCCCCCACTATCTTGCTTATCTCCCCGTGAAGGCCCGGTTCTCTGTCCCCTCGGGCTATCTCGATATCAGGATGGAGGTCTCCTTCAGGCAATTCAAGGATAAGTCCCCCCTCCTGGCCTTAAAGGGTGACATGGCAGTGTCGAAGCTCATCGTCAACGATGAGAAGGGCAAAACGGTCGTGAGCCTTCCGGCCTTAAGGGTCGCCGTCGCGTCGGTCGAGCCCCTTGCCGGAAAGATGGAACTCTCGAAGGTCTCCATCGAATCCCCTGAGTTCACCCTCGATCGTGACCGGAACGGCGAGCTGAATATCATGGCCCTTGTCCCGGAAATGAAGGAGAAGCAGAAAAGCAACGGTAACGCGGGAAAGACAGCCAGGGCCGGGAAGAAAGCCGACAGCGGCCCTTTTCAGTTCATCGTCGATAGTGTCGAGCTCACGGGAGGAAAGGCTCTGTTTACCGACCATTCCCTCAAGGACCCTGCGAAGGTAACCGTCGAGAAGCTGGAGCTGAAGGGTCAGAAGATCTCGCTCGCCGAGGACTCTCCCGGTGTGTTCTCCACATCTCTCGTCGTCAACAGGAAAGGGACTGTGAAACTCGAAGGGACGGTGGCACTGAAGCCGCTCTCTGTGAAGGCGAAGATGGACCTCAAGGGCATCGATATCCGCCCCTTTCAGCCCTATTTCACTGACAGGGTCAGAATATCGGTCATGAGCGGCGCGGCGGCGGCGAGCGGAGACCTCATCATAACGCAAATGCCGAAGAAGGGACCTTCCGTAGTCTACAGGGGAAGCATGTCCCTCGCCGGCGTCTCATCCGTCGACAAGGAGACCGCGGAGAGTCTGCTCAAGCTGAAGTCCTTTCATGTCCGGAACGTCGAGTTCGGATACAACCCTACCCGGGTCACCGCGAAAGGGGTATCCCTCACCGACTTCTACGCCAATATCGCCGTCAAGCCCGATAAAACGGTGAACCTCCAACACATGATCGTCAAGGACGATGCCGCAACGGACGATCGTGCCGGAACGACCGGCGACCAGGCAACGGCCGCGCGGAAAGAGCGGCCAGCCCCCGCCCCTGCCGGGGGCAAGACGCCCCCCGACACCGAGGAGTCCGTTCCCGTAAAGATCGACACCGTCACTCTTCAAGGCGGCACCATACGTTTTAACGATCAGTCGGTACGCCCGGCTTTTTCGACAACACTCGACCGGATAGCCGGAAGGATCTCCGGCCTTTCATCCCAGCTCAACACCACCGCCGATGTCGAGTTGCGGGGAACCCTCGACAATTCGGCCCCCCTCGAGATCACGGGGAAGATAAACCCCTTGAGCAAAGATCTCTACGTCGATCTGAAGGCAAGCTTCAAGGACATGGACCTCACACCTGCCACACCCTATTCAGGCAAGTACGCCGGGTACACCATCGACAAGGGCAAGCTTTCCTTCGATGTACGGTACCTGATACAGAAAAGAAAGCTCGACTCGACGAACACCATCTTCATAGACCAGCTCACCCTCGGAGAGAGAGTCGAATCCCCGGATGCCACGAAGCTGCCCGTCAGACTGGCCATAGCCCTTCTCAAGGACCGAAGGGGGCAGATCAAGCTCGACCTTCCCGTCACCGGAAGTCTTGACGATCCCGAGTTCAGCGTCGGCCGCATCATTCTCAAGATCATCGTCAACCTCCTGACCAAGGCGGCGACGGCGCCCTTCGCGCTTATCGGCGCCCTTTTCGGCAGCGGCGAGGAACTTGGCTACATTGAATTCGACTACGGGCGAGCGACCTTGAACGAATCGGGCCTGAAAAAGGTCGACACCCTCACCAGGGCCCTTGCAGACAAACCATCCCTCAAGGTCGACATCGAAGGATACGTGGATACCGAGCGTGATCGCGAGGGGTTGAAGCAGTATCTCGTTCAGAGAAAGGTCAAGACACAGAAACTCAAGGACCTCATGAAAAAGAGCTCGGAGAACATCGACGTCGACGACGTGAAGGTCGAACCGGGAGAGTACGAGAAATATCTGAGGCTTGCCTACAAGGCCGAGAAATTCCCGAAACCCAGGAACATGATAGGCCTGCAAAAATCCCTGCCCGTCGAAGAAATGGAGAAACTCATGCTGACGAACACCGTCATAAAGGAGGAAGACCTCCACGCCCTCGCCCGGCGGCGCTCCGCAAGGGTGATGCAGGCCCTGGCGAAGTCCGGACAGGTCGAGGCGGGACGCCTCTTCATCGTCGATCCCAAATCCCTCGCTCCCGAGAAGAACGGCAAGCTGAAAAATAGTCGCGTGGAGTTCAAGTTGAAATAGGGAAGACCGGGTCCGGGGGTCCCATGCCTACCGCAGGAGCTACCCCCTCTTCTCCATCTCCTCTCCCAGCCTGTCCCGTATCATCTTCAGGATGATCAGGGATTCCCTTTCGCGCTCCTCCAGGGAGCCCATGATGTAGTCTATCGTTTCGCGGTACTGGGGGATGAAGATCTTTGAGAGGGCGTTGCAGCGCCGCTGGGTCCTGCGCAGCTCCCTCGCCAGGCGCATCACGGCGTTGACGAGTTCGGCGAGTTCGGCAAGGGAGGGGAGGAGGTCGACGAAGCGGCTCATGGCGACGTCCGTGTTGGAGGACGTACCTCCCAGGCCGAAGCGAACACCCATGGGTTCTTCCTGAAGGGTGATCTTCGGCACCCCCATTCCCATGAGCCGGTCGTCGGACAGCGAGACCTCGTGGCGCATGGACACGGCGAAGGCGGCCTCCTCGAGTACCCGGGAGCCGATATCGAGGGTGGCTGCCTCAAGCGCCGCGAAGGCGTGTCCGACCGCCTCGCCGACCCTCCTTTCCGCCTCCTCGGCCCGGGCAAGCCGGCTCATGAGCTCGAAGATCAGGATCTGCCGCTTCTGCTCAAGAAGGTCGTACCCCTCCTCGGCGAACTCCAGCTGACGCTCAAGTCCGAGAAGGTTCGATTTTGTCGGCGCCACGTTGAGCTTTGCCATGTCATCCTCACAGCGCTCGTGCCGTAAGACAGGCCTCGTCCTGTGTCCCCGTTCTCTGCTCCGAGCGGTAATGCTTCCTCAAAAGATCGTCGCTCACGCGGTGCAATTCCTCCCGCGGCAGCACGGACAGCGCATCCCAACCCATCTCCAGCGTCGTTTCTATGGACCTGTTCTCGTACTCTCCCTGGTTCAGGAACGTACCCTCGAAGGCCTCACCGAACTTCAGGTACTGCTTGTCGAGCGGGCTCAACTCCTCTTCGCCGATGACGTCCGCCAGGCCGCGGACCCTCTTCACGTAGGCGTAACAGGCAAAAAGCTGACTTGCCAGGATCGGGTGATCCTCGCGGGTGAAGCCCTTGCCCACGCCGTCCTTCATGAGGCGCGACAGGCTCGGCAGGCCCGCGATGGGGGGGTAGATGCCGCGCTGGAAGAGATCGCGGTCGAGGACGATCTGCCCTTCCGTGATGTAACCCGTGAGGTCCGGGACGGGGTGGCTGATATCGTCGGCGGGCATGGTCAATATCGCCATCTGCGTGATCGATCCCGGAGAGTTCTCGATGCGGCCCGCTCGCTCGTAGAGGCTCGCCAGGTCGGAATAGAGATATCCGGGGTAGCCCTTGCGGCCCGGTATCTCACCGCGTGCCGTCCCGACCTCGCGCAGGCTCTCGCAATAGTTCGTCATGTCCGTGAGGAGGATGAGGACGTGCTGGCCGCAGTCGAAGGCAAGGTGCTCGGCAAGGGTCAGGGCAACGCGCGGCGTCAGCAGCCGCTCCACGCTGGGAGCGTCCGCCAGGGAGAAGAACATCACGGCGCGGGAGAGCGCCCCCGATTCCCGGAAGTTGCGGATGAAGAACTCGGCGACGTCATGTTTGATGCCCATGGCGGCGAACACAATGGAGAACTCGACCTCCTCGTCGAGCAGGCGCGCCTGCCGGATGATCTGCGCCGAGACCCGGTCGTGGGGGAGCCCGTTACCGGAGAAGACGGGCAACTTCTGGCCGCGCACGAGGGCGTTCATCCCGTCGATGGCGGAGAGGCCCGTCTGGATGAACTCCCTGGGATAGCGTCTCGCGAAGGGGTTGATGGGCATGCCGTTGACGTCCCGGCGGTCCGCTGAAAGAGCCGGCGGTCCGCCGTCGGCGGGGCGTCCCAGACCGTCGAAGACGCGGCCGAGCATCAGTCGCGAGACAGGAAGGCGGAAACTCTCGCCGAGAAAACGCGCCCGGAGTGTCCGAGTGGCAAGCCCCGTCGTCCCCTCGAGGACCTGAACAACGGCATGGCGCTCGGAAACGTCGAGCACGCGCCCCATGCGGGGAATACCCGCCGGGTCGATGATCTCCACCGTCTCGTCATACCCCACGTCGCGGACCCGCTCGACGACGACGAGCGGCCCCTCGATGCGTGAGGCACCGACGTATTCGAGTCCCCTGTCCTCAATATCTGCAAAGAGATCATTCATGGCAGACCGCCCCCTTCATGTACTGTCGCTCCAGTTCATCCGCCTCTTCCCCGAGTCTTCTCGCGAGGTCCTCCATCCTGTGGAGTTCCTTGTTCGACAACGCCGCCTTCGCGCGGAGCACCTCGGAGACGCAATCCATGCCGGTGACCTTCGCCAGCGGGACGCCTTCCTGGACCAGGTCGCGCCCCCTGTGATAGAGCGTGAGGATGAGCCTCAGGAGGGCGACCTGTTTCTCCGGCGAGCAGTACATATCGTTCTCGTCGAAGGCGCTCTGGGCGAGGAAGCCGTCCTTGAAGATCTCGGCTATGAAGAGGATGAGCCGCTGGCTGTCGGGCAGCACGTCGGGCCCGACGAGCTTCACGATCTGCTGGAGGCGCTCCTCACGCTGCAGGAGCGTCAGCGCCTCGGTCCGGAGCTCCTCCCAGTCAGGGCAGCTTGCCTCCCACCAGACCTTGACGTCCTCGGCGTATTCAGAGTAGGAACGCAGCCAGTGGATGGATGGGTAATGGCGGGCGTTCGCAAGCTCCGTATCAAGCGCCCAGAAACAACGAATGAAACGGCGCGTGTGCTGCGTCACAGGTTCCGAGAAATCGCCGCCGGGAGGGCTGACGGCCCCGACGATGCTCACCGAGGCACGCTCGCCCGCGAGGGTCGTCACGGCTCCGCCACGCTCGTAGAACTGTGCAAGACGCGTGGGAAGGGACGCCGGAAAGCCCTCTTCGGCGGGCATCTCCTCGAGACGCGCGGCGAGTTCCCTCAAAGCCTCCGCCCAGCGGCTCGTCGAGTCCGCGAATACCGCCACCGAGAGACCCATGTCACGGTAGTACTCGGCAAGGGTGATCCCGGTATAGATGGAGACCTCCCGGGCCGCGACGGGCATGTTCGACGTGTTGGCGATAAGGATGGTCCGCTCCATGAGCGGCCGGCCGGACCGCGGGTCTTCCAGTTCCGGGAATTCCCGGAGAACCTCGGTCATCTCATTGCCGCGTTCCCCGCAGCCGATGAAGACGATGATCTCGGCGTCGGACCACTTGGCAAGCTGATGCTGCGTGATCGTCTTGCCCGTTCCGAAACCGCCCGGTATGGCCGCCGCTCCGCCCTTGCCGAGAGGAAAGAAGGTGTCGATGATCCTCTGGCCCGTGATCAGGGGATCGGCTATCCTCAGACGCTCCCGGATGGGGCGCGGCTGGCGCACGGGCCAGCGCTGGAGCATCGTTACCTCCTTCTCTCCCTCCGGTGTCCCGATGACCGCGACGGGATCAAGGAGCGTATAGTCCCCCTTCCCGACGATGGACAGGACCGCACCGGAGACGTCGGGGGGAACCATGATCTTGTGCGTGACGAGAGGGGTTTCCACCACCTGCCCTATCACCTGTCCGGGCTCGACGGTATCGCCCTTCGCGGCCAGGGGCTCAAAGGTCCATCGCCTGGTGTTGTCGAGGGCATCGACCTTTTCGCCGCGGCGGATCCACGCTCCGCTCTTTGCCTCAATTCCGGGCAGCGGCCGCTGGATACCATCATAGATATTCCCGACAAGACCGGGACCGAGCGAAACGGACAGGGGCGCGCCTGTGCAGAGCACCTTCGCTCCGGGTTTCAGCATTGTCGTGTCCTCGTAGACCTGGATCGTGGCCAGATCGCCGACAATACGGACCACTTCGCCGACGAGGCCCAGTTCCCCCACCTGGACAACCTCGTACATCTGAGCACCGCTCATCCCCGTGGCCGTAATGATGGGGCCGCTGATACGGGTCGCGTAGGGCCCTTCTGGGTGGGTCGCATTCATCACGTGGCACCTCCTTCGGGCTCTCCGGTGCCGGCAGGGAACACATCCGACGCGATGGCGCGCCGTATCTGCGGCCACAGGCGCTCGAGCCTCGCCCTGTACCGGTTGTCCCACACCTGGTTTTCCGCCGCGTCCGTTACGATGGGCCCGTCGTCGGACATGCGGGGATCCCAGAAGACGCTGATCTTCACCCCCGGACGGCCCGACCGGGATGCGATCTCCTCCTCCAGGGCCCCGCCGAGCACAGGCCGGCTCCCCTCGGCAAGACGTACCACGAATTCGTCACCGCTCATACCCCGGACAGCTTCGCTCGCGAGATTGATGACGCTTTCACGGAGGTCAAAGCCGTTGCGGGCGGCGAGGTGTTTCTGTGCCTCTTCGCGTATGGATCCGAGGAGCGTCTCGATGCGGGCGAGGTACAGCCGCCGCGTCTCTACAAAGACCGCGGCAAGCGTCAGGTCTCTGCGGCGCGCCCCCTCGGAGCGGGCCTCTTCAAGGCGCTTGAGACGGTCTTCGATGGCCGCCGAACCCTCCCTGCCCAGAAGGGCCTCGGCGTCTCGCCGCGCGCAGGAAAGGATGTCGTCGCACAGGCGCCGGGCGTCGTCGCCGATCTCCTGGCGGAGCACCGCTGAAGGATCATGTTCGGTCATGCTCATTTAAGGTCCCTCGCTTTTTCCCAGCCGGATGCCCACGGCCTCCTGAACGAAGTCCCTGAGGCTCCTCGTTCCGGCCGCTCGTCCCTCCGGCCCGGGAATTTCAACGATGAGCGGACAATCCCTCTCGAGCCTCAACTCCTCCACGCTGTCGCGAATGAGGTCCGCAACAGTCGAGGTGAGAATGATGATGGCACAATCAGGTTCCCCCATCGCCCTCTCGAGCACCCGGGAGGTCTCACCCGCCGTGGCGGCCGCCGCGCCGGCAACGCCTGCCAGCCGGAAACCTCTCACGGTGTCTTCGTCCGCGATGCAGAAGAACTTCATGACCCCTCCTAGATCTTCTGCAACAGCATCATTGCTATGGCGAAGCCGAGCACTGCAAGCCCCTCAGCGAGCGCGACAAAGAGGATGCTCCGGGTAAGGAGTTCGGGCTTCTCCACCGCTGCGCCGAGCGCGGCCGAACCGATCTTTCCCACCGCGTAACCCGCCCCGAGAATGCTCACGCCAACGGCGAAAGCGGCTGCCACCGCGAGGCCGATGGTCCTCCCCAGGGAGGCGGCGGAGGCACCTTCCTGTGCCGCCTGTTCAGCCAGGACCTCTATGGCCGGGATCAGCGTCACCGCGAGAGCGGCTCCAACAGACCTGAGTAACGATTTCACCATATGACACCTCCCCTCGCCGGCACGTGACCGGCTGTATGCATGATCCCGCAGGCGGGATCAGGACTCTTTGAGGCCGGTCTTTCCCGCCAGGCGAAAGGGTTCGAACGCCTGACCATCGCCGGAAAAGAACTTGCCGAAGAACTCATAGTACTCCAGGCGCAGCGCCTGTACCGATGCGATGATGCCCTCGAGGACTATGGCCACGAGATTCCCCAGTATCACGACGATAACACCCCCGATGGTGCCCGCGACGGGAAGGTGCTTGACCTGTTCGGCAAGCATGAAGGCGGCGACGAGAAGTGCCGCGTGGCTCATCGCGTAGGCCCCGAGACGCACGAAGCTTATTGTGTTGGCGAGATAGGAGAGGAACGCCTCAAAGGCCCCCACCAGGGACTCCGTGATGGCGAGGCCGAGCGTACCGTGCTCCCCGGAGGAACGATGGAGGAAATACTCGAGGGGTTCCTTCACTATCCAGCACAGCGCCGGCACCACCAGGAAAACCACGAACGCCGGCACCATGAGACCTCGCGACGAAATGGCGTCCCGGCCGACGATCATCGCGAGCACCCCCCAGTAGAAGACTATCCCCGCCACCCCGAACTTGTCGAGAAAGCCGCCGATCACGTCACCGCGCCGGAAACGGTTGACGGCATTGAGTATCAACCCCAAGCTGATCATGACGACACCGACGGCTATCGCGCCATACATGAGGCCCATCGGGTCGCCCTCGAGGGGATCATGCCAGATGGCGTATCTCTTGAAATGCTCGAGACCGAAGAAACTGCCGTAGATGAGCCCGAAAACGACGCTCGACAGCCCGCAGGCCGTCAGCAGCACGCCGATGTCGCGGGCCTTCTCGGTCTTTCCGTTAAGGAGCGCCGCCACCCCCATGGCGGCGAGCGTCGCGCCGTGACCCCAGTCTCCGAACATGATGCCGAACATGAGCACGTAGCTGACGGCAACGAAGATCGTGGGTTCCAGTTCACGGTAATTCGGTGTTCCGTATGAGGACATGAGCATGCCGAAGGGACGCAGCAGGCCCGAATGGGTGAGGAGCGTGGGGACTCTTTCCTCCGCGGCGTCATCGGGTGCGGCAATCTCGATGGCACAGCGGCCGCGGGTGATCTTCCTGAGGTGTTCACTGACCCCGGTGACCTGATGCGCCGGTACCCAACCTGTTATCACTGTGGTCGTGTCCGTCCGGGCCAGGTCCTGCTGTGCCCTTATGAGCCCGAGTTCGGCCCCGATCGCGGCCTGCAGCCCGTTGAGGTAAGGCGCGAACTCTTCCGCAAGGGATCTGAGCCGGATGTCGAGTCTCGCAAGCTCCGTTTCAAGGCGCTGGTGCTCTCTCTCCTTATCCGCGCACAACGTGTCGGCTGTATGGCCTTCCACTTCGGGAAGGGCCTCGGGCTTAAAGCCCGCGCCCTGCAGGGCCTTTTCCAGGGATTCCGCGTTCTGACGGGTCGTCATGGCCATCACCTGACGCCGTCCCTTCTGCGCTTCCAGCGGGACCAGGGCGACATTGTCACCGAGTGTGGCCCGAAGGCCTGGAAGGTTCTGCTCCGGCAGGCTTCCCGTCACGAAATGGAGGAAGGAAAAATGGTCAGGTCCTGCGAGAGGCAGATCGAGCCCGCGCCAGTCCGACACCTGATCGCACAGCGCCGTTAAGTCCCTTTGCCGCTGCCGGTAGGCCCTGCGAAGGTGGGATACTTCCCCGATGTGCTCCTCGATGGAGCCGAGTCTCTCATCGGCTTCGGAGAGGTTGACCTCTCCGGGAAGTTCCTCGCCTGTCGGCCCGGAGATCTCAAGGAGGCGCCGTATTTCCTCGATCCTCGCGCGCAGACGCTCGTATCGCGCTATATCGCCGGCGAGGTCGCGCACGCCGAGGGCGGGCGTCCCGGGTCCCGCAGGCAGACGGGTGAGCTGTATCACTCCCATGTGGCCGAGGGTCGTGAGCACCTCTCGTTCGTCCTTGTCGAGGACCACGGCGCTGAGCCGCGACATCGGGGCCGGGCTAAGCATGGGACGCCTCCCTTTCCACGCGCGGCACCATCCGCGTCCGTATGATGTCCTCACCGGCACCCGTGCGAATGCCCTCGGAGATGGTTATGAGATTGGCCACTTCCAGGCGGCGCAGCGCCACGTACCCGACAACGACGCCAAAACCCATGTGGCTGCGCCTGAACGCCGTGTTTGCAAGGCGGTGGTATCGTCTCCATGCCAGATCTTCTATGAAAGGTATCTGGATGGCCGAGGATGACTCGCTCAAGGCCCCTTCCACCGGCAGGGGATCGATGGCGCGCATGACGGCGCGTCCCACCGCGATCCAGGGATCGTGGTCGTCCAGCATGGCGGCGAGGACGGCGTGTGGTATCCGGGCCCCTGGGACGTGGAAGGACAGCAACTGGTCCGCCGCCAGGCCATAGTTGAACTTTCCGCGCAGGACGAGCATGAGGTGAAAGATGTCCACCTCCTGGCATATCACGCCTTCGACCTCCTGCCGGTCCCGGCTGGAAAGGAGCGTGAGACGCGTAGCAAGCTCCCGAAGATAGCCACTGTCCAGAGCCGCCTCCAGGAAGAAGGGGCGGACGTCCTCGCCATGGTCCCTGATCGCCTTTTCAAGACCCTTGCGCAACGGCCCGAAGGGAAGGAGCATCACGAAATCGCTGAGTGTCGGCGCTCTCACCAGTGATTCGACCACTGCCGGTGTCTGCCCCGGCAGGGGAACGAGACGCTGTGTCACCTCTTCCAGGGGGATCTTCGTGATGCACGCCCTGAGGAGCACTTTGATGTTCTCGGCTTCAAGGCGGGCGGGCATCCAGTCGATAAGATGCCTCTCGGCCCGGTCCAGGTGGCCGGGGAAGCCCGAGAATTCCCTGGCAAGCTCCTCTATCAATAGACGTTGAAAGTCCGCGGTCCCCTGAAACTCCCGCTCGGGAAAGATGGCCCGCGTGAACTCCGGGAGGCTCCTCAGGCGCGTGAGGGAATCGAGCCTGTCTCCCTCGGCCATCGAACTGCGCTTCCCGTGAAGACGGGCTACAAAGTAGTCGAGGTTGCCTGTCATTGGCCTCCTTAAGGCACCGTCACGGCCTGCATACGCACCGGACGATCCCTTCTACAACACGCTTTCTCCGAGCCTCGTCGATACCGACCTCTCTTTCGATCCTCGCCGTCGCCCTGGCCAGCCTTTCCTCCTTCTCCTTCTCGGCTTCGGCCACCGCTGCCGCGATGATACGGTCGGCCTCGGCGGCGGCCTCCTGGCGTGCCTTAACCGCGATGTCCTGCGCCTTCTTTCGGGCTTCCGCGGTGATGCGGTCAGCCTCGGTCCTTGCCTCTTCGACGGCCTGTTTCGCCTCTGTCTCGGCCGCCACGACTTTCTGGATCACATCGCGCATGGGGACCTCCGGCAAGACGGTTCAAAGCGCTTGAACAGCTTGAGCCGTTTAAAAGCCTGTTGACAAACTCCTCTTTCCGTCATCCCGGACCGGATCCGGGATCCAGAGGTTTTTCCATCCCCTTGTGTTTCCTGGATCCCGGCCTTCGCCGGAATGACGACAGAACGCAAATCTAACGTGAAAACCCACTTGATCAAGAGCCTGTTGAGCGTTGAGAAGACGGCGGAGGATGAGCTGACGGGTTTGCGGCTCCGTGGCAGGGTTTGCCGAAGTGCCGCGGGATGGGCATCCGGCAGGAAAAGACATGTTTCAGTACGGCTTATAGGCCTCCACATTTCTCATCACCCTTTCCTCGTTGACCGCGCAGTACCGGATGCAGGAGTGATAAGAGCGCCTCACCATCTAGCCAGGCCGAAGGTTCATATATATCAAGTATAGCGTCAACTTTTGTAAACACAAGTGAGCAAATTGGAAATGGATGCGGGCGAAACAGTCGGTCCGTCACGGGACCGGGTCGTCTCATATTATTCTTTGCCTTTCATTTCCCCGGAATCGTTAAGATGACCCTGCTATGAAACACGATCTACTGCAGGCAGTCAGTCAGAAGAGACCGGGCCGCCTGCGCACACGCAGTGTCATCGCGACCCCTTCCGCAGGATCACCCCTATCGCCATGCCGGTTGTGGTTCAAGGACTTCTTTGTCCTGGCTTGCCTCCGGACCCCGCATTCCGGGTCCTGAACCCCTCTTCGCCGGCAAAAAAAAGGCGGGGTGGCCACACCCCGCCTTTTCACTTTCAGTTGCGACCCTTACTTCTTGGTCTGAAGGTATTCGTCTATTGCCTTCGCTGCCTTTCTCCCGGCGCCCATGGCAAGGATGACCGTGGCGGCGCCTGTTACGATATCGCCGCCGGCAAAGACGCCCTTGCGGCTTGTCTGTCCCGTTTCCTCATCCGCCACGATGTTGCCGGACTTCCTGAGTTCCAGGTCCGGGGTGGTGGATGTGAGGATGGGGTTCGGACCCTGGCCGATGGCGACGATGACGACGTCCACATCGAGGATGAAATTGGAGCCCTTGATCTCGACGGGCCTTCTTCTGCCCGACGCGTCGGGTTCGCCGAGTTCCATCTTTACGCATTCGAGCCCCTTGACCCAGCCCTGGTCATCGCCGACGACCCTGATGGGGTTCGTGAGGAGCCGGAAATCGATGCCCTCTTCCTCCGCGTGGTGCGCTTCTTCCGCGCGGGCGGGCATTTCGTCGCGGCTGCGGCGATAGACGAGATACACGTCCGCGCCGAGGCGCTTCGAGACCCTGGCGGAGTCCATGGCCACGTTGCCGCCGCCGATGACCGCCACTTTCGCGCCGACCCTGATGGGTGTGTCGTATTCAGGGAAGAGGTATGCCTTCATGAGATTGGCCCTGGTCAGGAACTCGTTGGCGGAGTAGACGCCGTTCAGGTTCTCGCCGGGGATGTTGAGGAAATAGGGGAGGCCTGCGCCGGTGCCGATGAATGCGGCATCGTAACCCTGGGCGAAGAGCTCGTCGAGGGTGACCGTCTGGCCGACTATGGAGTCGACCCTCACCTTGGCGCCGAGCTTCTCCAGGTAGTCGACCTCGCGCTGCACGATCGCCTTGGGGAGACGGAACTCGGGGATGCCGTAAACGAGAACGCCGCCCGCCTTGTGAAGCGCTTCGTAGACGGTGCATTCGTGGCCTTTCTTGCTCAGCTCGCCCGCGACGGTGAGACCGGCGGGGCCGGCGCCGATGATGGCGACCTTCTTGCCCGTCTTCTTCGGCAGCGTGGGAACGCGCACATCGCCGAGACCGAGCTGATAGTCCGCGGCAAAGCGCTCGAGGCGGCCGATGGCAACGGGTTCCGACTTCTTGCCAAGGATGCACTTCGACTCACACTGTGATTCCTGGGGACAGACCCTGCCGCAGACGGCGGGGAGGCTGTTCGTTTCTTTGATGATATGGATGGCGCTCATGAAGTCGCCTTCCTTGATCTTCGCGATGAACTGGGGGATCTGGACGTTGACGGGGCAGCCTTCAACGCAGGGCGGCTTCTTGCAGCCGAGGCAGCGCTGGGCCTCCATCATGGCGTTCTCTTTCGTGTATCCCAGGGCAACTTCGGCAAAGTTCTGGATCCTCTGCTTCGGCGCCTGCTCCGGCATCTTCACGCGTTTGCGGGCCTTCTTGATGGCCTTTTCCTGTGCGTCGATCTTGCACTTGTGGTCCCAGAGAGCGCGCCGCTCTTCCCGGTTGTACATCTTCTGGCGGAGCACCAGTTCGGGGAAGTCCACGGCATGGCCGTCAAACTCGGGGCCGTCGACGCAGACGAACTTCGTCTCGCCGGCGATGGTGGCGCGGCAGCAGCCGCACATGCCGGTACCGTCGACCATGATCGTGTTGAGGCTTACGACGGTCTTGACGCCGAAGGGACGGGTCACGTCGGTGACGGCCTTCATCATGATGACGGGGCCGATGCCCACGACGAGGGCGATCTTGTCGGCGCCGCGCTCTTCGATGATCTTCTTCAGTACGTCGGTGACGAAGCCGTGGTGTCCATAAGAACCGTCATCGGTTGTGACGTGCACGGTGGTGCTCGCCTTCTTCATCTCTTCCTCGAGGATAAGCATGCTCTGCGTGCGGGCACCGATGATCGAGATGACCTCGTTGCCTGCCTCTTTGAGGGCCTTGGCGATGGGCAGAACGGGGGCCACGCCCACGCCGCCGCCCACGCAGACAACGGTGCCGAACTTCTCGATGTGGCTCGGTTTCCCGAGGGGGCCGACGACGTCGAGAAGGGCCATGCCCGCCTCGAACTTCGCGAGCTTCTGGGTGGATGTGCCGACTTCCTGGAAAATGATGGTGATGGTACCCTTCTTGGCGTCATAGTCCGCAACGGTGAGCGGTATACGCTCGCCCATGTCGTCGCCGCGGACGACGACGAACTGGCCGGCCTTCACTTTCCTGGCGATGTCCGGGACATACAGCTTGTACATGGTGATCGAAGGAGCAAGAATTTTCTTCTCCAGGATCTGGTTGGTTTTGGATGCTTTCTTGGTAGCCATAACGTCTCCTTTTTAAAAGTTTAATTCTATCAAAACAATTACTTGTCGTTCACCTGCTTGAGCGGCAGCCTGACGGTGAAGACCGTTCCTTTCCCGACCTTGCTTTCTACCTCGATGCGCCCGAAGTGGGATTCCACTATCCTTTTCACGATGGACAGCCCCAATCCGGTGCCGGTCGTATAGCGCGTGTTCGGTCCCTGCACCCTGTAGAACTCGTCAAAGATGCAGGAGAGACAATCCTCCTCGATGCCGATGCCCGTGTCGCTCACGCTAATGCTGAGATAATGGGGCTCCGGCATGGCCCTGACCGTGACCTTGCCGTTCTTGACATTGTACTTCATGGCGTTGGACACGAGGTTCGTGAAGAGCTGCTCCATTTCGGACCTGTCGGCCTCGATGAGCGGCAGCTTTTCGGGTATCTCGACAGAGAACGACACGTCCTTCGTCGAACCCTGAACCCTGAAGAGCTCCACGGTGCTCTGGATGATCTCCGTGATGTCCAGAAGCTCTTTCTTTCTTACCACCTTCGTCGATTCCAGCTTCGCGAATAGCAGGAGGTCGTTGACGAGGTCCATGAGCGACCTTGCCCTCAGCTTTGCCCGCTCCAGCATCTGCGGGTTGAACTGGGGGTCCGTACCCGCCACTCCCGTGAGATAGGCATTGAGATACCCTTCGATCGCCCCCAGCGGCGCCCGTATCTCGTGCGCCACCATCCTCACGAACTGGGACTTTATCTCCTCGACCTCCTTGAGGCGGGAGATATCGCGGAATGTGCAGACGACGCCGAGGTTCTCGCCTCTCTCGTCGCGCACTCCCGCAACGTTGACCATTAAGGTCTTCGGGGTCTCCCCTGCGAGGACCACCTCTTCGGAGATGATCGTGTACTGGGAAGAATCAGGGGAGAACGCCTTGTTGATAACGTCTATCAGGTCCTGCTGTTTCAGCGCCTTCTGGAAATCCATGCCCACCCCGGACTCGTCGACCCTGCCCCGCACGTTGAGCATCTTGAGCACCGCCGGGTTCCACAGGACAAGCTGGTGCTCCCGGTTGATGACGAGGATACCGTCGGCCATCGAGTTCACGATGGTGTGGAGCTTGGATTTCTCGCTTGCCACTTCGAGGAGCCGCTGGTCCCTCTCTTCGCGGAGCTTTTCCGTTTCTATGGTGAGCCGCCTCTTGTCGAGGCCCCTGCCTATGACCGCCATGAGCTGGTCGGGGTTGAAAGGCTTGGGTATGTAGTCGTAGGCGCCGTGTTTCATCGCGTCGACGGCCGTCTCCACCGTGGCAAAACCCGTGATGACAACAAGGATGATGCCCGGGTCGATCTGCCGCACGTGCTCCATGAGCTCAAGTCCGCCCATGACGGGCATCATGAGGTCGACGAGGATGAGGTCGTAGGGTTTGCCCTTGACCATCTCGAGCGCCATCTTGCCATTCTCGGCAACATCGACGCCGTACCCCTCTGACGCAAGGATCCTCCGGCATCCTTCACGGATGCCCTTCTCGTCGTCGACAACAAGGATGGTGACAGATTCGGCCATTAACGTTCCCGTGGAGATCTATCCCTGTTTCGTTCTGTCGATAAGGGCGTTGATCCTCTTGACCAGTTCTTCCGGCTCCACCGGCTTGGCCACGAAATCATCCGTCTTCATCCAGTAGCCGTCCTGCTCCTGGGTGAAATCGTACCCCGTCTCGCCGGCGACGGCGGAGATCATCAGGATGGGGATGGTCTTGTACCGCGGATCGGCCTTGATGGCCTTTGCGAAACTGAACCCCGTGTCGTGTTTCTCCAGCATCAGGTCGAGGAGGATGAGGTCCGGCGCTTCGAACTGCACCTTGTCCATGCCCTCGCGAGCGGAGAATGCCGTTTCGACTTCGAAGCCGTTGTTCACAAGGACAGCCTTGTTGAGATCAACGAAATCGACGTCGTCATCAATGATGAGAATTCTTTTTTGTGCCATGGTTCCTTCTCCCTGTATTTATATTTTGATTTGCCGCTAATCCTTTGGCCGGTGTAATGATCCCCGCCGCGTCCGCGTCGACGGGCAGCGTGATGATGAAGGTGCTTCCCTTTCCCAGCTCCGTCTCGACATCTATCTGCCCCGAATGGCGCTCCACGATGCCGTAGGAGATGGCGAGTCCGAGCCCCGTCCCCTTCTCCTTCGTGGTGAAGAAGGGGTTGAAGAGCTTGCCGATGTTCTCCGGCGGGATGCCCGGTCCCGTGTCACGTATCCTGATCGAGATCGTCCCCCCCTCGTGGACCGTCGTGATCGTGAGGGAGCCTTTTCCTTCCATCGCCTGGGCAGAGTTGAGCATGATGTTGAGGAAGACCTGCTTGAGCTGCGTCGCGTCGGCGAAGAGCATGGGAAGATCGTCGCTGAAGACCTTCTTGATCCTGATGTTCTGAAAGAGGACCTGATTGACGAGAAGACCGAGCGTTTCCTCGAGAAGATCGTTGATGTTCGTCTCTCCCGGTTTGAGCTTTGTCTCCCGCGCGAAGCTCAGGAGCCCCTGGACGATCTCCTTCGTCCTGTTCGCCTCGGTGATGATGAGATCGATGTCTTCCTTCCTCGGGTCACCGGGTTCCAGGGACCGTGCCAGTATGTGGGCATAGATGGTGATCGTGCCGAGGGGGTTGTTTATCTCGTGGGCGACACCCGCGGCAAGCTGCCCCAGGGCCGCAAGCTTTTCCGTTCTGATGAGCTGGAACTGAGCCTGCTCCAGTTCCTGGTGGGACCGCTGCAGCTCCCTGTGAGATTTTTCGAGCTGCTGGTAGACGCGCTTCGAGTCCTCCAGGAGGTATGGCAGACAATATTCGGCCTCAGATATGCCCTGCACGACGGCAACGGCCTTTTCCCGGCACGTGTTGTAGCCGCAGGCCCTGCAGTCGAGATTGTTGTGGGGAGGCATCTTGTTTATCTTCCTGAGGACTGCCCGTATCTGCTCTTCCGTGGGATCGGGGAGCTTCTGGACATTCGCTTTGTGCTCCCTCGTGACCTTCACGTCGGCGAAGTCCCTGAGGGTGCGCTGGATCATCGATGCCGTCTGGGGAACGAATTGTGACTTGGCGTACCCCGATACGATCTGCCGGCGTCCCACCACGGAAAGCTCGCGTTCCACAAAGGAACCGTCAACACAGCCGTCACAGAAGACGAGGTCGAAGAACTTGGCCTGGATGGATCGCTTTGCAAGCTGGTTCAGCGCGGCGATGACGCGCCTTCGCCCGTAAGCGACACTCACCTCGCCGACGAGGACGTCAAAGCTGTGTCCCAGGCTCCGGTTAAGCCCGCCTATTACCGGGACGATCCTGCCAAGAGCTGGTACGGGACCGTCGAAGGGAGCCTCGGCGACGTGTTTCGGATTGATGCCGGCCTCCGCGAACATGAACCTCACATCGCGGAAGGTGATGACGTGATCTATGGCGTCGGAATTCTCGTCATAGTCCATCTCTCCCATCCGCGCGAGACAGGGGGCAATATAGACCACACGCCATCCCTCGCCCTTGGTCTTCTTGATGGCCCTCCCCGCCGCTATCATTGGGGACACTATGGGCGCGAGATTGTCAATGAGCTGGGGAAGGTATTTTTCGATGTAGGAAACAATGACGGGACAGAAGGAGGATATGATCGGTTTCCCGGGATCCTTTTCGAGCAGCTGCCGGTAGGGGCGGCTTATGAGCTCCGCGCCGATCGCGCCTTCCCATACTTCCTTGAATCCGAGGGCCTTCAAGGCATAGCTGAACCCTCCGGGGGTCACCTCGTCAAGAATGGCCGGAAAGGCGGGGTCGAGACAGGCCACGACGTTCTCGTTCGCCTCTATGAGGTCCCTCACGGCACCCGCGTCGCTTCGATAGGTCATCGCCCCGTGTGAACAGCCGGTGATGCAGTTCCCACAGAGTATGCACCGCTCGTGGATGATCCGTATGGATTCCTTTTCCAGCTTGATGGCCTTCGCGGGGCAGAGCTGCACGCAGAGGAAACACCTGCGGCACTTGCGGTTGTTGACCTCTACCCTGGAACCTCCCCGGCAGTGTTCTGACTTGAGATCGCGTACTGTATTCATTTAAATACACAAGAAATTTAATAAATTACCACAAATATTACAGGAATTGGGAGGCTTTGTCAATGAATGGAAGAAGGACTGGCCCAGGGGCCTCAAAGACGGTTCAAGGGTTCAAAAGTTCAAGGGTTCAAGGGAAGAACCATAACGTGCCCGCTGAGTGATTGGGCTGTCAAAACGATCCGCACACCAACCCAAGGCTTGCGGTGCCTTTTTTGTCTTTTACCCTTGAGCTCTTGAACTTTTGAACCCTTGAACCGTCTTTATCCCGGGAAACAGAGGGCCTGTTTCGGGCAGGCTTTCGCGCAGAGGCCGCATTTCAGGCAATCTCCCCGAAAGGCCATGACTTCGCTCTCCTTCATCTCCTGCGGGGAGAGCTGCATGGGGCAGGTCTTTGCGCAGAGGCCGCAGCTGACGCAGGCGTCCTTGTCCATCCTCAGCGGGTAACGGTTCTTCCCTACCCAGCTCGAAAGGCTTCCAATGGGGCAGATGGAGCACCAGGCGCGCTGGTGGAGGAAAAGAGCCATGAAAACGCCGACGACGGTCGTGATGGTCAGGAGCACGACAAAGAACTTCCCTATCGCGTAAGGGTCCGGCCAGAGCCGTACGATCTGGAAGGTGAGCATCGCCATGAGGAATGCCAGAACGCCCAGCCTTATGGGCGTCCCTCTCAGCCAGCCGGGCATCTTCCGTCCCGGGCTGATGACCTTCATATAGGTGTCCGCGAAGGATCCCCGCGGGCACATCCAGTTGCACCACTTCCTGCCCCGGAAGGCTGCAAGCCCTACGCCGGCCACCATACACAGGGGAATGAAATACCCGATCAGCGAATAGAACCACCCGCCAATAAGGAGCACAACGAAAAGGGTCCCCAGAAGCACCTGTTTCCAGCGCCGGGAACGTTTGGCCTTCTCAAGCACCGGCTTGAGGCCCTTTTTCTCCTTCTCCGAACTCTTGACTTCCCTCTCACCCATGGTTTCCTCTTAATTCTTTATACGTCCTATAGGTCCCATATGTCCTATTGGTCCTATCAACTCCCATAGGTCCTATCCCTCTTTGGCACTTCCCATTCCTTCAAGCATGCTCCTCGAGATACGCTCCTTACTCCGCAGGGTTTCAAGGAGCACGTCGCGCATTATCGAACAGGCCTCCGTTATCCGGGGACTGGCGAGCCTGTAGTACACCGCAGCACCTTCTCTCCTCGACATGACCAGCCCTTTTTGCTTCAAGACGGAAAGAT
>ERZ764778.1947-NODE-1947-length-19394-cov-5.321992_pt1 | contig 19394 bp, 11 predicted proteins | sample MGYA00374951_ERZ764778 | MGnify/ENA primary metagenome ERZ764778 (study PRJEB28918, sample SAMN05720193) | bioreactor metagenome | isolation source: Anaerobic biogas reactor | place: USA:Washington, USA | collected 2015-08-08 ...
AAAGATTTCCACCCTATTACGGTCTTCGCCCGTCTATTACCAAACTGGATATAACCTGCTACAAAGATGAGGTCAGGGGCTTGGCAGCCTTTCAGAACGGCGAATTGGACGCTTTGGACACTGTTCCCCTAAGTGAGCTTTCCTGGCTGGAGGAAGATAAAAACATCCAGCTGGTGAAATCTCCGCTAATGGGGTTTTATGCATGTGCGATGAATACGGTGTCCGTGCCCTTCAATCAACCGGAGCTGCGCCAGGCGTTAAGCTATACCATTGACCGTGAAGCACTGGTGAAAAGTGTTCTGGGAGGTGTGGGTCAACCGGCTCGAACCATCATCCCTCTGGCAATGCCCGGGTATAATCGAACTTTGGTGGGCTATTCATTCGATCCCGATAAAGTAGTGGAATTGTTGCTGGAATGCGACTATTTGAATCGTGCTATGCCGACTACCCTTACTTACACCTACAATTCAGATGAAGGTCACGCCCGCATGGCCCAGGCACTGAAGACCCAGCTGGAAAACATGGATATGGTAGTGGAAACCATGTCTCTTCCTTGGGAAGAATTCGAAAAGCGGATGGTTTCAAGACAACTGGGATTCTTTCGAATGGGATGGGAGGCCGATTACCCTGATCCCGACGGCATCTTATATCCTCTGTTTCACAGCAGCCAAATTGGTATAACCAACCTGACCGGTTACAATAACCCCCAGGTAGATCGAATCCTGGATGCCGCCAGGTCCGAAACCAAGAGCACCACTGAACGCATCAAGCTTTTGCGCCGGGCCGAACAAATAATACTGGATGATGCCCCTATGTTGTGGATAGCCGGCAATGAAGGTGTCAGCCTGGTACGCTCCAATATCAAGGGCTTCAAATTTGACGGCCTTCGCCTCATAAATTGGCAAAGGCTCAATATTGAGCCCGAAGCTTCCTAGAAGTTAGTAATATGACGTAATGGGGGGCAAAAAAACCCCTGTAATATCGCATTCTTGCGATGATTACAGGGGTTTCGTCTTTAGATGAATATGGTGCGGCGGGCGGGACTTGAACCCGCACACCTCGCGGCATACGCCCCTCAAACGTACGTGTCTGCCGATTCCACCACCGCCGCACATTTGCGCCTGCGCGCACTATTTATTATAGCCACCTGAAGCCGCCAGGTCAACCATTCCCTTAACCTAAGCAACAACCCCCGCAGGAAAGCAAACAAATGCTCTTTTGCGGGTTTTTTTATTTGCCAGATCTATATATCTTAAACTGTCTATTGCCAGAAAAGCCCTTTTCCCATATAATAGAAATAGAACATGTGTTCTTGGGCGTAATTGAGATATTAGGGAGGAAAAGTATGGCTATAATCAAACGTCCGCACGATAAATTCTTCAAAGAGATATTTGGCAAACCTGAAGTCATGAAAGATTTCCTGCAAAACTACTTGCCTGCTGAAATACTGGCTATAATCGATATTAAGAATTTAACCTTAGAAAATAACAGTTTCATAGACGAGGAGCTAAGCGAAAATTATTCCGATCTATTATTCAAAACCGGCATAAACCAAAAAGAAAGCTATATATACTTATTATTTGAGCATAAAAGCTATCTGTCCCAATACACATCCCTGCAACTTTTAAAATACATGATAAAAATCTGGGACAGTAAAGCTGGCAAAGAAAAAAACAGTAAGCTGCCCTTAATAATTCCCTTAGTAATATATCATGGCAGAGAAAAGTGGCAAATAGACGCAAACTTTATTAAAATAATAGAAGGAATAGAAGACTTGCCTTCCGGAATAAATAAATATATACCTGACTACGAATATGTCCTGTATGATCTGACGACCTATGAAGCAGAAAAGCTAAAAGGCAATATAATACTAACCGAGACCATAAAAATCATGCAGGCCATATTTCATCAAGATATAAATAAATTCAAGGAAGTATTAGCGGCTGCGCTTTTGAACTTAGAAAACCAAGATTGGGCAGAAGAATACGAAAGATATTTTTTCACCTATATAATATATATCTTAAATGCCAGACCTGATTTGGAGCTAGAGGATATATATGAAGTATCCCAAAACGTCTCCCCGGAAAGGAGTGGGAAAATCATGACACTGGCAGAAAAGTTATATAACGAAGGTATGGAAAAAGGTATGGAAAAGGGTATCGAAAAAGGTATCGAAAAAGGCAGGTTGGAGGGGAAGTTGGAAGGCCAGAGAAAGACGGCAAAAAATTTCTTGCGTTTAGGGTTATCTCCGGAACAAGTGGCTGAAGCTGCTGAATTGCCTATAGAAGAGATTTTACAACTCAAAAAGGAAATCGGTAATTAAAGACGCATTTTCCCTTCAAATCGACACGTCGACTTTTAGCCATACCGCCGGAATGTTGTCTATGCCCCCGGTGATGCAATGCCCGCTAACCGGGACGTAATGACCTGGGAAGCAATGTTGATGCGGGAACCGGGGACGGGATTTTCCTACTCTAACACAGGTTAATACTTTGGAATTTCTGATTGAGGAGAGGCTTACTCCCAGTCCTCCATGCTCAGCCTTTTTTGTAAATCCTTCAAACGCTTTTGCCGTTCCTTATAATCCGGCAATACGCCTTCAACAATCGCCCAGAATTGCTTAGAGTGGTTCATCTCGGTAATGTGCGACAGTTCGTGGATAACGACATAATTAATCACATCATCCTCTGCCATAATAAGCCGCCACGAGAAGTTCAGGCTCTTTTGGCCGGAACAACTTCCCCAGCGGGTTTTCGCGTTGTTGATTTTGACGGCGATGGGCATGACTCCCATTTGCTTTGCGAATTCCAAAACCTTAATGCTCAGGTCGCGTTTGGCAAGCATACGGTATATCTGGATGCAGGCGTGCTTGATTTGTTCTGCGGTAAGCTCGGGCGGCATATAGAACCGTTCACCATCGAAGCCTATATGACCTCCGGATTTGGCGGAGATGGGGTATTCTTTGCCACAATACAGCACCATATCGCCGTAGTTTAGTGTGAACGCTTCGCGCTGTTCCTGCCGTTCGTTTGATGCCGCCAGTTTATCTGCTATCCATTTCTCTTTGGATACTACAAATTTATCAATGTCGCGTTGGGAGGCTTTCAGTGGCGCGCGGACTTCCACCTCGCCGTTTCGGATGTAAAGGGCGAGGGTTGTGCGTTTGGAACGGTAGAGGGTGTAGGCTATCATGCTTCTTTCCATCCTTCCGGCAGGGTTCTTCGATTGAAATTGCGATTGCTTCCTGTGACGAAGCCTTCATTTCAAAGGTAATAATGATCTGACCCTTATATATATTAGCAATAAAATATGATTTTGACATGACAGTTCGCTAACCGTCATGTTTTTATTTTGTGAACCTATTATCCGCATTGTAAGTGAGGAAAGTTTTCCCTTTTTCCAGGTGATCCGATGGTTTTTTGACGGAGAATAAAAAATCACCCAATAATTATCCTTTTTGGGCTTGCCAATCACCCTGGGGGTGATTACAACAGGGGTTATTATCAGTATTATAAAGCTGGAATTAACTGAATTCGTAGAGATAATGCCAAATCATTAACTAAGCTGGGCATTTTGTGCCGGTGCAAAAGAGGGTGAAATGATATGAAATGATTTATTGACCTTTGGTAATAAATCAATGACGGTTGCGGAAGTGATGACACCAACTCTAAATTTTGGAGGGATTATTATGACAGAGCAAAACAGTAATCTTGAATTTCAAGAGCCGATAGCGGCACAGGCAGACACTTATACCCCGGAGGATATTGAAAAGAACAAGATCATGGCAGGGCTTGCTTACTTGCTGTTCTTTTTACCGCTGATCGTTTGCCCCGATTCAAAATATGCCAAATTTCACGCCAATCAAGGGCTGCTGCTTTTGATTACAGGAATAGCAGGCAACGTGATATTAACCATTATTCCTGTAATCGGCTGGATGCTGCTTCCGTTTTTCGGAATAGGTGTTTTGGTACTGGCTATCATAGGGCTCATCAATGGATTTGGAGGAAAAGCAAAGCCATTACCCCTCATCGGCAAGTTTACCATTCTGAAATAAGACCACAATCGTGTCTGAGCCGAGGAATCATATTTTAATTACATAATTATGAGGAGAGATGATTATGAAGAAGATTTTAGTGGTTCTTTTAGCCTTTATGTTGATCATATCGGTTACCGGATGTGGCGTAAATGAAAAAATTTCGGAAAAGGCCGGAGAGAAGATTGCGGAAAAAATTATGTCGGATGCCGGAGGCGGCGATGTTGACATCGATGGAGACAAGGTAACCATCAAGGGTGAAGACGGACAAGAGTTGACTTTCGGTGAAACTGACTGGCCAACATCCGATTTAGCAAAAAGCATTCCCGAATTTAAAGGCGGCAAAATTGTTACGGTTATGGATATGAATGATTCGGTGCTTATCAGCTTGGAAGAGGCATCTAATAAAGATTTTGCAGATTATCTGGATGAAATCAAACAGACCTTTACTGAGGAAAGCTATGAAATGAAGTCGGAGGAACATATAACCTATGGGGCGAAAAACGACGAAGGTATTGGCGTAATGCTTACTTATACCGTAGACGAGACTCTTAGTATCACAGTCCAGCAAACATCGGAATAGTGCTTTTCTCAAGCAGGGCAGAAAACCGCAATTTCCGAAAGTGAAAACAACTCCATATGAAAATGAGGGCGGTATAATCCACTGCGAAATGAAAAACTATGCTGATGTGTATGTGAACAAGATGAATGAGGAGAATAAGCGCATGAAACGCATTTTTTCTTTTTTAATTATCCTGTCGCTGATGTTGTCCACTGCTGTTTCCGCAAATGCTTCGGAAAACGATATCGATGGTCATTGGGCCAAGCCGTACATAGAAGAACTTAATGCCCAAGATATTATGCATGGTAATGGCAGTGGTTTATACCGCCCTAACGATTCTATTACGAGGGCGGAGTTTGCAACCATGGTTAATAAAGCCTTTGGCTTCGTGGAAGACAAAGGTAACACCTTTACAGATGTGAAAACCGCCGATTGGTATGCTAAAGAAATCTCTATTGCTGTGACCCAAGGGTATTTAAGTGGTATAGGCAATAGGAAAGCTGCTCCTGCAGCAAACCTTACCAGAGAGCAGTCTGCAGTAATCATCGGCAGGATTATGAAACTTACCGCAGGTACTAATAAAACAAATTTTAATGACGATGGCAGAATATCAATCTGGGCGCGGGAGATGGTGGCTGCTGTTGCAGAGGAAGGCTATATCAAAGGTTCCAACGGTTCATTCAGGCCTGGGGACAATATTGCCAGGGGCGAGGCAGCTACGATTATTGCCCATGCAGTAGGAGATCTATACAATCAGGCCGGCGCATATGATGGTGCCGGGCAAGTAATGTCCGGCAATGTTACCATCAGCGTTGCGGATGTCACCCTTAAAAATATGACTATTAACGGTAATTTATATATAACTGAAGGTGTTGGAGATGGGACTGCGGTACTGGATGGCGTCACGGTCAAAGGTAAAACCCTGATTTCCGGTGGTGGTGTTAATAGTGTGATCATCATTAACACCCAGTTGGGCCCTGTTACCATTGATGTTCCCGATGGCTCTCCGGTGCGGTTTACGGCCCAGGGTAATTCCTCGGTAGATTCGATATTAGTGGCCTCAGATGAGGTTACTCTGGAATCCGGCCAAACGATTAAAACAACTATTATAGCTATACCTGAAGGTGCATCAATTGACTTAAAGGGCAGCTTCGGTACGGTGGAGGTACAAACCCCTGGCTGCAGTATAAAAGCAAAAGATGCATCTATTGCTGAGTTAGTAGTAGCAGCTACGGCAACAGATGCCCAAATTACCTTGGAGGGCTTAACCTCCGTTAATTCGCTGGTTTGCGATGCTCCCTGCAGTATCGAAGGCAGTGGTAGAATCCAGGCTGCTCTGGTCAATGTGAACAACGTTAATATTAATCAAAAACCTGGCAATGTTACCTTGCCCAAAGGGGTTAGTGCTAAAGTTGCCGGCAAGACAGTAAGCGGTGGTAGTACCGGTGGGAGTGGCAGCTCAGGAGGAAGCAGTTCCAGAACTTATAATCTGACTGTATCGTCTTATCCTAAAGGGGCGGCTACTTTGCAAGGTGGGGGAGTCTACAAGGCGGGTGACAGTGTAACTCTAAATGCCAGCCCTATTTCTGGTTGGGAGCTTCGCAATTGGACTGTGGATGGGAAAATTGTCAGTACTAAAGCAAAATTCACCTATGTAATGCCTGCAAATAATACCAGTATTGTTGCCAACCTGTCCTCCAAATTTAAGTGTACAGTTTCAGCCAACCCAGCTAAGGGTGGCGCGGTCACTAAATCAGGAGAATATATGGCGGGTACAGTCTTTACGTTAACCGCTACTCCTAATGAAGGCTATGAGTTCAGTCATTGGTTGGCAGATGGTGCCATTGCCAGTGTTGACGAAAGCTTTACTACAGTGATGGATTATAAAGATGCTGCCTATACGGCAGTATTTTTGTCCAAAAACACAGTGGATACTTGGACCGGGCAAACGGCTATTGCTAATTATAGGTTACAAGATGGCAGCTACTTGATTACCAGCGGGAAACAACTGGCCTGGATTGCCAACCAAGTAAATACCGGAAAGAATAGTTTTGAAGGGTATAAATTTACCCTTAATAATGATATCAACTTAAACAACATACCCTGGACACCAATTGGTAATGATCTTGGCCATGTGTTCAGGGGCAGCTTTAACGGCAAGGGCAAAACTATTTCTAATCTTAAAGTGGATTTGAATTCCGGTTCGAATCATACTGTTTTAGCGGGCTTATTCGGTGCTGTTGGCCAGGATGGAAAGGTGCAAAATCTTAAGCTGGCCAATGTGAATGTGATTGGAAGAATAGGCAAATTCCCTCAAAACCCAAGCTACAATTATGCCGGTGGGGTAGTGGCCATCAATTACGGGGAGATCTCCAAATGTGTGGTAACAGGCAGCGTAACTGCTGAAAATGGCTATACAAACTATGCCGGCGGGGTTGCAGGCTGGAATAACGGGGGTACAATCAAAGCCAGCTTTAATCTGGCCACGGTCAGCATGAAAAATACCAGCGGCTCTGCAGGTGGAATCGCCGGGGAGAGCTTTGGTAAAATTGAGACCTCTTTTAATGAAGGTGCGATAATAGCACAAGGCTTGGAGCAAAGCAGTGCCGGCGGCATTGTCGGTTATGCCCGGAATAGCACAACTGTCAACTGCTTTAACAATGGCAGTATAACAGCACGTGGGGATCATGTGGCTTTAGCGGGAGGGATTGTGGCTAATGGTGATCCGGCCAGCAAAGTAGAGACTTGCTATAGTACCGGGCAGATAGCAGCAGCCATAGAAGACGAAAGCAACCCCAATAAGATTAAGGCAGCCGGGGGAATAGCAGGTGTCTTAACGGGTCAATCTCAAAACATTAAAAATTGTTATTTCATGTCCCTGACTGCTAACACGGGAATAGGCAGTCCCGCTGGCGGCGCAGGCGCCAGAGTACTCAACAGTACAGAGATGCGTCAGCAATCAAAGTTTAGCGGCTATGACTTCACTAAAATATGGTACTTTCAACCATCGGGAGGGTACCCATATCCCCATCTGCAAGTGCTGTCTGAAACTTTCAGAATTACTGTGAAGGTTTTACCGGCGGCTGGAGGAACCGCCTTAGTAGATAAGAATGCCGGCAATCAGTTTAAGCCAGGAGCGCTTGTGCCTTTAAAAGCTACACCTAAGCCGGGGTATGAGTTTGTTAACTGGACGGTAAATGGTATGGCCATCAGTGAGGAAGCCTCTGTAAATTTCAAAATGCCGTCCTCTGCTGTCACTGTAACAGCTAATTTTAGTGCAGAAGTTCCCGATGTATATATGCTGAATCTTACCTCCAGCCCCAACGGCGGCGGGACTGTGACGGGGGGAGGCTCTTATATGGTAGGGGAGAAGGTTGCGCTAAAAGCCACCCCTGCTAAGGACTATACCTTTGCCAACTGGGTAAAGGTTACCGAGGACGGTCCAGAGGTTATCAGCACAAGTCCTAACCTGACTTATTCTATGACGGCAGAGGATGTGGAGCTTTCAGCTGTCTTTCAAAGTGTGCATCCGGAGTATCTGCTTACTGTGGAAGCAGCTCCCCCAGGAGGTGGGCATGTTTATATGCAAAATTATCATGTTTTAGACAAGTTTGAGGTAGGAACTGACTTGCAAATGAAGGCGGTAGCTGCTCCAGGCTATGAATTTGTCAATTGGACGATAGATGACATAGTTGCAGAGACGTCAACTACGCTTGACTATACCATGCAGGCTAAAGATACCACCATCAAAGCTAATTTTAAGAAACCCCCCGGGTATTATCAGCTTAAAGTAGAAACCAACAGCGACCCCTCTACAAATAAGGGTACTGCCATGATCAACGGCGGAGGGACAACCGGAGAGTTTATAGAGGGTAAATACATTGCTTTATCTGCGGAGTCTAACGAGGACTATGTCTTCATTAATTGGACGGTAGACGGAGAGGTTGTAGGCAGTTCAGCACAACTGACGTATTGCATGCCGGGAGCAGACACCACTATCATTGCGAATTTTGTTCCCCAAGATGATGCCGCCTCCCATCCCTTGAAAGTTGAACTGAACAGTGCAGGGCGGGGTAATATTTTCATAAATGACGCTTTGGGGACTGAAGGCAGTTTTACAGCCGGGACTGAAGTGCTGTTGAAAGCCCAAGCTAATTTTGGATATCAGTTTAAGAACTGGACCATAGCTGACAAAATTGCTGGTGAAAATTTGGAGATTGAGCTTGCTATTCCACCCGGCGGTTTGACTATCATGGCCAATTTTGAACTGGGAGAGCCTCCGGAGTCGGCATCAGCCAGCATAGGGATTTCAAGCAATGTTATTTTTGACTTTGCTTGTAGCGATGATAAGTCGGTTTATGTAGGAGTTGGCGAGAACGGTGCTGTTATTCGCTCCGGGGATGCAGGTCAGACTTGGACCCAGTACTGGGCGGGTATCCATGCCCAGGCAGTTGCCTATGGAAATGGTAAATTTGTGGCTGTGGGAGATAAGATAGCAGTTTCCGCAGATGGAGCTGATTGGACAACGATGCCGCTTGAGGTTGAAGACGGCCAGCTTCATGGGATTACCTATGGAGATATAGAAGGTGGCGGCAGCTTTGTGGCAATCGGCATGTTTGGAGATGACTACTATATCTTCACCTCAGCTGATGGGGTGGACTGGACGGAGCAAGCTGCCCCGGAGGGGGGGCTTTGCCACGACGTAGCAGCCGGAGATAATCGCTTTGTTATTGTGGGGGCAACAACCGAGGACAAGACGGTTCTAATGTCTGCAGATGGTGCTGACTGGATTCCTTCTGAGTTAGATGGCAGCTACGACAGCATAGCCTATGGTGATGGTAAATTCGTGGCGTTAGCCATTTATCTCCAGCAGGTGGCTATCCTGGGGGATGGTCAAACTGAGTGGACGATAAAAGAGTATACCGTACCAGGTCCTCAAGGGTGGGTCTTCCTTACCAATCTGTTTTTTGATGGCACATCCTTTAAGGCAACATCTCCAGCGACGAATGATTGGGTGTACTCAGCCTTTATAGATGAGAACGATAGTATCAGCTTCAGCCAATGGACCTATGCGAAGGGAGGAGTAAAGGCTGCCGGTAATTTACTCTTTAACATAGAGAAATTCGGAGGTCTAAGTGTCTCCTCGGCGCAAAGTACTGCTAGTTGGTCAGCAGTTATCGAGGCAAATCCTTATAGCTTCGAGGATCTGGTTCATGGAGATGGAGTATATGTTTTAGCCGGGAAGAAAAATTACGATACAACAGATCAAGGAAATTATGCGGACGGTGTTGTTCTGACCTCCTCTGATGATGGTAACACTTGGGAGGCTTTTAGTCTGATCCCCTCAGAATGGACTGACGAAGGCATGATGTCGGGAACGATTAACGGGGTAGCTTACGGTGCCGGCAAGTATGTTGCTGTAGGTGGAAGCTATAAAGGGGATGCAAAGAAGGGCTACATCTTTACTTCAACAGATGCAGAAGTATGGAAAATGGTAGAACAACAATTTCCTATCCTGCTGACGGGGGCAGTATACCATGAAGGAACTTGGTTGGCCAAAGGAAAGGATGGCCCTGAAGATATTCTTTACACTTGGGTAGATGGGCTTGTTTGGGCAGGCGGCGAAGACGGTGTGACCTATCCTGCTAGTAGTATTAAACCTGCTGATGTACCTGGCTGTCTTAACGAGCTGAAGCAGGTTACAATCAGTGTTGACGGAAAAGAAACAGACTGGATTTTTGGGGAACAAGGCGTGCTTCTGGCCCGCTGAAGCCAAGATGCCATTCATTTCATTTGACTATACTATGTTCAACCCTTATCATTTTACTAGAACATATGTTCTGATGGAGTGATAAGGGGTTTTTCTTATGGAAAGGGTAATACTGCATTCAGACCTTAATAATTTCTACGCCTCTGTCGAGTGCTTATATCGCCCGGAATTGCGGAATAAACCGGTAGCGGTAGGCGGTGATCCGGAGCGGCGGCACGGTATCGTCCTGGCCAAAAATTATCTGGCCAAGGCAACGGGCATAAAGACGGGGGAAGCACTCTGGCAAGCCCGGCAGAAGTGTCCCGGACTAATGATTGTGCCGCCGAATTTTCCTCTTTATTTACGATTCAGCCGCCTGACCAGGGGTATTTATGCCGATTATACCGATCAGGTTGAACCCTTTGGCCTGGATGAGGCATGGCTGGATGTGACCGGCAGCACTCATCTGTTCGGTGATGGGCCCCAGATCGCAGACGAGATCAGGGAACGGATAAAATTTGAACTGGGGGTAACTGTATCAATCGGAGTCAGCTTTAATAAGATATTCGCCAAACTGGGAAGCGACTTGAAAAAGCCTGATGCCACCACTGTCATAACCCGGGATAATTTTCGGCAGGTGGTGTGGCCCCTGCCGGCTGAAGACCTGTTGTATGTAGGGCGAGCCACCAAACGCAAGCTGGCCAATCATGGTATTGCTACTATTGGTGACATAGCCACCAGCAGTCCGGAATTTCTGCGTACCTTTCTGGGGAAATGGGGAGAAGCGCTCTGGATTTTTGCCAATGGCCTGGATAATTCACCGGTGGTCCGCATAGGTGATGAAAGTATGGTCAAGTCTGTGGGCAACAGCACTACGACCCCCCGGGACCTGGTCAATGATGAAGATGTGAGCCGGGTTATTTATGTTCTGTCTGAAAGTGTGGCGGCCAGGCTTAGAGAGGGTGGCCTGGAGGCTTGTACCGTAGAGATTCAGGTGCGTGATATTGAGCTTTTTTCTTTCGTGCGTCGGCAAAAGCAGCCATGTCCTACAAATCTGTCCGGGGAGATACACGATGCGGCCATGGCTCTTTTCAGGGCTAATTATAGCTGGGAAAAGCCCATTCGCAGTTTAGGTGTAAGAGGATGTGACTTAGTGGCAGCAGATTCCCAACAGCCCTCACTTTTTGATGATGTACAACATGCGAAGCTTAAAAAAGTTGAAAATGCAGTTGATCATCTGAGGAGCCGATTCGGCCACTTCGCAGTGCAAAGGGCATGTTTGCTAAACAGTGATCTGAGCAACATTAACCCGAAAGAAGATCATGTCATCCATCCCATTGGTTTTAAGGCGGGAAAATGAAGAGAATGAATTATGTTAATCCAAATAAAGTTTATGTGACGGTTAAGGCGGTATTTGATGCCGATGGCGGCCTGAATCCGCTGGCTTTGGTGTGGGAGGACGGACGTGAATATCAGATTGATAAAGTGATTGACGTTCGGCAAGCTGCCAGTCTCAAGGCGGGCGGAACGGGCCTGCGCTACACTTGCCTGGTCCGGGGCGGAACCACCTGCCTCTTTTTTGAAGAGGGCAGGTGGTGGGTGGAACGAAAATGATAACTAGCGGCGTCTTTTTCGTTTTTCCCTCTTTGGAATCAAACGTCTGGCCAGAAGTCCGCAAGTTATGGCGAAAACAGCTACAATGAAGTAGGCGCCCCAGGTAATATTAGTCGCATCCCGTAACAGATCCCCAGGATGGGCAGAGTCAATTTCCGTATAGCTCCCGGCGGACTTAATGTATTTATCGGGAACATCAGGTGTTCCGTTGCCATCCACATCCTCCTGGGCGGCCATAAAGCCGGCCAGGGCTTTCCAGCCCTTGAGCTCCTGGACTCCGGTACGGCTCTGATCAGCATCCACAAGAGCAGTGCTAAAGTCTTCAATAGGAATACCATCGCTGTTTTTGGGGATTGCGGAAAGGATTTTGTAGGTCTTTTCCCTCAATGTGCTTACCATTGTTGCCGTATAATAGGTGGTACAGACGCGGTATAGCTTGTAGGACTCGATGGGCTCGAATTTGCCGTCAGGGGTGCTGATTTCGATATCATACACCCGATCAAATCTAAGCCGGCCCATATTATACTTAAACTTTATACCGGAAATCTGAAGGCTGTATTCTGGGTAATCGGGAGCTATGCTGGTTTGAATCTCCAGACAGCTTTTGATTTCCCGGCCGGTCAGGTAGAAGGTTACCAGAGGATAACCGGCGGTTTGATCCAGACCCTGGCCCAGGGATAAGACCTGGAAGATATGGCTTGTATCTAAGGGACCGGCCGCAAGAGCGGATTGAATCTCTCCTTGGGGTATGACCGCTGCGTGAACATAATCCCCATTAGGACCTTCAGCCTCCTGTACTGCATGACGGAAAGCATCGGCGATTAGATTCCCCAGTCCTGTTTCAACCGGATTTTCTTCCGTGGTCTCAGGGATTTCCAGATTGAAAGCGGATTCAGCCACGATTTGATTATCCTCAGATGCTGCGGAATAGGGAGGCATAAAAAAGGCGGAACTCACTAAACCAAGGAAAAGAATCAGGCCGGCAAAAAGATATTTGCGATTCACGAAAAATCCTCCTTGCAGATAGTAAATTAAAACTCTTTAACTTATTCCTGCTCCGGCAGCCTTTATCCTTCAAAGCCGCGGGTTTTTAGCACTGAATTGGCACTAAACAATTTTAATTTGGCCCGGTCTTTGATTTCTTTTACTGCCAGACAGGTAAAGAGAATGATGACCGCCACCAGGGCGCGGTCACCGGGAATCAGTTGGATACGCAGAAAGTCCACCAGGAAAAAATGACCCAGGTAGATACCCAGAGTGCGTGAACCCACATAGGACAGGAATTTCTCACCCAACGGATTCGGAGTGCTGTAGTATATGGCCAGCAATAAGGTCAGACCTACAGAAAGGGGAAACAAGGCCCCTTTGTTGAAAAGGTATCCGGTGGTACCTGCCAGGTATGGTTCGGCCAGGCCGATGAAGAATACTGCAAAGGCCGCCGCCGCCATCTGGCGCGGGTGGTTCTTTATGTATTCTATGGCTCGGGGGTATTCGGCCAGGAGCATACCGATGGCGATAAAGCCCCACCATTTAATAATATTGGGGCCGGACCAGCTAAAAATGGTTACATGATAAGTCTTGGATATTTCCAGGATAATGTTCATAGCGATGTTGCTGAAGAGCATTATCCACAGCGTACTGACGCGTATTGCCCGGGGCAGGAAATAGAGGAGGGGACAGATAATAGCGAAGACCATGTAGTAAAACATATAATAAAGATGAAGGGCGGTTTTACCGTAGATAATATCCATAAAGGTAAAGGTTTTCCCTGCCGTAAACCAAAAGAATATGCCGTAAGCTACAGCCCAATACAGATAAGGAACATAAGTTTTTTTAATCTTTTTCCAGGTGGATTGTGCCCAGTCAGAGGCGCCTGAAGACATGAAATATCCCTGAACCATGAAGAACATGGGAACACACCACATGGCGACCTCTCGCACAAACACGGCTAACGGATCGGTTCCGCCCCGGTAGACGTGACTGAAGATCACGGAGATAATCCCAAGGCCTTTCAGTACATCAAACATCGGATTTCTTACTTTTGCGGTCATTTATTATCCTCCAATCAAATGGGATTAAGCTTGTCTGGAAAATATTGCTTAGGTAATTATAAACTTAATGCCGGAGAAGTGAAAACTAAATAAATAAAATCTGATGTTGATCAGCAATAAAATCCGGGAGCAGGGGCACGTGTAAGTTCCACTTGCTCCCGGAATAAGAACCGGCAATCTCAGCTGCTCAGATTCGGCCTTCGAGCAGCACACCGCCAATTCGCCCTCCATGGCTCAGGAGGCGGACTCAGGACCTCCTGTCCTTCGGCTGCTCTCCAGCCTCATCATTGCAGGAGTTTGCTCGGTTCTCATCCCAATGGTCGCTACGTTGGAACTCACAGTGCTTCCCGCTGCTAACATAGATCAACATCAGATCATTGAAAACTAAATAAATACAAACCTCAATTCTCTGCTGGAGAAATATTCTGAAATATGCGAATATCTATATATAAGCCGGACTTTGAAGGAGGAGTGAGTGATGCAAGAGAAAAAAGGCGCGCTTATAAATGTAATCAGAGAGATGGTGGCTGAGGTTCTGGAAATCCAACTGGATACTGTGTCTCTGGATTCCAGGTTTGGCAAAGACCTGAGGGAAGACTCCCTGGCGGTAACAGAGGTATTATTACGATTGGAAGAAAAATACGAAATAGATATCCCTGAGGATACGGCCCAAGATATTGGATCGGTCAGAGATTTGGTGGAGTATATGGAAAAAAGGTTCGAGGAGGGATAAGGAGAAATGTGTGTTTTTCACACAGCTCCGCTCTTTTCTTCAGCCCCGGGATTCAAGCAATGAATAACTGCCCGGCAGGGGCTGACGGCTGCCGGCAGTGGGCAGAATCCCCATGGAGTTTTGGAATGCCACCGAAAGCATGAGCTTGATGCGGTTGATCTGATTGACTTCGCTGGCGCCTGGATCATAATCTATTGCTACAATATTAGCTTCAGGATAATTTCTCTTCAATTTTTTAATCATTCCTTTACCAGTGACGTGATTGGGGAGACAGCCAAATGGCTGCACACACACAATATTGGGAACTCCCATTTCAATTAACTCAATCATTTCAGCGGTCAGAAACCAGCCTTCCCCGGTATGATGTCCCAGTGCGAGGACATCTTCGGCCACATCTGCCAGGTGGTATATGGAAGGAGGGGCGGAAAATCTGGTGCTGCGCTCCAATTCATGGTTCATATGCTGACGATAGTTTTCAAGATAATTGATAAAGAGCTTATTGACCCACATTATGCCCCATGATCCCGCCAGCTTCTCGTAAGAATAAATGCCGTCGTAAAGGGAGTAGAGGAAAAAGTCAAGCATATCAGGGACAACCGCCTCCACACCTTCATTCTCCAAAACGGCTACAATATGATTGTTGGCGGCGGGATGATATTTGACCAGGATTTCTCCTACCACACCTACCCGGGGTTTTTGGATATTAGATATTTCCAGGTTGTCAAAATCACTGATAATTTGAGAAATATTTTGTTTGAACTCCTGTTTGCCGCCGGTGACAACGTGGTTTTTGCAGATCTCCATCCATCGTGAATAAAGAAGATTAGCGGTTCCCGGGATTTTTTCATAAGGTCTGACCCGATACAGAACCCGCATCAGAAGGTCCCCATAGATTACGGACATTATGGCTTTCTCCATAAGAGGGATAGTCAGCCTGAAACCGGGGTTTTTCTCCATCCCGTTAATGTTAATCGATACCACCGGAACCTGTGAGAACCCCGCTTCTTTTAAGGCTTTGCGCAGCAGTGAAATATAGTTTGTGGCCCGGCATCCTCCGCCGGTCTGGCTCATGAGCACGGAGGTCCTGGACAGATCATAATCCCCGGACTTAAGGGCATGGATGAGCTGGCCGATTACGATTACACAAGGATAACAGGCATCATTGTTCACATACTTGAGTCCCTCTTCCACATCTTTTCTGTGAACTGTAGGGAGTAATTCCAGCCGATAACCTTCTGCTCTGAGGGCGGCTTCCAGTATCTCAAAATGGATGGGCGCCATTTGAGGACAGAGCAATACGTGCTCATCTTTCATTTCTTTGGTGAAAATTGTTCGTTGGGGGGTGGGATAGAGGCGCTCAGGTTTCATACCCATCTTGTGACGTTCTTCCAGAGCGGCAGCCAGAGAGCGAATTCTGATCCGGGCCGCGCCCAGATTAGTTATTTCATCAATTTTCAATACCGTATAGATCTTGTTATGCTGATTCATAATTTCTTCAACCTGATCAGTAGTAACAGCATCCAGACCACAACCAAAGGAATTAAGCTGTACCAATTCTATCTTATTTTGAGCAGCAGCGAAGCTGGCCGCAGCATAAAGCCGCGAATGATACCCCCACTGGTCCACTACCCGCAGTGGCCTTTCCACTTCTGCCAAATGGGCCACTGAGTCTTCGGTCAGAACTGCCAGTCCGCAGGACAGGAATACCTCGGGCACCCCATGATTGATTCCAGGGTCGACGTGATAAGGTCTTCCTGCCAGGATTACGCCTTGTTTCCCGGTTGCTTCCAGATAAGCCAAGGCTCTTTCACCCTCGCGGCGAATGTGGCTTTTATACAGTTCATCTTCCTTCCAGGCAGCCTGAACTGCTCGCCGGATTTCTCTCTTGCTCAGGTTCAGGTTTTTCAGTTCCTCATACAGACGCTGAATCAATCGATTTTTATGGTTATATGGCAGAAAAGGATTATAATATTCGATATCACTGTTATGAAGAATATCCATATTAGCTCGGGCCACGTCGGGGTAAGAGATGACCATAGGGCAGTTGAAACAATTATCCGCCTCCGACAACTCCTTCTTTTCATGGATTATAGAAGGATAGAAGATCCTCTTTATTCCCTGATTGATCAGATAAGCAATATGACCATGAACAAGCTTGGCCGGGTAACAGGCGGATTCAGAAGGAATCGTTTCATTCCCCAGGGCAAACAAGTCCTTGGAAGAAGCAGGTGAGAGCTCAACCCGGAATCCCAGCCGGGTGAAAAAGGTAAACCAGAACGGATAGTTTTCGTACATATTAAGCACCCGGGGGATTCCTATAATTCCGCGCGGTGCCTGCTCCAAGGGCAGAGGCTCATAATCAAAAAGCCGCTTAAATTTGTATTCGAAAAGATTAGGCAGCGGTTCCTTGGCCTTATCATAGCCTAAAGGAGTTTCACACCGGTTGCCGGAGATAAAACGTGTCCCGTCCGGAAACCGGTTTACGGTCAGGAGACAGTTGTTAGTACAGGCCCCGCAACGACGGGTGGCAGATTGAAAGGAAAAATCCTCCACCTGCTCCGGAGGAAGCAGACTGCTCCTTTGTCCAGGCATATGTTTGTTGCGGGCGATAAGAGCGGCACCGAAAGCCCCCATCAAACCGGCGATATCAGGCCGAATCACATCTTTCCCCGTAATCAATTCAAAACAGCGCAAAATGGCATCGTTATAAAAAGTTCCGCCCTGGGCAATTACATTGGTGCCCAGATCCTCAGGATTCCGGATCTTTATCACCTTGAACAGAGCGTTTTTAATTACCGAATAAGACAGCCCTGCTGAAATGTCACCCACCCCAGCCCCTTCCTTCTGGGCTTGTTTTACCTTAGAGTTCATGAAAACCGTACATCTGGAGCCCAGGTCAACTGGCGCCGTAGATTTCAGAGCCTGGTCGGCAAACTCATCCACGTCCAAATCTAAGGAATGAGCAAAGGTTTCTATAAAAGAGCCGCATCCGGAGGAACATGCCTCATTGAGCATGATGCTGTCAATGACGCCATTCTTGACCTTCATACATTTCATATCCTGACCGCCGATATCCAGGATAAAATCCACTTCCGGGCAGAAAAAAGCAGCCGCCGTATAATGGGCCATAGTTTCAATTTCTCCCAGATCAATTTTCAGACCGGCTTTGAGGAGTCCCTCGCCATATCCGGTAACAGCCGCATGGGCGATGAAGGCTTCCGCAGGCATAAGTGAATAGAGCTCTTTAAGAACACTCAGGGCCGATTTCATAGGATTGCCCAGATTGCTGCCATAGGAAGAATAAAGCAGGCGGCCCTCTTCATCAATAAGAGTTGCTTTAGTAGTGGTTGAACCTGCATCTATACCTAAGAAACATGGCCCGGAATGAGAATCCAGCCAGCCGCGAGGGGCCCTATGCTGAGCATGGCGGGCCTGAAAATTTTCCAGATCGGCAGAATCAGTGAACAAAGGCGGCAGATTCCATATATCCCCGGTTACAGATTGCTCCAGCTGAGGCAAGCGATTGACCAGATTCTGAAAACTGATGGCCGGAACCTTATGAGAGGCCAGGGCAGCGCCCAAAGCCACAAAAAATTGAGCATTAGCAGGAAATATAGTTGTTTCATCAGTTAGTTTTAAAGTGTCCTGAAACCTTTTTCTCAGTTCGGAAAGGTAGAAAAGAGGCCCCCCCAAGAAAGCCACCTTCCCTCGAATAGGCTTGCCACAAGCCAGTCCGCTGATGGTTTGGTTGACCACCGACTGAAAAACCGAGGCGGCTATATCTTCACGAGCGGCGCCATCATTTAAGAGTGGCTGAATATCGCTTTTGGCAAAAACCCCACAACGGGCTGCAATTGGATAAATCATCCGGTGTCGGGAGGCCAATTCATTTAACCCGGCGGCATCAGTTTGAAGAAGGGATGCCATTTGATCAATAAAGGCGCCGGTTCCCCCGGCGCATATCCCATTCATCCGCTGGTCCACTCCATCGGCCAGATAAGTGATTTTGGCATCTTCCCCACCCAGCTCTATGGCCACATCAGTCTGAGGTATTAATTCCCGGATAGCCTCAGTACCGGCAACAACCTCCTGTATGAACGGCAGTCCCAGCCATTCAGAGACCGAAAGGCCGGCGGAACCCGTAACCATGGCAGTAAAGCGCAGATTGCCCACTTTTTTAAAAGCATCATAGAGAAGTGTGCGGAGAGTCTTGCGGATATCGGCATGATGGCGCTGATAATCCTTGTGTACAATTTCTCTCCGATCAGTCAGTATCACTATTTTGACCGTAGTCGAACCGACATCCAAGCCCATATGAAAACAGCTCAGGCTACTGGTATATGTCAACCTCATCCACTCCCCAATTATTTATAGCATCAAGCGACGTTTAAAACAATGTTTGGAAAGTCGTTATAAAGATATCATATTTGATAATTCAACAACTTGTCAATCGGCGTAAAATCACCGGCTGTTAATCAGATTCCAGAGGGAGAAGACTTACGACGCAAAAAGGCAGAGAAAACAGGTTGCCTTGACGCATCTTCATTGTATAATATAAAATGGTTTAAAACACCGTTTAAAACATAGGGGTGCTGAAATGGGTCTTAATGGATACAAAACCAAGAACAAAATAATTGACGCAACGCTGGATA
>ERZ764778.1954-NODE-1954-length-19319-cov-4.889639_pt1 | contig 19319 bp, 17 predicted proteins | sample MGYA00374951_ERZ764778 | MGnify/ENA primary metagenome ERZ764778 (study PRJEB28918, sample SAMN05720193) | bioreactor metagenome | isolation source: Anaerobic biogas reactor | place: USA:Washington, USA | collected 2015-08-08 ...
ACCTCCAGGTCTCCGGTGAGCAGATTGAAGCGGCTGTGATGCCATGGACAGCGCACGTGGTGCCCGATCAACAGGCCTTCGGCCAGAGGCGCCCCGTGATGATTGCACGTGCCCGAGGTCGCCCGGTACTCGCCGTTGATCCGCGCCAGCAGGATGCGCCGCTCGCCGACGGTCACCTCCCTCATCTCCCCCTCCCGCAGGTCGTTCACCTTCGCCACTCGTTCCCGGCGCGTCATGTCATGCTCCTTTCCGTTCACCGTCTGTGCCGAATAACGCGAGCAGGGGCAGAAGGCTGTCTACCCTCTGCCCCCACCACCGGCTCTATCATGATCGCACCGGCCGACCTCGATCGTATGATCGACCCCCGTGCGGTGACAAGGTTTCGCGCCCTGCGCGACCCCCCAAACCCGCACCGCGTTTCGGTTATTCCTCAATCTCTATCGCTTCGACGGGGCAGCTCTCAGCCGCTTCTCGCGCCGCGTCCTCGTGCTCCGGCGGCACCGTCTCCACCTTGGCGTGGGCCACCCCTTCATCGGTCATTTCAAATACCTCAGGACATATCTCCGGGCACAACTCGCACCCGGTACACGTGTCCGGATCCACGCGGGCTTTCATAATGACCCCTTTCGTCGAACCTTGGTCCCAGATCCGCCCGGAGACCCTCAGCCCGATCGGTCAATCCACCACGGTGATGCCTCGGGCGCCGAGCCAGGTTCCGTGAAGGTTGCACCGCTCGTAGGCCCGCAGTTCGCGGACGTCGCGATCCAGGCAAAGCGTCAACTCAATCTGCCGGCAGGCGCTGCGGGGCGTGAACTCGATGCGGGTCAGGTACTGCCGATCCGCGAACAGTTCGACCAACTCCACGTAGTGCTCCGAGCCCTTGTCGTCGTGCGGAATCGCACCCAGACGAATCGTACAGGCAAAAGGCTCCCCCTTGCGCACCCGCTCCGGCGCCTCGATGACCGGCGTATGGGTCTTCTCCAGTTCCATCGGCCGGTCCCGATCCGTTAGCCTGTCCACGCCCATTGACACGTTGGCCTCGATCAAACCCGGTTCACGCATTCCCGTTAACCCTCTTCCATGACGGTCAGGCAACAAAAACGTCTCTCGCCCGCCTGTCGCACCTCTCGACAGCGAACCAGAGACTCTTTATTCACGTGGTCATTTCCACCCGTCATTTCGGAACCTTCGCCCGGCTCCTCCTGGCTTCTTCTCTGTTCTCTCCGCCCGCTGGAAGCGGGGGGAAGACGGCCAATCCCCGTTGCTTTGGGCCGGTCCCCAAGGCGCCCCGCGCACCGTCACTCCGGCCACTTGACCGTCTTTCCACTCGCTCAATCTCTCAGCGGCAGCGGCAGATAGTAGGTCTGTCCATCGCCGCATCCTCGCCGCAAGAGCAGGTGGCGACGAGGGGGATAGCCGACCTCCCGCTGAGTCAAAATGTCGGCACCCCCATACCGACCTTCGGCTCTGTTCGGCCATCCCCCCCGCTCGCGCAGTCTCCCTTGCGGCAGCGGCAGATAGTAGGCTCGTTGAGGACATCGTCTTGTCAGGCTCCCATCCTCGGCGCCGGAAGTGGGGTCCGAGCGTGTGGGGAAGTAGCCGACCTCCCGTTTGGTCAAAGTCGTCGCACAGCCCCCCGTGCATGGCTTCGACCCTTCCTCGGCCAGCCTCCCCACCCGCTCGTACTCCCTAGCGGCAGCGGCAGATAGGTAGGCTCGGATGACCCCTGGTCAAATGTCGTGGTCCCGCCGTCGCACTATTCGAACGTCCGGGGAAGAAAGCCGATCCCCCCGTGTCGCCGGAACGCCATGTGCCCCGAATGCCTGCGCTCCGGCCGTCTCGGCTGTCTTCCCCGTTCGCTCGATCCCCCCTAGCGGCAGCGGTAGATAGCACTTCGCGATGATCGTGCGCAATTCCGGGATCTGTCGCGGCGGTGGGGTCCGAGCGTGTGGGGAAGTAGCCGACCTCCCGTTTGGTCAAAGTCGTCGCACAGCCCCCCGTGCATGGCTTCGACCCTTCCTCGGCCAGCCTCCCCACCCGCTCGTACTCCCTAGCGGCAGCGGCAGATGGTAGGTTCGTTCGCTCACCGCCCTGCGGTCTTCGGAACCGCGGGGAAGACAGCCGGCCCCCCAGCAAATGTCCGTCGTCGGAACCCCGCACCCCTCGTGCCGGTATTCCAAGTCGTTCGGCCATCTTCCCCACCCGTCCGAACCCCCCAGCGGCAGCGGCAGAAGTTCGTGGATCACCGAGCCTCGACAGCCCTGACCGAGTGACCTTTGCCTTTTCCCCTGGCCCTCCCAGGCGGCTTGTCTCAAGCTTCCGCCCCGCCTGTGCCCTTGTGCGTGGGTCTCGATCATCTCCGTCGCCGGCTCATCGCCTCTACGAGCGTTTGATTAAGTTGTCAATCTCATCATCGATCGTACACTTATCTTTTAACCGATCCTGGAGGCTTTTCAATCGGTACGCGAACTGATTCTCTCATCGAGGAAGCTCCGTCGGGCCTCATCGGGGAATCCCCGATCCCTTGGGCCTCCAGATGGATATGCCGCGCGAAAGCCCGTTGGACCGAATTCCCGCCATAGGGCCTGCGGCACGGCTTTAAAGCCTGCACAAGCGGTTGGTAATGTGACCGGACTGCCACTTTGCACCCTCAAGCATCCTCTCCCGCCGCCCACCCCTTGTCATCCGCCTAGGCCGCGCTGCCGCCCAAGGCCCGGTAGATACCTACGCACCGGGCCGCCGCCTCGCTCCAACGGAAACGGCCCACCTCGGCCAGTCCGTTGCGCCGAAGCGCCTCGTGCAGCACCGGCCGAGTCAAGACGGCGATGATCTTGTTGGCCATCTCGTGGATATCCCAGAAATCCACCTTCAGCACGTGCCGCAGCACCTCCGCAACGCCCGACTGCTTCGAAATGATCACCGGAACCTGCCGGGCCATCGCCTCCAGCGGGGCGATCCCGAACGGCTCCGAGACGCTGGGCATCACGTACAGGTCGGCCATCCGGTACACGCGTTCCACCTGGTCGCCGCTGAGAAACCCGGTGAACAGCACCCGATGCCCGACTCCCATCGCCGCCGCCATCTCGATCGTCCGCCGCATCATGTCGCCGTTGCCCGCCATCACGAACTTGACGTCATCGAGCTTTTCTAGCACCTTCTTTGCCGCAGCCAGGAAGTATTCGGGGCCTTTCTGCATGGTGACCCGCCCGAGGAACAGCACCACCTTTTCATCCTTGCGGATTCCCTCAATCGGCCCCGCCGCACACGGGCTGCAGCCGTTGTGCACCACCTCCACCTTCGACTCGGCGACTCCATAATGCGTCACGCACAGCCGCTTGGTCAGATGGCTGACCGCGATGATCCGGTTGGCCGCGTGCATGCCGTGCCGTTCGATATCGTAGATGATCTGATTGACGTTGGGACCGGAGCGGTCGAATTCAGTCGAGTGGACATGCACCACCAGCGGCTTGCCCGTCAGGTCGGCGGCCATGATCCCGGCCGGATAGGTCATCCAGTCGTGGGCGTGGATGATCTCGAACTCCTCCTCGCACGCCAGTTCCGCCACCTCGTGGGCGTACCGGTGCACCTCGCCGAACAGATCGCCCCGGTAGTGGCCGCCCGGCCCGGCGAATCCCTCGACCGGTTTATCTCGCCCGCGCCGATGGGCCGCACCACCGCCCCCGCCGCCGGCCCGTCGAAAGGCCCCAGTCCCCGTCCGCTCCTTGCCACCGGCCGCATGCCTGGGATCGGGGCTCTGATACGGACGCAGGCTTGAAGCAACCGCATGGAACCGCACGTGCCCCCCGCCACGGGCCGACCGCCCTTCTCCCAGCCCGCCGCCGGCCCAGACCAGCCGTACATGGCCCGCCGGTTCAGAAGGGACCGGCGCCGGCAGCACGAACTCGATATCCACCCCCATTTCGCTCATCGCCTTCGTCAGCCCGTAGCAGGCCGTCCCCAGTCCTCCACTGATCAACGGCGGGAACTCCCACCCCAGCATCAACACTCTCATCGGATTGCCCCCTTTGCGGCCGCGGCTGACACCGTAGTCGCCATAGCGTCGCTGTATCCTGCTCCCGCCGGTTCAACGGATCGCTCAGATGGCCGCTGCGACCGGCGCCCGTTCCTCGCACTCCGCCTTCTCACGCCGCACCGACTCGTCGCGAATTGCCAGCTCCTTGCGATCCACCCGTACGTGCAGCGGGGCGCTGATGCCCAAACTCACCTTGTTGCCCTGGATCGACAATACGGTGATCTCGACTTCGCCCCCGATCACGATCGTCTCGTTCTTCCGCCTGGACAGAACCAACATGCGAGGCTCCTTCCTGCATCCGCAACTCAGCGCATCGCCGACTCCCTTGGCGTGTGCTGTGGATGTCCGCCCGGAATTCCCGGCTCCTTCGGTCCGGAACCCCATGCGCCCGACTGCGCCGGACCGTGCTCGCCCAGCGACTCGAACAGCTCCCGCGCCACCTGGCCGGGAGAGTCCCAGTCGATGTCCGCCGCCTCGCTGTAGAGCATCTGCTCGATCACCGCCGCGGTCGCCCGCGCCGCCGCCGCCCGATCATGCGGCATGCCCCCATCCGGCTCGCCGGCCAGCGCGCTGAACCACCGGTACAGGCTGACCAAAGCCGCGGGATCGTTCTGATGGGCGTGGGCGAGAATGCGTGAAAGCTGCTCTATACTCTTCCGGTTCGCCTGCGCCATCGGACGCAGGCCATGATCGACGGCGTCCTTGCTGCCTGTCCTCTTCACCTCGGGTGCCTCCCGCGCTGTTGTGGCCACAAGAGGAGGCGGCTCCCGACTTACGTCCTGGCGGTGAGTGGTCGCGCGCCCTCTTCTGGCATCGGTCTCTGGCAATCGCCATTAAAGACCACCACGACCGCCATATCAATCGGCGCAACGCCTGATTCTGGGGTCGGGGACGCAGGAAAAGACGCCTCGGGCGATTCCCCCATATCCCTCATAATGCCTTGCCGGCCAGGCGGATAGTCATAGCTTGCTGCTCTGAGCCCACTGGATCGCGTGCTGCAGCAACTCCGTGGCGTTCTTGAGCTTGAGCTTCTCCTTGATGTTGGCCCGATACGTCTCGATCGTCTTGACGCTCAGGTGAAGCTTCTCGGCGATCTGGCGGGTGCCAAACCCCTGGCCGATCAACTGGAAGACCTCAAGCTCCCGGTCGCTGAGCAGTTCCAGCGGATTCTGCACCTCCGCCGGACCGGTCAGAAACTTCGACACCAGCCGTGAAGAGATGCGGCTGCTCAGGTAAATCTGCCCCGCCACAACCCGGCGAATCGCCTGCAGCACCGTCGTGGCCGCCTCCTCCTTCATGATGTAGCCCATCGCGCCCGCCCGGATCACCCGCTCGGCAAAAACCGACTCATCGTGCATCGAAAGGCCCAGGATCGGCAAATCCGGCATCCGGGCCTTGAGATCCTTGATCAACTCGATGCCGTTCATGTCCTTCAGCGAGATGTCCACCACCGCGATATCCGGCTTGATCTTGGGGATCTGCTTGTAGGCCTCCAGACCGGTCTCCGATTCGCCGCAGACCGCCAAGTCATCCTCCTGGTCGATCAGCCGGGCCAGCCCCTGCCGGACCACCGGATGGTCGTCCACCAGGTACACCTGCGTTATCTTCTTTTCCCGTCCGCTCTTGGAATTCTCAGCCATGATCCGCCAAACCGTCCATACCCATTACACCTCTCAAGCCGGTGTCGGCCCGAAGCAGGGAAAACGGCACTCCACGACCGTCCCACCCCCGGAATTGCGGCGAACCTCCACGTTCGCGTTGATCGTTCGCGCCCGGTGCTTCATGATCGTCAGCCCCATACCGTCGCGGGGCGCCTCCCGGTCCGGGATCCCCACCCCGTCATCGGTCACGCGTAGCCTAGCATCTCCGCCTCCCGAAGTCAAACTGATAACGATATTCCTCGGCTTACCGTGTTTGACCGCGTTGTTGATCGCCTCCTGGGCGATGCGGTACAGGTGCGTCGCCTCAATATTGTTGTGGATCAGCACCGGCTGATCGCACTCAAAACGGCACGGAATGTCGAAAACGTTCTCGGTGGTCGCCGCCAGCTCCTCCAGCGAACTCATCAGCCCGTCCGCCCCAAGCTCCACCGGGCACAGCCCGCGGGCCAGCGAGCGGCTCTGCTTGATGCTCTGATTCGCCAGCCGCGACAACTCGCCCGCGTCCTGGGCCTCCGGCACACGGCGAGTCGCCAGCTTCTGCTCCAGAACCTTGCTGAGAAACGCCATGCCCGTCAGGGTCTGACCCAGCACGTCGTGCAGATCCTGTCCGATCCGCCGACGCTCGGAGTCGGAAATCTCGAGGATCTCCTCCTGCAGCCGCCGGCGCTCCGTCACGTCCAGCAGCGAGAGCACCAGCCCCTCCGGCCGGCCGTCGGGGCCCGTCAACGGCTGGAGACTCCAGTCCCAATAGGTAACTCCGCGGTCCGGACTCCCGGAATAGCGAAACGGCTTCTCGTGGGCCACGTAGGCTTCGCCGGTGGCAAGCACCCGGCGGAAGATGCCCTCGTTCTCTTCGTTGGGATAGAGCTTGAAGTGATTCTTGCCCACGAAAAAATCCGGCTCCTGCCCGTCGGCCATCGCATAGGCCCGATTCACGCGGATGAAGTTCAGGTCCGTATCGAGGTAGGCCACCAGAAGGTGAATGTTCGAGAACATCCGTTCCAGCAGCTCGTTGGACTTGCGCAGGGCATCCTCAAACCGCTTCCGTTCGATCGCGTAGCGGATCGACCGCACCAGCAGATGGGTGTCGTACTGCCCCTTGACCAGATAGTCCTGGGCGCCCGCCCGGACCGCTTCGAACGCCAGCAGCTCATCGTCGAGCCCCGTCAGCACGACGATCGGGGCCGACGGACAAACCGGCTGAATCCGCGACACCGTGTCCAGGCCCACGCTGTCCGGAAGCGAAAGGTCCAGCAGCACCACGTCGAAACTCGACGCGCCCAACCGCTCGACCGCCTCCGCCAGGCACTGGGCTTCCGTCACCGCGAACTTCGTGACCGAGGTTTCCTTCAGGACTTCCTTGAGGAGCAGCGCATCCCCCGGGTTGTCCTCCACCAACAGAATCCGAATCGATTCGACCAACATCAACGTCAAGCACCCCCACTCGCCGTCTGAATCACCTCGTCGGCAACGCCGCCGTCTTGAACCAGAACGTCTCGATCGCCCTGATGACCCGCACGAAGTTCTCGTAGTCCACCGGCTTCGAAATGTAGCAGTTCACCTGCATATTATAGGCTTCGATCACGTCCTCATCCGAGTCGGACGTGGTCAGAATCACCACCGGAATCCGCCTTAGGTCCGGGTGGGCTTTCATCTCGGTCAGGATCTCCCGGCCGCTCTTTTTCGGCAGATTCAGATCCAGGATCACCAGGTCCGGCTTGTTCTGGTGGGCGTACCGGCCCTGGCGATGAAGAAACTCCATGGCGTTGCTGCCGTCCTCCAGGACGTGCAGCTTCACCGGCGCGTCCCGCAGGGCCTCTTTCGTCAGCAGCACGTCGCCGTGATTATCTTCGATCAAGAGGATTTCTCTTGGTCTTGTCAGAACCGCACCGTTCATACATACGCTCCAGAAGTGCCGGGAAGTCGAGCCGGAATCGGCTGGTCCGCCCGTGTCATGCAGACGCCACCGCTGTCTGCATCGGTTGAGACGGAACCCAACCTGGATCCCGTTTCAGCTATATCCTCTTCTCTTTTCTCAACGTCTCTACCGCCGCTTCCGCGTCTCGGCATCCTGACTTAGACCACTCAAAATGAAAGGACTGACTAACCGGCAGACCAGCAAGAAAGGAGCATCTGGCTCTGCGACAGCACGGCAAGTTGAGAAATACTCAGTCTCACTTCCAATACACAACAAGACGTTGCGATTTCCGAGAGATCTATCCCATTCAGAACGAGCCCAAAAACCTCGGTCCGCCGAGCCCGACCGGACCCGCCTTCCCTATCCCCATTATACGATCAGCGGCCAGTCGCGATTGCCTTCACAACCACACTTAATCTTATAACCGACCGGAGTGCTATTTACAACTTTTTCCCACATCGAACGCGCTGCGGAACCTCGCCTCCGCCGATGGGAACTCAGGGCTGCTGAACGTACGGCTGACCCGCAGTGTAGAGGTCCAGACGGCCCTGCAGTTCCCCCAGAACCTCTTGGCGACCCTTCTGGCGGCAGAGCACGATCGCCCGGCTTACCAGTTCCCGCGCCTCGTCGAACTGCCCCGCCGCCGCCAACGCCGCCGCCAAGGTGTCCAATACCGCCGGATCACTCCCATCGGTCAGCGCATGGGCCTTGCGGGCCAGATCAACCGCCTCTGCGGGAGCCGATATCGCCGGAACCGTCGCCAGCAGCCACGCCAGGGCATTCAGCATCTCCGGCTGGTCCGGTTTCAGAGCCACCGCCTGTCGATAGGCCGTCGCCGCGGCGTTCATCTGCCCAAGCCTCTCGAGAACCTGCCCAAGCCGATAGTGGGCCGAGGCCAGTTCCGGATTCCCCTCAATGGCCAGACGATAATGCTCCGCCGCCGCCTCAGGCTGCCCACGAACCGCCAGCACATCGGCCAGCAGCGCGTGGACCTCCGGCTGGTTCGGGTCGATCTCCAGCGACCGACCGAACAGCTCGGCCGCCTGATCGTACTGCTGTTGCTTATAGAGCAACAATCCCAGGCGGCTTGCCGCCTCCGTATTGTCTGGACAAAGCCGCAATGCCTCGCGGTAATGTCCAGCCGCCTCATCGACCTCTCCGGTTTCCACCAGTAGATGCCCCAGATGCAGGTGAGCTTCCGGATAGTCTCCCTTGATTTGCACCGCCCGCTTGGCCTGCTCGAGCGCATCGGTTATCAGCCCAAGCCGACCCAGAACCACCGCCAGGTTCACCCGCGCCCGATGATGAGACGGCACCAGCCTCAGCGCCTCTTCGTAATGCTCCCGCGCCGCTTCGAACTCCCCCAGTTCCGCCTGCACCAAGCCAAGGTTGAAGTGCGCCTCGCTGTAGTCCGGCTTGAGCTCCAGGGCAACCCGGTAGTCCGCGATCGCCTCAGCGGTCTTCCCCTGCCGGGCCAGCACGAACGCCCGGCCGAAATAGGCATCCGGTAGGTCCGGCCGCAGCTCCGCCGTCCGCGCAAACTCCTCCACCGCCAGATCCAACTGGTCCCGATCCACCGCGTGGTGGGCCAACGCAAAGTGCAGTTCCGCTTCGTAGTCGAGCCGTTCCTCGCAGAACGGCCCAGCCGCGACGCCCGCTACCACGATCACCAAAGCCAGCCCCACCACCGCCATCAGCCGCCGGATACGACGCCTTTGGATCGCCTCGACCAAGCCCACCACTCCGGCCCCCGCCAAGACGGCTAGTACCGGTACCACCGGCACGCGATACCGCGCGGTCACGAACACCGCCACCACCGCCAGCGGGTAGAGCACCACGAACAGCACCACCGGCCCCGGAATCCGCCGCCCGTACAGCGCCGCGCCTATCGCCGCCATCGGCAAGAGCAGGCCAAAGGGAAACCCAAACTCCCCGACCTTCCACGCCAGCCCGGACAGCAGCGCGGACCATCTCCTGTACAGATACATGTCCACGTTCCGCGGCAGTTCCCGCGACGTGACGAAACGCAAACCCTTTTCCCATAACCCACTTAGGAATGCCGCGGGTTGCTCGGTGGCAAAGTCCAGCACCTGGCGGTTGAAAAACCGCTGCTCCTCCCACAGCCCCACCGCTCCGTGCCGGGCGGGCAGGCCCACCAGATCGTCCCACGACTGGCCCGGACGGACGTTGAGGGTTCGACAGACGTCCGGATTGTTGCCGATGTAGAGGTTGATCCCTCCGCTGGCCGGCAGGACGGCGAATTTGCCCGTGGCCTGGCGGCCCAGCAGGGCCACCGGCACCGAGCCCACGGCAAACCCGCCCGCTCCGGCAAGCAAAACGGCCGCCGTCCGCCGCCGATCCGCGTTGCGGATCATCACCAGGGCCAGCCAGATCGCCCCGGCGGCCACAAAGGGCAAAAAGGTCGGGCGCGTCAGCACCGCCGCCGCGGCCGCCAGTCCCAGAACCAGTCCGGCCGGCAAGGTCTTCCGCTCCGCCGTCCGCAGGAACAGCAGGACCATCGCCACCGACCAGAACGCAGCCAGACCCGCCGCCACTAACTCACCCTCAAAGAATATCAGCGGTCCGTAGAAGGCGACCGCGACGGCTGCGATCACTCCAACCGGCCAGCCGAACGCCTTCCGTCCCAGCCGGAACGTCAGCGCGCACGTGATCGCCCCGATCACCGCCTGGACGATCTTCGCCCAGACCATCGAGCCGCCGGTCACCGCGTACACCGTGCCCAGAAACGTCGGGTACAGAAACGGCTGCCAGAAAAACCGATCGTCGAATCCCTGTCCCGCCGCCAGGTCGCGGGCCATCCGATCGTAGGTGTAGGCGTCGACCACCGGCGACTCGAACGTCGGGTTCTCGGCGCTCTCATACAGGTAAGCCAGCCGGACCGCCAAGGCCAGCAGGAACATCACCACGGCTGCCCGCCACGGACGACGGCGACGGGACGGGTTCGACGGGGCCTCGTTGGCTGGAGGCGCCGCCTTCGTCGCATTCCGAACTCGTGCCCGCTTTACCGTCATCGCTTCGGCGGTCTCCAGCCGTCCCCGACGCCGCCCATACTACTGGAGCCGCACCGATCGTGCAAGCCAGCCTATCCATCGCCACCCAACGCGGGTATACTGTCGTATCTATGAACTGGCTGAACTTCGGTATCGTCGCCTACGTGACCACGGTCCTGCAGACCGCTCTGGTTCCCGTTCTGCTGCCCGAGAGTTTTCAGCCGAACCTGTTCATCGTGGTCGCCGTCTACTATCTCCTGACCGCCCAGGACGAGCGGGTGCTGCTGGCGGCGCTGGTCTTGGGAGCGCTGGCGGACCTGTCCAGCCTCGCTCCACTCGGTTCGCAGACGGTGGCGTTCGCCGTCGTGGCCTGGTTCGTGCGGGCGATCAAACCGATCCTCTTCGCCGAACTGGCTACTGCCCATGCCTTCGCCGCGGCGATCTCGTTCCTGGCGATGTTGATGGTCTACCGGCTGATTGCGGCGGTGGCCCCGGGAGGGGTGCCAACCGGATTGGGAGTATTCCAGGTCGCGCTCCAGGCTGCGGCGACCGCCCTGGCCGCCGCCCTGGTCCGCCAGTTCCTCGGACGCCGCCTGAAGCCCGGGCGGTGAAACCGGATACAATAAGTAAAGCGTCAAGGCGAGCGGCTTGTGTTCAAGTCCCGGATCAAAATCCTGCTGCTGATCTCCGCGTTCGTCGGTGCGGCCCTCGTCGGCCGGCTGGCCAATCTTCAGGTGCGCCGCGCCGACCACTTCCGCACCGAACTTGAGACCCGCCGCGAGCCGATGTACCTGCCCATCCCAGCCAACCGTGGGCGAATCCTGGCCAGAACGGCCGGCGGACGCGGGACCGCGGAACTGGTCACCAATCGTCCCGCCTTCGAACTGGGCGTGCTGTACCCCGCTATGAAACCGGATGGGCAGTGGGTCAGCCAGTGCCTGCGCGAGATGCGCAAGGAGTATCGCAACGCCAGCCAGCCCTCCCGTCCAAACGATGAGTTCCTTCGCCAGGAACTGGACCGGCGGCTCGCACGGTTCTGGTCCGATCTGGCCGAACTGATCGTTGTGCCGCCGGGTGAGTTGGAGGCTCGCTGCCGCAACACGATCGAGATCGTCAGCCGCATCCGCAAAGCGGTCGAAGCCCGTCACGGCCCGGCCGACTATCCGCTGGCTGAGGAACGCTTGCTCCACCCGATCGCCACCGATCTGACCGAGGCCGACGCCGTCCGGCTGCGGATGGCCCTGGTCGATCAGCCGTGGGCGGTCGTTTTGCCCAGCCGGTCGCGCGTCTACTGCCGCGGCCAGACCCTCTGCCACCTCCTGGGACGAAGCCGCGCCCTGCCCGGATCGGCCCGGAAAACCTCCGAAAAGCAGGATCATGACTATCTGCCCGGCGAAGTTCGCGGCATCAGCGGCCTGGAGCTGGCCTGCGAGACGCAGCTTAAGGGCCATCGCGGCTGGGCGCAACTGGCCGACCCGCCTCAACGTGAGGTCGAACCGGTCGACGGCCACGATATCTTGCTGACCATCGACCTGGATCTCCAGGAGTATGTCGAGGAACTTCTGGAACAGCGGCTGATCGAGCTGCGCCGCCCGGAACCGGAAGGCTCGCCGCGCGACTATCCCACCGGGGCGGCTGCGGTCGTACTCGACCTTCGCGACCAGAGCCTTCTGGCCCTGGCTTCGGTTCCACGATTCGATCCAGCCCGGTACGGCGAGGAGTTCGAAGCCCTCAAGGACGACTACAAGGGCAAGCCCATGTTCAACCGCGCCCTGATGGGCCAGTACCCGCCCGGCTCGATCATCAAACCGGCGGTGGCCCAGATCGCTCTGGACCGCCGGGCGATCGGGTTCGACCGGACCTTCACCTGCGAACCGCACGCCCAAATGGACCCGTCGATCAAAGCCTTCCGCTGCTGGCAGCCGGCGGGCCACGGAACGCTCGACGTGGTCGGCGGCATCGCCCACAGTTGCGACATCTTCTTCTACCACGTCGGTCAGGCGATCGGGGCCGAACGGCTGGCGGAGTGCTACCGCATCTACGGCCTCGGAGCCAAGCCGCCCGGCACCTTCGGCGACGAGGCGCACCGGTTCCCGCTGTTCTGCTACGCCGGCCGCGTGCCGACTCCCGAGTGGGTCCAGCGCCGCCACCAGCGCGGCATGAGCGTCGGCGACGCGTGGAACATGGCGATCGGCCAGGGCGATCTGCTGGTCACGCCGCTCCAGGCGGCCGTGATGCTCTCAGCCCTGCTGACCGACGAGTTGAGGCCGGTCCGTTTGATCGAGGAACGGCCCAACCCGCCGATCGCCCGGCTGAACCACGACGCGCGGGCCCTGCGGCTGGTGCGAGAGGGTATGGACAGGGTGATCAACGACCGGTCGGCGACCGCCTACGAGTACGCCCACAGCGACCGCGTGCGCCTGGCGGGCAAGACCGGCTCGGCCGAGGCCGACCTGATCAAGCTCTGGAAGGTCTCCTACACCGTCTTCCGCGACGGTCTGCCGCAGCGGCGGGATGACTACGCCTTCGACCGCCAGCGGTTCGTCCAGGATACGCTCGCCGTCGAACCCGAAGCCGCCGATTTCACCTACGAACGCGTGGTCTATCCGACCGTCGCCGACGAGGAGGAACGCGAGTCGCTGGCCCATGCCTGGTTCATGGGCTACGCTCCAGCCGATCGGCCGCGGGTCGCCGTCGTCGTCCTGATCGAATACGGCATGGCCGGCGGTTCCGCCGCCGGGCCGGTCTTTCGCGATATCGCCCACAAGTGCCTCGAATTGGGATACCTGAACTAAGATGCGAGCCAACGGCTGGTCCATCACGGCGCTCCTGAAGCTCTCGCCCGCCTCGTGGGCGATCATCCTCGCCTCGGTCACCCTCTCGCTGATCGGCCTGATCGTCTTTGCCCGGCTCGCCGACGGGACCGGGCCGACCTCGACATTTGCCCCCGGCTATCTGAAGCGCCAGGCCGCGTACCTGGCCGTCTCGCTGATCGCGATGCTGGCGGTCAGCAAGATCAGTTACCTTCGCATCGGCCGGTGGGCCTATCCGCTTTTCGCCCTGACCATCGCGCTGCTCTTCGCCGTGCTGGTCTTCGGGCATCTCGGCCAGTCGGCGCCGGTCGTCAAGGACGTTTTCCCGAAGATCAACGGTTCGTGCCGCTGGATCAAGCTCCCCTTCTTCCAGATCCAGCCGTCCGAGCTCGTCAAGATCAGCTACATCCTGGCCCTGGCGATGTACCTGCGCTACCGGAGCAACTACCGTCGGTTTCTCGGGCTGATCGAGCCGTTCGCCTTCACGCTTCTTCCGATGATCCTGATCCTGCTCGAACCGGACCTGGGCACGGTGATGCTGCTGTTTCCGGTCCTCTTTCTGACGCTCTTCGCAGCGGGGGCCAAGACGCGGCACCTGGTGGCGATCGTCGCCCTGATGGTGCTGGCCTCGCCGCTGCTCTACTTCAAGATGGCCGACTATCAAAAGGGCCGTCTGGCCGGCGTGCTGCTTCAATCGCCCAAGGTCCGCGCCTACCTGGAGCAGCATCCGCGGGTCAAGCAGGCCGTCTGCCCGGGCGAATCGCTTCGCCGATGGGAGCCGCGACAGGGCTATCAGCTTCACCACTCGAAGATGGCCGTCGGCTCCGGCGGCGTGCTGGGTTTTCCCGGCGGACCGGGCCCGTACACCTCCGGCGCCTATCACCTGCCCGAATCGCACAACGACTTTGTCTTCTCGATCATCGGCCACCAGTTCGGCTTCGTCGGCAGCCTCCTGGTGATCGGGCTCTACGGGATCATCGTGGTCTCGCTGATCGAGATCGCCGGCGTGGTGGTCGAACCGTTCGGACGGCTGATCGTGGTCGGGACGTTCGCGATGATTCTGACCCAGGCGGCGATCAACATGGCCATGACCATCGGGCTGATGCCGATCACCGGCGTGACCCTGCCGTTTGTCAGTTACGGCGGAAGCAGCTTGCTTACGTTCTTTATTCTGATAGGCTTGTGCGTGTCGGTCGATCGGACCCGTCCGGTGGTGATGGGCCCGCGGCCGTTCGAGTTTCCGGATGACGACGCATGACGGCAACGCCGAAGACCATCGACATTCCGTTCAGCGACGGCTATGCCGCCCGAGCCCGGTTCTGGCCGGGCGAAAAGGCGGCCGTGCTGTATCTGCACGGCATCCAGTCGCACGGGTTGTGGTTCGAAGCCTCGGCTGGTTATTTGGCCGAACAGGGCTACGCCGTGCTTCTGCCCGATCGTCGCGGCAGCGGCCTGAACCGCGAGGCCCGCGGCGACGTGCGGCACTTTCGCCGGTGGATCGCCGACACAGCCGAACTGGCCCGCGACCTGGCCCATCGCACCGGTAAGCCGAAAGTCCACCTGCTGGCGGTCAGTTGGGGCGGCAAGCTCGCCGCCGCCGCCGCCCAGGCCCATCCGGAGCTGTTCGCCAGCCTCACGCTGGTCACCCCGGGCATCTTTCCAGCCGTCGATCTGCCGCTGGCGGTCAAGATCCACATCGCCCTCTCGATCTTCGCACGGCCACGAAAGCCATTCCCGATCCCCCTCAACGAACCACAGCTCTTCACTGATAATCCGGTCCGCCAGCGGTTCATCGAGACGGATGAGAACCGCCTGACCCGCGTGACCGCCCGGTTCCTCGGCCATTCGATCCTGCTCGACCGCCGCGTGCGGATCGCCGACCTGCACTTCCCGTTCCCGGTCAAGCTGTATCTGGCGGGGCATGAGCGGATCATCGACAACCCGCGGACGCTCCGCCTGTACCGAAGCTGGCGGGCACCGCGCAAGGCGCTGGCCTGCTACGACGATGCCTGTCACACCCTCGAATTCGAACCCGATCCGTCGGCTTATCTGGCCGACCTGAAGGAGTGGATGGATGAAGTCTCCGCGTAGGGCGTCTTTCGCCCGGCTCGCCGCGTTCGGCGCACTCGTTCTGGTCTGCTCCGGATGCGCCCAGCAGGTGCAGCGAATCCTGCCGCAGCCCGAGCTGCCCCCCCGCGAGAGCCACTGGGTCGATACCGACGACAACTGGACGCTGCACGTGTGGCACTATCCGCCGGTCCAACTGTCTGACGCGAAGGATCCGGTGATCCTCTGCCACGGCCTGAGCCACAATAACAGCTACTGGGACGTCGCCTCGTCCGTCTCGCTGGCCCGCCATCTTCAGCGCAGCGGTTACGACGTCTGGAACGTCTCGCTGCGCGGGACCGGCCAGTCAACCAAACCCAAGCTCAACCAGCTCAAGCAGCTCTTCCGCCTCAACGTCTCGGTGTTCAATCCGGCCGGACTGGTCAATCGTCAGCCGGCCCTTCTGCGGATGAACTGGACCGTCGATGATCACATCCACTACGACCTGCCCGCGGTAATCGATTACGTCCGGCGGACCACCGGTCACCGGCAGGTGCACTGGATCGGCCACAGCATGGGCGCGATGGTCATGTTCGCCCACCTGGCCACCGGCGATCCCTCAGCCATCAATTCGTTCGTCGGTGTCTCCGGACCGATGCTGCTGGTGCGGCCGGGCAACGACGTCTATGAACTGATGGCCCAGCAGGCGGATTTCGTCCGCATCGGCAACCTCGCCGCCGGCACGAACTTCCGCGCCGTCGTCGGCACGCTGACCGGCTCGCTGTCCAACACCAAGATCGATGAGCTCTTCATGAACGACAGGAACGTCGATACCGGCGTGCTGCATGCGTTCTATTACACCTGCGAGGAGGACATCTCGCCCGGCCAGCTCGACCAGCTCATCCGCTACCTCAAGACCGGCCACTTCCACAGCTACGACGGCAAGATCGACTACACCGCCCTCGTCGAGAAGATCGAGACGCCGACCTTTCAACTCGTCGGCCAGCTCGACAACATGATCGACCCCGGCTGCGCCAAGGTCATCCACGAGCGGCTCGCCTCGGCCGACAAGCGGTTCCGCATGTTCGGCACGATCAACGGCCACGCCGCCAACTACGGCCACGACGACATCATACTCGGCCGGCACGCCGCCGCCGACGTCTTTCCCGAAATCACCGCCTGGCTCAACGACCATCCGGCGAGCCAACCCACCACGCAGCCGACCACTACCACTCGCCCGTCGCTCCTGCCGCGATTGCCGCTCCTCAACGAAATCCTGCCGGCCAGGAAGCAGTAGGACGTGATCGCCCCTCTTGGAGAGCGAGATCGTGAAGGAGCGGGGTCTGTGACCTTCTCGTTCACGATCCGATACCCTGACGAGGAAGCAAAAGAAGATTACATCAACTCCGGATGCTCTTGACGAATCCACTCCTCAACCCGCTGCCGAACGGTTTGAGCGGCCTCAACTATCTCCGCGACCTCAACGTCGGATACCCCACCAGCCCTTTCATATTCCGTCATGTTCCGCTTCTTTCGAAAGGCATCCAACTGCCGAACTGTCGTGGCCGAGAGCCCGACGGTAAGGCCAAGAGACTGCAGAATGCGGTAATGATGGGAATCCCGACCCGCCCGGTAGCCTGCGGCGGCGAGAGCGGCGGTCGCTGATTGCAGCACAGCATTGTAGGCGATGCTAAACCGCCAATCCGGGCTCAGGCCCTCGGACTGGCAATCACTCATATCCCGGTCGGCGATCGCCAGCAGGTCGGCGATTTCCTGACTGCTGCTCCGATGCGGGATGACCCATCCGTTAGTCGCCCAGTCGGTCAAGTTCATCCTCGCCTCCAATCAGAAACACCTTGGGCGCCTTCATTACCGCAGTAACGAAATGATGCTCTGACGCAAGCTTACTGCGAAATTCCACTCGCGAGTATACGGTCGGGTTGACCTCTCGTCCGATGAGCTCTTGTGCTTCGCCCATTGCGGAGACCACTTCCGCAAAACCAGCCTTCCCGATCACCATCACGTCTATGTCACTTTCCGGGCCGGCTTGACCGTTGGCTTGGCTGCCATAGACAAACGCCACGTCGATCCGGTCCGCCAACGGTGACAGCGCTTCGGCCAGACGGTCCGCGAGGCCAGCCGTCTTGCGGATCAAGCTCGAAAGCTCAGGAAAGGCCGGGCACCGACGATTGGCTTGGTAGTACGTGCGGTTCCCGTCGCGGGTCTCCAACAGAATGCCACACTCCGCCAGCCCCTTGAGTTCCCGCCGGACCGTGCCGACCGCTCCGCCGGTTCTTCGCACCACGTCGCGAAGATGCCATCGCCTCTCCGGCGCCATCAGCAACAGGGCCAGCACATTCTTGCGCACCTGCGGAAACAGCCAGTCAATCATGGGCTTTCTAACTGTTCTCATATTGCGCACAATTGTGCGCTTATTGCGCACAATTATCAAGCCCTTCTTTGGCTGATATGGATGGGAACTAGCCAGCGGAACTGCTGGTGAAAGAGTCCGCCGGGTTGGCGGCCTCTCCATGCACGGGCGACCGACGAAGCCTTCACGCTCCGGGGATCTTCCAGAACTTATCCAACGGGTCCTGGTAGTCGGTGATCCTACCGGCCAGCACGTCGTCGTAGCGCACGATCTCGCCGCGCGTCGCCGATTCGTAGCAGGCGATCGACATGGCCTTGGAACGCAGGCCCGCCTCGCCGTCCATTTCGGGCGACCCGCCGGTGGCCACCGCGCGAACGAAGTCGGCCACCTCGATGGCAAAGCCGTCGGTCGAACCGAACGGGAACAGGTGCTCCCGCTCGGACTGGCTCAGCGACGCGAGGTACTGCTCTTCGATCTGTTCCGATGTGACGGTCCCATCCTCGGTGACCGCCTCGCCCCCGCCCTGGAACGGGTGCATCACGAACCCCTTGTCCGTCATGATGCCGCGGCTGCCGTAGTACCGCCCGTGGCGGCGATCCTCGCACGGGCAGACCCGCGACGAGGTCCACGTGAACCGCACGCCGTTCTTGAAGTTGATCACCACGTGCCATTCGTCCTCGACGTCGAGCGTCGCCCGACCGAGCACCGGCGCGTCGTCCACTGTGATCGCGCTGAGCGTGCTCATCCGGCAGTACACCGTCTCCGGCTCGCCGAACATGTGGACCAGCATATCGGAGGTGTGGGCACCGCTGTCCATAATCATCCCGCCGCCGGTCAGCGCCTTGATCGCCCGCCATTTCCACAGCGGCTCAGCCGGGTTCAGCGGCGAGTGGTTCAGATGCACGATGTCCACCGCCCGCACCTCGCCCACCAGCTTCTTCTGCGTCAGCGCCCACGCGCACGCCCGTGAGGTCCGGTACCGGCGGATGTTCTCGCCCGTCGCCAGCACTTTGCCCGCCCGCTTGGCCGCCGCGATGATCGCCCGGCTCGCCCGGATGGTCAAACCCAGCGGCTTTTCCACCATCACGTGCAAGCCGCCTTCGAGGCACTCGATCGCTACATTGTGATGGAAGCAGTGCGGCAAGCACAGGTCCGCCGCCTCCGCCAACCCGCGCGACACCAACTCCTTGACGCTCGCGCACACCGCCGGAGCGTTCTTCTGGAATTGACCGATCTCGCCCGCCGCCCGCTCGGCGTTGGCCGCCACCGGATCGACGCACGCCGTCACCTCGAACCAGTCGCATCCGCGCTCGTGCAGATCGCGCATGCCGCGAATGTGATTCCGCGAAATGTTCCCGCAGCCGACCAGGGCCAGTCTCACTTTAGCCATGACGAACTCGCTCCTTCTGCACCGCCTCGACGCACTTTGACAGCGCCGGGACCGGATTGTTCACGTCGCCTTCGTA
>ERZ764778.1974-NODE-1974-length-19184-cov-9.573057_pt1 | contig 19184 bp, 10 predicted proteins | sample MGYA00374951_ERZ764778 | MGnify/ENA primary metagenome ERZ764778 (study PRJEB28918, sample SAMN05720193) | bioreactor metagenome | isolation source: Anaerobic biogas reactor | place: USA:Washington, USA | collected 2015-08-08 ...
ACAATGGACAGTGGACAGTTGGTGAGGAATGAGGAGGTAGGGGCAGACGACTCTGATATGATACTCCCAAAGTAGACAACGTAATTTAATTAAAGTCAAATCTACTTTAGGAGGTAAACATGAAAGTAAAAACTGGATTTAGCAAAGAAGAAAAGGTTAAAGCATGTGAAAAATACCATAGTGGAAAGTACAGCTATGGCAGCATTGCAAAAGAGATCGGTTGCAGCAGAGAAAGCATAAGAAGATGGTTTTTTAGGTATCTGCAATACGGTCCCAGCGCTTTTGATATTACTCCCGACAGAAAAAAATACGATAATAAGTTTAAACTTGCCATGATTGACCTTTACCTAAGTGGTAACTGCTCCATGGCAGAATTAACAGCAAAACACAAGATATCGGTAAGTATGGTGCAGAGGTGGGTTCAAAAGTATAATAATGGTATAAATCTGGAGAAAGAGGCCGGTACCATGAAATCTAGAAAAACCACCTTTGAAGAACGCTTGGAAATTGCAAATTGGGTTCTATCAAACCAAATGAATTACAAGGAAGCAGCTGAACGATACGGAGTTACCTATGCTCTGGTATACAAATGGACTAAATCATATTTAGATGGCGGAGAAGAAGCCTTAGAATACAAGAAGCGGGGACCCAAGCCGCCAGATCCTAATAAAAAGCATAATTTAAGTGAAGTAGAAAAATTAAAACAAGAACTGGAAAAAGAAAAGGCATTAAGAAAAATGAGGGAACTGGAGATAGAAATACTTAAAAAAAAACAAGATTTCGAAAAGAAACTTCGCTATCAAAAGTAAGACAAAAAGCAGATTACCTGACTGTAGCCTATTATAAAGAACGCGGGTATTCCATCACCATGATATGCAGCGTATTGGGTATTTTACGCAGCTCCTATTATAAAGATAGGAAACGGGTAAAACCGGACAAGGAAAAGCAAGATGAAGCCCTTTGCGGCCTTATTATGGAATACCATTTAACATTCGATGGAATCCTGGGTTACCGTAGAATGACAATGTTTATCAATAGACTAAACCATAAATCATATTCACCAGGATATATCTATCGCCTGATGAAATACTTAGGTATATCCTCCAGAATCAGAAGAAAGAAGAAAAACCGCAAGCTTGTAAAACCAGATTATGTTGCTGAAAACATTTTAAATCGGGATTTTAGCGCCCGAAAGCCTAATGAAAAATGGTTGACTGATGTAACGGAATTCTCTATCCCGGTGGATTCAAGAAGACTTTACTTAAGCGCTATTATGGATATTTATGATAACAGTATCATTGAGTTCGAATTTTCCTTTAGAAACAATAACGAGTTAGTATTTAAAATGTTTGACAGAGCAGTTCAAAAACACCCTGAAGCTAAACCTATTTTTCACAGTGATCGCGGATTTCAATACACATCGATTGTATTTAAAACAAAGCTGCAGAAGGCTAAAATGACAGAGAGCATGTCAAGGGTAGGTAAATGTATAGATAATGGGCCGATGGAAAGCTTTTTTGGGAAACTAAAATCCGAAATGTTTTATAGTAAAAAATTTGAGAGCATTGAAGATTTACTACAAAAGATAAGAAACTATATTCGCTTTTACAATGAAGAAAGATACCAGGAAGTATTAGGATGCTTAACCCCAATTGAATATCGAAATCAAGCATCCATTTGTGCTTAGTTTTTAATTAAATTATTTGTCTACTTGACATAGGGCAGTTCAGGTCGTCGGCCCCTACCAGACGTGAATATTTTATATCGTAGGGGTGGACGACCCTGTCCACCCGCTTTCATATATGTTGATTGACAAAAGGGGACGTACCTTAATTGTCAACTTTTTATGCTTACCTGTGCCCTGGAAGGTGCAACATGTGGGGATACCCTAAAGGGCACAGGCGGTCGGCCGGCGTCTTCCCTTCGGACTCCGCTTCGCTGCGTAACGCCAGAAACCCGTCCCCATATGTCTCACCACCATTCCTTGCGTTTCCCTTCGGCCTCCGCTGCGCTGCGTAACGCAAATATGACAAAAGGGGACGTACCTTAAATGTCAACTTTTTTATGCTTACCTGTGCCCCTGAAGGGGTATCAACTTTTTTGGTTCGGGCTAGGGTGCAACACATGGGGACGGGGCCGGCGTCTTCCCTTCGGACTCCGCTTCGCTGCGTAACGCCAGAAACCCGTCCCCATATGTCACACCACCATCCCCTTGCGTTTCCCTTCGGACTCCGCTTCATATGGGGTTAGGGGTTAGGGGTTAGGGGTTACAGTGTAGCGGCGTGCAGTGCGCGCCATAATGGTATGCACACCTACCATCAAAGAAAAGCCCCGCGGGGGAGCTTGGTGGCTCGGCCTGCGGGGCTCATTTGCTTTTGTGGAAGGATTCTACGTATACCCCTGACGAATTCCGGGTTTACCGGGGAGGCAATGTGTGTCTTGGGTTTTCCTGGCTATGATGCCGGTATATTGTTGGGTACCGTTATTGCTTCTCCGCCGTTTATTTTATAACCCATTTTAGTAATTTTTACGGTCACTTCACTGGTGCTGTCAAGTGCGGCAGCTTCCAGGAATGTAATATCAACTGTAAACGTATTGATAGCCAGTGTATAATCTGTATCTTTTGCCAGTGCTGTTCCATCTTTTTTAACAACAATGTCTCCTGCTGCCAAACCCATAGATTGATTCAGCGTAATTCTCGTTGTTCCTGTCGGTGCTGCGATTCCGTTTGATACTGCTGTTACCGGTGTTGATGCAATGACTTTGAAAGAAATATTAAAGGAAAAGCTTACATCGTTATCTGCTGTTACCGTGACCGTGGCTGTATATGTTCCGCCTTCCAACCCGTCTTTTGGCTTTAGCAGACAAAATGTGTATGGGGTTGCATCATTTAACGTTGAAGACCATTCAGCCAAATAGTTCCCTTGCTTGGTTATCTCGAAAGCATCCGCATTGGTTCCGCTTAAGGCCAGATCCAGATTGGTGATATCCCCGGTCCCGGTCCTTATGATCTGCGGCCAGGCTTGAAACTGCGATCCCAAATAAGCATCGTTTACCCCCAGTGGGGCACCAAATTTATATGGATCAGGTATACTGGTCCAGTTGATATTTACATCAATCGTATAGGTCAAGGCTGCTTCTGTAGTGATGGCCGTGCCGGCACTCTCTGCTGATGCATTGTGGGTTGCCGTTGCTTTGATCCTGGCTTTGAAAGTGTATGTTGTTTCTGGTGTTAAACCGGTAAATATCGGGCTTTCTTTCCATTCTCCGCCATCTACATTGTACTCGGCACCTGCAATTATATTTAAAGTAACACTTGTATCGGTTTGACTTGCCGCGCTTGGTGCTGCCGGTGCTGCCGGTCCATCTGCTTTGGCTACTTCGGCAGTCGGTGCACTGGTAATAGATCCGGTTCCTGCGAATCCATCTGCTGTTGCAGTTACTGTGATCTCTGTTCCAATGTCGGCTTCTGCCAACTCATAGGTCAATGCTGTTGCCCCATCTATTGCCGCCCCGTCACGGTTCCACTGATATGCAGGTGTTCCCGCATTGGTCAGGGTCGGTACGGCAGTTAAAGTTTCTCCAAACTTGGCTGCTCCTGTAATTTCTACTGTCCCTGTCATTGCCGGAAGTGCCACCACAACTTCAACGGTTACTGCATTCACAGGATCAACTACATCGATATATCCATCCGGCAGGGTCCCTAATGTTCCGGTGAAGGTATAGCTGCCAGCGGTATCCGGATCATAGCCATCGGTATCTGTCCAGTTGCTTACCGATACGGTGTCGGTGGTTCCGGTTATGGTCACTGCAGGGATATTGCTGTTTAAATATGCAATTACGGCTGCTGCGTCAGCATAGGTTGCTGCTCCTGCGGTGCCGGCATTCACATCGGGTATGGCATCATAGCCGGTGATCTCAGTAATACCTGTCCAGTTTAATTGAGCCACGTATACCGACCCATCTGCAGCTGCAATCACGTACCCATAGTACCCCGTCGGTTTTTCTATATTGAACCAAAGCAATGGATCAGTATCCGGGCGTGGGTTTTTAACAACAATATCTTCGGGGTCTGCAAAAAATGCCGGGTACATTTCCAATATGTAATCGATATTGGCATCAGTTAAGGGAATCGGATTTTCTTCCAGGTCCTTAAGCTCAAAAGCGGTATAGACAAGTCCCTCATGAACTCCTGCCTGACCTGTTGGCTCAAGAGTTCCTTGTGTCATATAAAAAGGTATCGAGGTTGTATACCAGATCCCGTCCTTCAGCAGCAGGTAAGTGTAATCTCCTTCCTGCGGCCCCTCGCTCATGATCAGCGAAAACCATAAGGCAGTTGATCCTGCATCAGGTTCGCCCAGATCTTCAATCGTTTCTGCATCAGGCAGTATCCTGTATAGCTTGGTGTAGGAGCTGAGATTGATTGGCGTCGTACCATCGATGAGCTGATATTCAGCCCTGAGAATTGTTGTTGACATATCAAATTCGGCCTTGCCGGTGGCTGACGCTTCCAACGCTTTCGGTGCCGTCCAGTCCAAATCAGCGGTGTAAATGGTATCGTCACTGCCTACCGCCAGGAATGGGTATTCTCCAACGGGTTTGGCCAGGTTGAACCATAAGGTGCTGTCGGTATTGGGGGTAAGAGCCGCCCACTGTCCGTCTGCCTTCCCGGCGATGAGCTTCACTGCGCCTGCTGCCAGGGAGACTTTTGCTGCTTCTGCATCCAGCATTTCATACTCCACATAGGTGATGCCTTCATGGATGCCCAGTCCGCCGGTGGCATTTAAGGACGCGGTCTCAGGTGCAGTCCATCTCAGGCGTGCGATGTAGGGGATCCCTTCAGTGGTCTTCACCATGTAATAGTAGTCGCCGGCTGCTTTTTCCATATTGAACCATAACAGCGGATCTGCATCCGGGGTCAGGGATCGGAAGGTGGTCTGTCCCGGCTCCAGCACTTCTATGAGGCTCATGTTGTCTGCTGCCAGGGAAACCGGTTCGTCTTCATATAAATATTGATATCCGGCATATACTTTGCCGCCATTTACGCCGAAACTTCCAACGGAGTTCACCTTGGCCAGGCCGATGATCATGACCTGACTGCCATCGGTGGTGGCTTCAATGGTCTGGGAGTAGATCCCGTGTTCATTTTCTACATTGATCTGGAAGGTCACCGGCTGTCCGGTCAAAGGATCGCCCTCATCCACCAGGTGGGTGGCGATATAGTTATTGCTGCCGTCACTGGTGAATGTGTCCGGGTTGCTGCTGTTGATCTTGAAATTGGATAGCTTTTCCACCGGCTCATTGGACGTGAAAGTCAAGGTTATGATATCTCCGTTCACAGCCCAGGCCGGGTCCAATGGATTGCTGGAAGAAATGCTGATATTGCTGATCACCGGCGGGGCATACCAGATAACTTCACTATCCGTAAAGGTCTTGTAGCCCGATTTTTTCACCATCAGGGTGTTGCTTGCCCCTGAGGTCATGGCCGGAACAGTAATGGTGTTTTCGCCGATCACAGTGGTGACGCCTGTCAGCTCTTCGCCGTTCCAGGTAACTGAGGCACCGGCAACGTCACAGGTGAAAGTAACGGTGATCCCATTGGGCGCAGCGATATCGGTTACCGACAAGGTTTTGGCCACACTGCCGCCGCCTCCGCCGCTGGGGCTGGTGAATCTTAGGGTGGTGGCCGGGCTGGCAGGATTATTTCCCTCTGCAGCGTAGCGCACCAGCAAAGTGTGCTTTCCGCTCAGATCCAGTTTGGCAAATTCATCGGCATCATATCTGACCCACTGCCCGTCGTCAAGCTTGTATTCCATGGCCGTAGTCATGCCGTAAACTTTGTTGGTAGAGTCATTGGCCGTTACATCCGGGGCTCCCGGGATAACGGAGATAACCGGCTCTGCAGGTGTATCCGGTTCTTCATTTTCATAGTCGATGGCTGCGTAAAGGGCTGCGATGGCTTCTGCCCGGGTGATAAATTTCCTGGGCTGGAAACTGCCGTCCGGGTACCCCTTCATGATCCCGGCTTCAGCAACTGCTCCCACAGCACCTTTGCTCTAGGTAATAGCCGCAGCATCGGTAAACTGGCTGGCTGCCCCTTCGTTGGCGGTGAGATCTTTCAGCCGCATAATAATCGAAGCCGCTTCCTCACGGGTGATGGGGTCATCAGGCCTCATGGTCCCTGCAGGGTCGCCGCTTATGTATCCTGCAGCTTTGGCTGCTGCGATGGTGTCATGATACCATGCCCCGGCCTTCACATCGGAAAAATTGATGGGTTCAGTTTCCGTAAAGCCGAATGCCTTATTGACGATCACCATAAATTCTGCTCTGGTTATGTTTTGGTCCGGTTTAAAAGACCCGTCCTGATAGCCTGAAACATACCCTTTCTCAGCCCAGGACTCGATTTTGTCTTTGGCCCAGTGACTGCCCGTGTCGGTAAACGTATCCGCCGCCAAAGCACTCATCGGCATCAACACCGCCATGAAGCAGAACAAAGCAGCCAATAAAATGCTCCGCTTTTTCAATCTCCCCAACTTCCACATCCTTCTTACCACTCCTTTAACAATTTATCATCAGCATTGCAATGTCACATTTCCCTTTCGGGCTAACTTCAATCCCTCCGTTCTTGGGTTCAAATTATTTTAATTATACACTATATTCCTATAACGAAATATTATATTTCCCCATATTGCGACAAAAGTCCCGAGTTGACACGGGGACGGGGGTGCTGTCAACTTTTCTCTGCTGATGTGACAAGGGGGTACTGCCTGTGCATCCGGATATCCGGCGAATTGTAGCGGCGTGCAGTGCGCGCCTATTGCAGCAGTATATTCGTAGGGGCGTGCAGTGCGCGCCTGTTTCCTTGTAGCGGCGTGCAGTGCGCGCCACGGAGGGTACGCGTCTGGCGTTGGGCGTAGTGGCAGGCATTGCTGTCCGCTTCCTTATGGTTAGTTGATTAGTTGGTTAGGGGTTAGGGAAAGTGGAACCGGAGAAAGGGGAAGACAGTCTGTCTCCACAAAAAACCACCGGCTTGTGCCGGTGGTTTTTACGCCTTATATTACTTTTTACTTTACATATGTTGTTACATAGTTTTTAAAGATCTGGGCAACCTGTGAGCGCTGGGCATTGTCAAAGGGTGCGTATTTGTTACCGCCAACGCCGCCGATGATACCATAGCTGCGGATTTTCCCCACTGCTCCCTTTGCCCATGCACTTACCGCGGCTTCATCTCCAAATGGCGTATCATTGACAGCTTCAAATTCAATGCCCTTATATTGCATATACCGGTACAGCATCACTGCCATCTGTTCACGGGTGATTTCATCTTCCGGTCCAAAGTTTCCGTTGCTGTACCCGCTGATGATATTTTTCTCCGCCGCCCAGGCCACTGCCGGAGCAAACCAGGCTGCTGGAGACACATCCGTAAACCGGGAATCTTTATAGGCTGACAGGTCGGCACCCTCCAGGTTGGACAGTACCTGTGCAAACATGGCTCTGGTCATGGGCGCAGCCGGGGCAAACATTTCATTGCCAACACCGCCGAAGAGGTTCCTTGATGCCGCGAAATCGACAGCGTTTGCATACCATGCCGAGTCTGGCACATCTGTAAATTGTATCTTGTTGTATCCCACTACGAAGATGGAAAAATGCGATAGCATCATGCTGACCTTGCAGCTGCCCGCATGATATACACCGGGTACATTTTGCAGACGGCCGTTGTTATCAAGATAGTAAACTACAATGGCATTAGGGTTCTCGCCGGGCTTCAGGGTGTATGGTACCCTGACTGATGCCTGGCCCCCGCCCAGGCTTGTGATGGTTTTATTTCCGCTGGTTATGGCAAAGTCATATAGGGGCCGGCGGGCGATTTCTGCTTTGACGTCCTCCGGTACTGAGAGTGCCCCTGGGTCTGCCAGGGAAGCTGAAATGATCACATCAGAACCTTTCGCAGCAGCTGCTATGTTTCTGATCGCCTTTTGATCCAGGACAATATCAGCAATCGGCGTATTGATGATAAGGTTTTGGATTTGGGAGCTTAAAACAGTTGAAAATACGTCTGCAGGAACTTTTAATTGGGCGCCCTTTGCATCATCTGAAGCATCCAATAGGAATGTAACTGCGCTGCTCCCTGCTGCGGCTGCCTGTGAAACTGCTATAGCGGCATCTTCTGCATTCACTGTTCCGGCTGCGGTTCCGTCAGTGGTTACGGAGCTCACGGTAATGATGCCATTTTCAACCTGATCTGTCTGCGCAGGCGTATATGCTCCGCCTCCTCCGCCGCTTGAACCGCCGCCGCTCCCGGCATGTTTCCACACGGCATATAAGGTCATATCTACATTGATGGTTACGGTCTCTTCATCGGTATACAGTACCGCCCCGGCCGGCGTGGTTGCCCAGCCCTCAAAAGTGTAGTTGGGACGGGTAAAGGCGTTATCTGTCAGCTGCTGTGCTATGCCTTCGGTAAAGTTTTGGGGCAGCATTGTACCGCTTGCAGCACCGTTGCCGTCGAAGGTCACGGTATATTCTATGATCATCATGGCCGGCAGATCAGGGATGAATATGAGATCATCGCTGTAGGCTGTTCCGGTATCATTCACGGCATAGGCACGGGCATAATATACAGTATCCTCTTCAAGTCCGCTCAGTGTGACGGAAAATTCCCCTGCTCCGAAACCGCTGTCAATTGCCTTGGTAACACCGGGACCGCCGATTTCCGGCTCAGGTGAAGCAGCATATACAAAGCCCCGCTCAATGACATCGCTGCCGCCGTCTTCTATAACATTGCCAAACAGTTCAGCAGTGTTGGCAGAATGGCTGAAAAAGCCCTGTTCTTCAACGACCGGAATCATCCGGGCCATGGTTTTGAATGGTACCGGTTCTCCGTAATGTACGGTTCCTGCCTGGGTTATGCCAAAGGGTCTGGCGTAATAATCGGTGTCGGGCTCAAGGCTCCCCACCGTAAAGGTCATGGTCCCGGGCGCTGTATAATCACTGTATATGATCACCGCTGCCGGGTCCGTTATCTCCAGGGCGGAATCGGTGCCGAAAAGCACACCCAACCTGGTCAGGGTTTCCCAGTTGCTGCCGTCGTTTGATACAGATACATCCACACTGGCTTCATTGATATAGGTATTGATATTGGTTGGAGGCGGTATCTGAGGAGCATCAGATGTCAGGGTCGTAAAATTCTGGACATCTGAATAGGTTATACCCTTGCTGTTTTCGGCATAGAAACGATAATAATAAGTGGTGCTGCCATAAAGCAGCCCTGTCAGGTCCACGAATACGCTGTCATTTACTTCGATGGTACCGCTGCCTGCGCAGGTGGTAGAAAAGGCAGAGTCCAAGGTGGGATCTTCCACAGAGAACGAATATACCACACCATAGTCAGTGTCAGAACCGTTTGGTTTAATATCAGCATACACGACTGCTCCATCGTGGGTCACATCGTCATAAGGAGTGTCGGCATTTTCCACTATGGGAAGCCCTGCTTCGTCCGTGACAAAGGTGACCACACTGCCGAAATACTGGCCCTGGGGATTGTCGGTAACGCAGCGCAGGTAATAGGTCGTTTCCGGGTCCAGCCCGTTTATATCTGTTACCGTAAGTCCTTCTCCTGTCATTCCTAAAGCACCGGCAGGCACTGATGTTACGCTCGCTCCTCCGGGCCTCGGGTCATCATTGGTTTGCGAATAATAGAGCACTCTGCCAAACAGGGCCGGGCCCGTGCCGGAAAAGTCTGCCACTGTCTCAACGGTTGCTGAAGCGGCGGTTACTTCCGTTACCTCCGTACGGGTGACCACCGGAACGGAATAACCTGTCGTGGGCTGGGCAATGGTTGTAAACTGTCCCTGGTTTGAATAGCCGGTCACCGTTCCGTCTGTGGCGTATGCTTTATAATAATAGGTGGTGCCGGGAGACAGGTCGGTGAGCGTAGCTTCAAAACTGCCGTCCACGTCATCCAGCTGAACATTTTGAACCCCTGCGCCATCGATCACCGGATCCTCTGTCTCAGCATAGACGAAACCGGCTGCGGTCACAGTTACGCCAGCAGGGGCTGTAAAGGTGGCATTGACCTCTTTGGAATAAGGCTCTGTTTGCGGAGGGCTTACAAGGCCCAGCTTTACCGTGGGAATGCCTTCATATGCCTCGGTTGTAAAGTTCTCCGTATCCCCGTAAAATGTACCTTTTGCATTGTGGATATAAGCCCGGTAGTAATAGGTGGTATCAGGCACAAGATCTATGGCATCCGTGCTGTAAGAGCCGGTGCCTGCGGAAAAATCTTCATCAATGGTAAACAGCACGTCCTCCCCGCCTAATTGGGGGTCATTTTGCCGGGACAGTACAAATCCCCGTATGGTTGGCGATATATTGCCGGTGGAGATCACATTGCCGGTAAGTGTGGCTGAATCGGTTTCCACATCGCTGTGGGAGACGGTGGTGACAGATGCGGCCGGCAGGGTGGAAAAGGTTTCGATCCCTCCATAGGCAATCAATCCTGCGGTATTCTTGGCATAGGCGCGGTAATAATATCCTGTTTCGGCAGGAAGGCTTTTCAGATAAACGCTGAAATCAGCAGGCAGTTCCTGGGTGACTACCGGAGCTGCTTTTTGTGTTACGCCGATACCGCCGATCACCAGGGTGTCCGGGTCATTGTTGCCGCTTTCCAGGGTCGCGTAAACGAATCCGCAGCTTTGGATATTGGAACCCCCGTTATCCGTGATCTGACCGCTGAGCTTTGCCCCGTCGGACTTGATATACTCGGCCGGTTCCCCCGTGGTCACCGTAGGATCGCAAGGCACAGGCGGCGTAGTATATGCCAGTTCAGCGATGTTCATGTATGGGCCTGACTTGCATAATGCATCTATGTAAAATAAATAGGTTTCCTCAGGCTCCAGCTGGTCAAAATACCATTTGTATAATTCATCGGCCGGGTCAAAAACGCCGGGGATCGTTTCCCCGCTTCCGGCGCGGGTCGCGCTTACAGATAACAGTTCATCATAGGAATCTGCAGCCACGCCTAAAGCCAGGCTGCCTCCAAAATACTGGGGACTGTAGGCGGAAAAACTCATTTGGTCATCGGTGACCATCGGCAGGACAAAGAAGCGAAAAGCGCTGTCCGCAAAACCTTGCGCCCCATGCCGGTTTACCAGTGTGACCCTTACATTATACGGGTTTTTGATAACACCCCCCACATTTATGTATTTGGAGGCTCCATTGAACATGCTGGTGCTCGAGTACGGAGAAAACCCCTCTGCATATATCTGTCCGCTGCTGTTGGTAACAATAATCTTATATTGTGAAATAATGGTCTCGTTGGCAGGATTGTAAATGTTCCCTGCCGGGTCCACTGTATGGCCGGTGCCTGTACTGATGATCCGGCCGGACAGACGAAATGAGTTCTGTTTCACACCGCTGACTTCCAGCTCAAATGCAGGCGTTCCCACCGCAGGCGTGGTAATCGGTATATTGTCGCTATGATATTTCTTATCCCCGGCACTTGCACCTATTCTGGCATAATACGCGGTTTCCGGGGTCAGATTGGTAAAGGTATGGGTATAGTCACCTCTGAAATCTTCCCCTTCAGAAAAAGTTAGTTTGAGTATTTTCTGGCTTTGGTAATTCATAGCCTCATCATATAAGGTTATGCATATTATCTGATAGTCATCATCTGTCGCTTTTTTCCCGTAATGAAACGAGACTTCCGCACTGCTTGTAGTGACACTGGTCAACTGGATGTCTGTGATAAACTGCGAAGCAGCACTGGCCGTCATCGGCAGCAGCGCAGGGGAAAACCCCAATGTCAAAAGAAAAATCAAAAGCAGGGAAACGATTCTTTTTGCTGTCATTCTTTCCATACCACCTTTGCCAAGTTTGGAATAACCGTGCCGCAACAGCTGCCGGCCTGCGGAATCATAGTTATTCAGGTAAATCATAGCAAAAAGGCGGGTTTCTTATAATGCACAAGTGTATATAGAACGGTTAACAATTGTTAATTTATGAATGGATCAAACCGCAGCGCGATGCATAGGCCACCAGCTGGGCGCGGCTTCTCATGCCGGTTTTGGCGTATAAGCGTGAAACATAGACCCTTACGGTGCCGTATTCCAAATATAGCTCGGCGGCGATCTCTTTGGTGGATCTTCCCTGGGCCAATAGGGTGATGATCTTGATTTCCATATCCGAAAAGCTGGTGTTGTTTGGCGGATCATTTAATAGTTTGGGGAAAACACGATACGGTTTTTTGGCATAGCGGATCAGATCTGTCAGTTCATCCAGGGAGATGTTTTTCCAGGCGAACAGATCAGCCCCGGCTTTTTCGGCAGCCTGCACCAGTTGTTCATTTTCCACGCCGGTTATGACCAGCACCTTGATATCGGGAAAAGCTTCCTTGATCCGGGCGGTGTAGTCCAGGCCGTTTCCCTCTGCTGTGAAAATGTCCATGATCACGATGTCAGGCTTGTGCTGCCGGCAGAGCTGCAGTGCATCACTGGCCTTGGCGGACCGGGCAGCGATCTTTATGTCCGGCACCTGTTCCAGCGCCCTGATGATGGTACTGCTGAGCAGCATCTGGTCTTCGATCAATACGACCTTCATGGCCTCATCCTCCTGCTTCTTCCCCTTTGGGAAACATTATATCAAGCTGGAACTTTTCGTTCTTCACATATTGAACTTCTCCACCCGCCTCCTGAACCCTGCTTTTTATATCATGGAGGCCGCGTCCTTCCGACACATGCTCTCCCTTATCCAGACAATCGTTTTTGATGGTCATGCTATTTCTATTTTCAGTTTCCTGAAAGGTCACCTCGATATTTCTTGCGTAGGCATGCCTTACGGCATTGGCCAGTCCCTCCCTGAGCACATGGCACAGGATCTCCTGCTGAGATAAACAAAACCCTGCTTTCCCGGCCGTTTGTATACTGACTCCAAATCCTTCATATATATTGGTCATGATGGCCAGAAATTCATGGAGTCCTTCTGCCGGTGGAACAGGCTCTGCCTGCTCCAGAATGGCAGCAATTTCAGCAAAACCGTCCGGATCACAGGCAGCCGCCGTTTCTTCTGTCCGCTTAAGCAAAATGTCTGCAGACAATCCTGCTACCGCCAACTTGTGTGACCATGTGTCATGCATGGCACGGTGCAGCTTTTCCCGCTGCTTTAAGGATGCCTCCAGTGAGATACCGGACATGGCATTTTTAAGCTCCATGTTTTTTATTTCCAGCTGCGCATTATCAAGCTCTAAAGCCGTGATCTTTTTCTGCAAAAGGGTCACATCGGAAAGGGAATACTGGAGGTATGTATTGATACCCGCCTTGAAATATTCCCGCCTGAGAAAGTAAGCCTTGTCTCCCTTCCTGATCATCCGTCCGTTTTCAGCCTCAATAATGCTTAGCGTCCCTGCAGAACACATGCTTTGCAAATCTGCTTCCATATCTCCCATATGGTCAAACTTTGAAAGTCCCATACCCTGCCACAATTTTTCAAAGGAAGGGTTGCTTTCCACTGCAAAGCCCCTGCGGTCAACAATACAAATGCCGTAATCAAAGTTGTAAATGATCTGCCTGAGCAGGTCGCGGGTGGCATCAGACCGGGCATGTTTCCTGCCCAGCCAGAACATTCTCACAGCATCAGTAATAAACCAGGCGGCGGTAAAAGCTGCCAGCACGGCAGGCAGCGGCACAGGCAGCAGATTTGTCCAGGGCAGGAGCAGTAAAGGGATAAAAAAGCTGACCACCAGGGGGCGCAGCTGGGGCGGAAATTTTCCCCGCACGGCAATCACATAATAAAAATACAGCAGCGGCAGCAAAACCGCTAAATACCGCGGCAGTGATGCTACCAGAACAAAGGCTCCTGTTTCGATGGTACTGACAGCCAGTGTCATTTCCACCGCCATTGCCAGGGATAATGCTGTAAGCAGGATATAAAAGAGGCTGAAAGTTCTCATAACGAGCTTGTCCCGCATCCACTCACCTGACTCCATTGCCAGCACTGTCTGCAGGGCAGCCGCCAGCAGAAACAGAACAAGTATGGCGGTACTGCTGCTGACCGGTATGTTATACCATATCATCACGTAACCTCCCGGTATTGAAATGATAGTTTTACCAGGACACAGTCCTCTTCGATCTGCTGGAGTACTTTGCCGCCGGCTTTTACGATCAGCTTTTCCAGCTTTTCCGGCAGGATATTTTGCCTCATGGCAGCTGTATCCGAACCTTCCCATGACACCAAGGCATTCAGCCATAGTCCCTCTCCATCTGCTTCCATATGGCAGACCAGGGATGTACCAGGACAAGCATGAGCAAAAAGGATGATCCTGTCAATGGCTTCCAGCAGGGGCAGCACTGCCCTGGCAGGGCATAAACCCCCTGCGGTTCCGGTAACCGCACCGTCAAGCCCGATACGATTGGCATCTCTGACCAGGCAGCTTACATACTCTTTGATCTGATCCGCCTTGACAGACGAATGCATTTCGGCACTGCGGATCATAAACCGCAGACGATGCTGGCATATGTATATCAAGAGGCGGGCATGCAAAAGAACAGAGCGGGAATTGTATCGGGATAGTTCTGCCTGCTTGTCAGGCAGCCAGTTTTTTATTTCTTTGATTTTGCTGATAAACAGCCGGTTCATTTGCAACAAATAGTGTTCCTGCTCGGTTTTTTCCGCCATCCGGCGCGTATCCTGGGACAAGCGTGTAAGAATGATCCTTACGGTATCCAGTTTTCCTCTGGTTTCTTCCAGCTCATGCTCCACCTTTTTCATATAAGTGATATCTTCAAGCAGCAGTGCTTTGTTATTGCCGAATATATACTTTCTGACATTGTATGTTTTTTTACCTGCCGGCGCTTCTGCCGTGCTGCCATCCTGCACATCCGCAAATGCTGACAGGTGCGGATCGCTTTGCATGATTTCTTTCATGGCAGCATTACTGTAAGCCACCTGATGATCAGGGTCCAAGACTGCCAGGGCGTAAGGTGAGTCGTGAAATACGGGCAATGCCAAAAGCGACGCCCCCATAAAACGTTCTTTCTGCACCGCAAAAAGAAAAAGCAGCACCGCTATGGCAACAGTTGTCGGTATATCTAAATCAATAATATATTTGATACCGATCATATATAAAACCTGATATGTGATCAGCACCGCCATCAAGGCGCCGGCAAAAACCAGCTGGCGTTTTTGCTGCCGGGTTTTTTTCATGCGGATCAAAAAAACAGCACCGGCAAAAATCAAGGCAATAGTCCAAAATAGCGACAGGTAATATCCCCCGCCATATGTATAATCATTGTACCAATAGGTAGGAATACCGCTGAGGTAAATAAAGAACCAATTGTGCAGATCGTTGCTCATTACGGCGGCACTAAGCAGCACCGCAATGGCAGCCAGCAGGGCGGCTGTTTTTTTGGGTGGCAGTTTGCCAAAAGCCGCCAGATGGCAGATAAAATACCAGCATACCGGAAGAAAGTGGCGGGGTATGTAGGAAGCAAACCACCAATAGCGTGTGACATCTTCATTAAATGACAGTGTTTTAATGATTCCGGTCAGCAGCCACAACAGGACAAATGCCATGGCAGCAGCACTGGTGCTGCGGTACGGGCCTTGCGGGAATCGGCGCAGGATAAGCCGGGCAGCAATGCAGAACATCAGCAGGATCATGGTTTGCAAAAACATTCGTTCATATAAGGAAGCCGGTGAATATTGTTTTTCTTCTATGATTTGGCGGCGAAATGCCGGACCGAAAAAAATCCTTGCACTGTTCCAGGCAGTCAGGTCGGTTTGCGCCGCAACCGGTGAAAAACCGGCTTCTTTCATGATGGTCCGCCCCTCATCAGAAGACAGGTTTTCTATTTTCTTTAATAAAGCGCTGTTTGTGTGCTCTTCGTTGTATAAGATCCCGCAGTTAACAGTCAGCGCGCCTTCAACGGGAATTACGATATCCCAGCTGTTTGCTGTTTGATTGAGGGCATGGGCCTGATAATCCCACAAAATAACGGCATCATATTGATCAAGCTCATCAATGTCATACATATATTTGTAGTTTTCAGAATTGTAAGCTGTTCTCATATTATTCAGCCGCTCTTCTGATTTGAGGCGTGCATAGATATCCACTGCCGGTGATATATCCCCCTCTTTGGCTCCCAGACCGCGGGCAAAGGCAATGGCTGCCAGGCGTCCATCTTCCGTATTGTAAAAAGGGATGCACAGGGAAGCGCTGCTTTTCAGCAAGGATTCCCAGCCTGTAATGGCGTTTGCCAGGCCAGATTTTTTATTTATTGCAATGACAATCGTTGCAGAATAAAGGGGCATGAATCGGGTGGAGAAATTGTTTTCAGATATGGTATGTGCCTGCGTATCGAAGACCAGCGCCATGCCTTCATAGCCAGGAAGGTTCTCAGCAAACTGATAGGGATCGACACGCTGCATTTTACCGTCTGTATAAGGTTTAAGCAGGTCGTTGATGGGATTCAGCGCATCGGACGTCAGCATCAGGCTGTCATCATTTTTTTCCTCAGAAAAAGGTATGACCCATAATGCAAACACCAAACAGCATATTAAAAGGCCCGGCAGCAATAAGCCTCTTTTCATACCTCACTTCCCTTTTGCTAATGCTTTTAAATCAATTATAACTCAAAAGTGAAAGCGGGTGTCGCAGTAGTTGGACGGTGACACAGGAACGGGCAGTGCATACTATCTGCCCCTACAATATCTCCGGTATCCCCGGACGCGCACTGCGCGCCTCTACAACTCACGCCTTTCCCCTTTTCAACTTTCCACTTTCTGCTTTCTACATTCCAACTATCCCCTAACACCTTATATAAACTTCATCCTCTTTGCTTCGGCCTTGAGCTCTGCGCGGAAATCGGGGTGGGCGATGCTGATCAAGGCATTGGTCCGTTCCCTGAGGCTCTTTCCTCTGAGTTTTGCAACGCCGTATTCGGTCACCACATGGTGGATGTCATTTCTGTTGGTGGAAACAAATGTCCCCTGAGGGAACGCAGGAACGATGGTGGAAACCACTCCATCCCTGGTATTGGCGGTGGAGTTCAGGACCATAAAGGCCTGCCCGCCGGGACACAGCCCCGCGCCCAGGTTAAAGTCCATCTGCCCTCCCACGCCGCTGTATTGCCGGGAACCGATGCTCTCGGAGCATGCCTGCCCGGCCAGGTCCACGGAAAGGGTGGCATTGATGGATACCAGCTTGTGCTGCCTGGAGATGATATAAGGGTCGTTTACGTAATGAGCCGGATAAAACTCCACAAAGGGATTGTTGTCCAGCCATTTGTACAGCTTCTCGCTGCCGCCGGCAAAGGTCCCGATGGATTTGTATTTATGCATGGTCTTGCGGCTGTTATTCACTGCGCCCGATTCAATCAGCTCCATGGCGCCTTCGGTGATCATTTCCGAATGGATGCCCAGGTCGTGCTTTTGGGCCAGCAATTTGCCCACAGAATTGGGAATGGCACCGATGCCCAGCTGGATGGTGGACCCGTCTTCAATATAGGGGCCGATAAGTTCGGCAATGGCCTTGCTTTTCTGATTGACCGGGATCAGCGGAATGGACGCAATGGGAGAATTCTCCTCGCACACGTAGTCCACCTCGGAAATGTGCACCAGGGAATCGCCTCTTACATAAGGCATGTTCCGGTTTACCTGCACGATCACCGTCCCGGCGTTTTCCACCAGGAAGCGGGCGTAACAGACCATGACGCCGAAGCTCATGAATCCGTATTTGTCGGGGGGAGAGACCATCATGATGCCGTAATCCATGGACAGCCCGGCCATGTCCCGTTCCATTTTGCTGAGGTTGTGTACGGTATAAGTGCCGTTCCCCTCCTGGATGTCTTTTCTGGCACCGGGGCCTACAAACCACTGGTTATTGCGGATATGCCCGTCATTATATGGCTCGTTGAAGGCCAGCCGCAGGGAATTGTTGCTGCAAAATTCAACGTCCTCCAGCTCGCTGCTTCTTGCGGAAATGGCATTGATGAGGGCGTCAGGGTCGCCAGCCCACCCGGCACTGAAAATGCGTGTCCCGGATTTGATCAGTTTGGCGGCATCCTCGACGCTGAGAAGTTTTTTCTGATAATCGTTTTTCCAGTCACTTAGAAATGTTGGCGGGCGATGCAAAAAAATCACGTCCTTTGCTGTAAATAAATTATGTTTATTGCTGCGTCTCTCGCTTCAATATATTGTGCAATAATTTTCGCATTATGACAAGGGTGACACGGGGGAGCTGTCCATCTTCTGTCGGATGTCTTTGGCGAGGAGCTTGTAAATAGTGGCGGCAACCGGTACACCCAGAAGGATGCCTACGATGCCGAAGAGACCGCCGCCGATGATGATGGCGGCTAGGACCCAGATGCCGGGCAGCCCGATGGTGTCCCCCACAACTTTGGGGTAAATCAGGTTGCCTTCAATTTGCTGCAGGATCACCAGGAAAACCATAAAGCCCAGCGCCTGCAACGGATCGACCATGACGATGAGCAGAAACCCCAGGCCTGCGCCAATATAAGCACCAACCAAGGGGATCAGTGCGGTAAAGCCAATGACCGGGCCAATGGTGCCGGCGTAAGGAAAACCGAAGATCAGCATACCGATGGTAGTCAAGACGCCCAGTATGACAGCTTCTTTGAACTGCCCGATGATATATGAAGAAAAGGCTTCGTCGGCGGTAAGCAGGATGCCATATAACTTTTCCCGCCCTTCCGGCCGCATGTAAGCATTGAGTAAACTGGTGAAATTGCTCTTGATATGATCCTTGCCGAACAGCAGATAGATCCCGAAGATGATGGCCAGCAGATAATTGGCCATTTTTCCGAACACCGAGCCGATTAGGGAAACTGTGCCGAAGGCCCAGTTGCCGATCAGGGTAAAGCCCTTCTTGATAAGCTCTTCCCCGTTCATTTCCATTTCCGCGATCTGCTGCTGCAGTCCCGGGAGCAGATCAGCGTGCTGGTTAAGCCAGGCGAGCAGATTATCGTACATCCCCGGAAATCCGGCGATGAGCAGGCGGGTGGATTCTACGAACTGAGGAATGATGACCCGCAACAGCAAAATGAGGATCAGGACTACCGTAAGGATGGCCAATATGATCACTACGCCCCGGCGGGTGTTTTTGATGAAGCGGTTGTTGCTGTCGGGAAAATAAATCTTTTCGTAGCCGGCGGCGATAATGTTGAGGACGT
>ERZ764778.1981-NODE-1981-length-19129-cov-178.534759_pt1 | contig 19129 bp, 9 predicted proteins | sample MGYA00374951_ERZ764778 | MGnify/ENA primary metagenome ERZ764778 (study PRJEB28918, sample SAMN05720193) | bioreactor metagenome | isolation source: Anaerobic biogas reactor | place: USA:Washington, USA | collected 2015-08-08 ...
GGACGTGACCAACACCAGCAACACCGATCTCGCCGGGACGATCGAGGCCTACGGCATAGAGTGACGATGATCCAAGACTGACACCCCGGGGAGGAAGTCACCTCCCTCCCCACACCTGCTTATTTTTATCTCGATTCGTTATTTTAAGTTTTAAGGCCTATATTCTCCGCCCCGTGGGTTATCCAACCCACATCAACCAAGTGTCTTAGGTAAGTCTTAGGTAAGGTATTAATATGATCCCTTACATAAGACATATCATGAAGTCGATCAAGGCTCCGATGGGAGGAGTTTACCGACAGGAATTCATAAACTGCAAAAACCCACGCTGTAAGAAGTGCGGAGAGGGAGGAAGCCACGGTCCTTATTGGTATCGGTTCTGGTGGCAGGACGGGAAGACCAGGAAGGAATACATCGGCAAAAACTTGCCCTTACCTAAGACACCAGAGGAGGACTTACCTAAGACAGAGAAGAGCTTACCTAAGGCACCTCAAAAAGTCTTAGGTAAGGCCTTACCTAAGGCAGACGAGGGGGTCGTCGAGAGAGCCCTGGAGGTGATCCAAGCTGCCCACAGCCGAGGAGAGGAGCCGAGCGTTTCAGAGGTCTCCGAGGCCGTGGGGATGGAGTCTAGGCCTTTAGGCCGACTATTGGCGGCCAAGGGGCTGGAGGCCAAGAACGTTCGGCGGGGCGGAGTCAGGGCGAGGCGTTATCTGAGATCTCCTCCAGATGGTAGCCGAGCCGGTCCAGCGCGGCATTGAAGGCCGTCGGGTATCGTTCAGAGTACTCACGTAGATGCCAGAAAATGGCATTTACATCAATCTCGAAGGGGTCATCGCATGACATGCTCCATTATAGGGCGGGAAGATATATATAATTTACCATATTATAACGACGGCGTTAAGATGTGTTGGAATTAATTTATGTAGTGAAGCAGCAGCAACTTTAACCGAAAATTTAAAAACGTCTGTTTTGGACTTGTTAACTGCGAGATCCCCTACATTCCATAGACTGTAGAATTGAAGCGGTCCCGTCGCGCACAAGTATGGGGTTTGAGCTACTTTTTGTGCTCATACGAGGGGGTCTCTCGGAGCAGTGGTAGCCGATAGCGTTTTTTGGGCGGGAATTTTGAGCGGATGCGAGGCTCTTTTTGCGGAAGTGAGCACCACCACAGAAGGGGGACTGATTTAAATTAAAGCATGGTGATAAGCTTTATATACAGAGACCGTATATATGAAAGTATGCAAGAGCGGGAATTCATGACTAGGGCCGTTCTGATCAGAATGCCTGACAGTATGTACGACGACATCGAAGCTCTTCGGAAAGAGCTTGACATCTCATCCACGAGCTCGATGATTCGCGTTTTGATCCGGGAAGCCCTCTACAACCACAGCGCCAGGAAGCGGCTCGATACGGCCACCGCCGCGCACGATAAAGAAGCAATCATGGAGATTGCAAAAGAGATCGGGCGGATATATGCCGTTGGCAAGTGGGCCCATGAAGATGAAGCCACAGCACTTAGAGCAATGGCAAGCGCCGGCGAGAATGACTTGGAGGTCGACATCCGAACGACCCACGGGATAAATGATGCGTACAAGAACCGACTAAGTGAGAAGTATGGTGCATTCAGTGAATAGGAAAGGCCCCGGGTGCGAACCGGTGGCCCAGGCGACAAACCAACTCCTCGAGGGTGCTAACCAGAGGGTGTTAGTCTATGGTAGATTGCAATTTTAGAGGATATAAGTTTCTCGGTGTTTACCGAGAACAAGATGACGATGTGGAGATCGCATCCCGGATAGACCGAGACCTAGATAGAGATAGCAAGCAGTGGGGGCGGACTAGGTGAAGGCGGAACCACTATCCATTGATGATTACTTTCGCCTCGCACATGCGGAAGAAATTGGAGATATCGTTCCAGAGGGGTGGAGATGACACTCCCCCCGAAGCCTAAGGCCCTTGAAGTCTGGCATCGAAATGTACCCGATGCTCTGAAGGCGGTCGAAGGCTGGATTCTGTGGAAATATACTCTCGTCAATGGAAAATGGACGAAGCCACCATTTAACGAGGACGGGAAGAAGATTGACGCCCACGACCCCACAGAATGGATGCCCTTTGCCCAGGCAGTCCAGGCCTATCAAAAGGGCGGATTCGACGGGATCGGGCTCTCTCTCAATGCTATGGAGGCTCTCGCCGGCGTCGACCTTGACCATTGTGTCAAGGGAGGGAAGATCGAGCCGTGGGCGCTGGAGATCATCGAGGAGCTGGGAAGCTACGTTGAGATCAGCCCGTCAGGGGAGGGGCTCCGAGTACTGGGATATGGGAAGCTCCGTCGAGAGGGACGCAAAAAGGGCAATGTGGAGGTCTACGATGGGGGCCGGTATCTCACCTTCACCGGCCATAAACTGGATAGCGCAACGTCTGATATAGAGGACTTCGACGAGGCGCTCGATCGAGTTCACCGTCGGGTATGGGCCGAGACCCTGGAGGCCTCCACCACCCACAGCAATGTGGGGGAGGTGGGCGATGATCTGGCCGAGAGATTCGCAGCCCTCTGTGATGATGACCCGAAATTTAAGGATAGATACTATTCTCCCGCGAGTGTCGGTGATAGATCTGATCACGAGTTCCACCTCTGCGCCCGGCTATGGGAAGCGGGGTTCTCCGAGTCCGAGATCAGATCTTTGATGGATTCGTCCCCCCAGGAGAAATGGAGAGAGAGGGGCGCCGACGACTACAGAGACACCACGATCAGAAGAGCTATTCAATCAGCAGCGGCGCCGAAGACGAACGCTTCAAAGGGGGTCCCCGAGACCGGGGGGGCGAGACTGGTCTCCGAGGAGGAGCTCGCATCCAGGAAGATGGACAACGGCCCAAAATTCGAGCTTAACCTGCCTGGGAACCACTATCTAACCCGCTATATCGCATACGGGCGGGACGTCTCAGATGCTTATCCTGACTACTGGCTCGCCGGGGGGCTCTATCAACTGGCCGTGATCGCCGATAAGAAGATATGGGTCAAGCTGAGGCAGGGGCCGGTTTATCCGAACCTTTACATCTTCATAGCCGGAAGGTCGAGCCTGAGCCGCAAGAGCACCGTCGTCGACGTCTCCGAGTCCCTCCTAAACGACCACAGGCCGGGGACGGCTATCAATGCAGTCCCGACGGAGTTCTCACCGGAAGCCTTCATCGAGCACCTAGACGAGAGCCCTCATGCCCCGTGGGTCCGGGACGAGGCCGCCGGGGTCCTGTCGACCATGAGACGGGACTACATGAGGGGCTTCAAAGATTCGCTGATGCAGTTGTACGATTGCAGACCCATTCACCGCAAGCTGAGGACCAACCAGCGAAAGAAGGCGAAGACTGATTTTATCGTCGACGACCCCTATCTCAACGTACTGTGGGCGACGACCGACTCGTCGTTAGCCGCCAACACCGAGATCAACGACACCCTGAGCGGCTTCATGGCGAGGTTCATCTATCACTTCCCGAGGAGGCCCAAAGAGCGATGGCTTCCCCTTGAGGAGGGCGAGGCGATGAACTCCGAGCTGGAGCTCGTCGTCCGGGGGCAACTGGACGCCATGTCAAAAACCGTCGCCGGGATGGTAAGACAACAACTCAAATTCAGCCCGGAGGCCTCCCAGTACTGGACCCAGTGGCAGAAGCAGCGGGCGAGGGAGATCGAGGGGAGGGACGACGCCAACGAGATGCAGATCCATAGCCGTTTAGTCCCGTTGGTGGCTAAACTGGCGATGCTCTTCGAGCTGGGGTCCTTTGATTTTGATCCTGACCAACCCATAAGGTTGGAGTACGTCGTCGAAGCTTGTCGGCTTGTGGACGAATATTATCAGCCCATGGCCATGGCAGTCTATGATATGGTAGGCCGTGACCTGGAGAGGAACGTCATCGACCGGGTCATTGCGTTTTTGAAGAGACACGGCGGGGTATCTACCAAGCGGGAAATATCTCGGCATGTGAAGATCAAGGCGAAAGAGCTTCAGGAATACCTCGACACCATGGCCGGGGACGGAACCATCGAGTACTGTGAGATCCGGAACGCCCATGGCCCGGATACAGTTAAGGTAGTTCTTAGTGTCAGTACTGTATATACAGACGATAAAGTAGTATCTGTCAATACTGTCACTCGTAACACTGAGGACCGAGAGGATAAACGTAACACTGGATCTGAAGATAAACCATCTTCTTGTGGGGAAGGTGTTACAGAGGAGGAGCCAAAACTAGGCGACAATGAGGACACGGGTGACAGTGGTGACAGTTCCGACAGATTGACAGTATGCCCTCCCGCGCCCCCAAAGCCAAAAACGGCAACGGCTACCGAAAAGACCGAAGCGCCGAGGATCTTCGGGAAGAGTCGAGCGTACTATCTCCAAGTCGGTGGAGGCCAGATCCCCACCATCCGGCAACTGATGGATGACATCCCCAGCGAGTGGACAGCGGATAAAGCGAAGATGGCTATCCATCTCCTGGAGGAGAAGGGCGATTCGAGGGGGTTCAATATGCCGCCGGATTGAGTACAAAGAGGACAATAGAACGGAAGTTATTTATATACTGTTGTCCTTAAAGTATATAGATGACACGAATTCCTGTAGACGAGGAGGAGAAGATCCTCTCTCTCCTCTTGCAGGGGAAGAGCACACGAGAGACGGGTAAGATCGTGGGGAGATCGTCCGGGACCGTCTCCAACGTGGCCGAAAGGAACGGGCTGGACATCGTGAAGCTTAGGCATGATCAGCTAAAAAGGGCCCAGCTCGCCTCTGCTTACGCTTCCGCCGAGCGCCGGGCCTCGGTAGCCGCAAAGATTCTGGACCGTGGCGAGAAGATCCTCGAAGACACCTGGACGGCGAGGGACTACCGAGACGTATCGGTCGGGCTGGCTGTCGGGCTGGACAAGCTGAGGCTGGAGCTTCCCCACGACGAGAACAAGGGCGGCGAGATCCTCGAGCTCGTCGATATGCTCCGGGGCGAGGCTTCCGACGAGGAGGCGGAAGAGTGACCCTGCTCCCACTCACCCCGAAGCAGCGGGACTTCATCATCGGCTCTCAATCCCGGGTCAATCTTCTGCATGGGTCGGTAAGGAGCGGGAAGTCGATCGTCGCCGATATACGCTTCCTGGAGGCTCTCGTCCGATCGAAGTCGGCCCGCCCTCCGCTAATCGTAGGCCGCACCCAAACCGCACTGGAGAGGAACGTCCTCGACGATCTCCGGCGCCTCGTCGGAACCGAGAACTTCGACTACAAGCGCTCTCTGAAGCTCGCCTACATCTACGGAAGGCCGGTCCTTATCGAGGGGGCCAACGACGAGAGCGCCTTTACGAAGATAGCGGGGTCGACCCTCCCCTTTGCCTACGTCGACGAGGGGACCCTGATCCCGGAGTCCTTTTGGAATATGCTCATCTCTCGACTCTCCGAGCCGGGGGCTCAGTTATTCGGGACGATGAACCCCGGGGGGCCGGGCCACTACCTTAAGAAGAAATGGATCGACCGAGAGGCGGAGCTCGACCTCCGGAGCTGGCATTTCAACCTGGAGGATAACATCCACCTCGACCCCGCCTACGTCGCCGAGCTGAAGCGCCAGTATACGGGCCTATTCTACGACCGCTACATCCGGGGCTTGTGGGTCCAGGCAGAAGGGGCGATCTACAAAAACTTCCGCCGGGATCTCCACTGCGTCGACCGCCTACCGGAAGGGAAGCCGGCTCAGATGGTTGTGGGGGTGGACTGGGGGGCAACTCATCCGACCGCCTACCTCCGGGCTCTCAGGTACGGCTCGACCTGGTACATAGACAAAGAATACAGGAAGAGCGACCTCACCAACGGCGAACTAGCGCGGGACCTCCAGACCTTCTTAGGCGAGCTCTACCCCTCGGCGATCCTCGTCGACCCTTCCGCCAAATCGTTCAGGTTGGAGCTTCTCCGGGCCGGGGTCCAGATGGTGATGCAAGCCGATAACGACGTCCTGAACGGGCTCTCAAGGGTCTCCAACGCCTTCGAGACGGGGGGTCTGAAGCTCGTCGAGCCCAACTGCCCCATGACCCTGGAGGAGATCGAGGGCTACCGATGGGACGACGCGGCCACCGAGCGCGGGCTCGATAAGCCCGTCAAAGAGAAGGACGACTTAATGGACGCCCTCCGGTATATCGGCAACAAAATATTTACGAGGACTCTAAATTATGGCAATCACTGACTTAGATTCAATCTTCCGGGCCGGTGAGCCGTGGCCCCCTACATCCGAGGCTGCTCGCCTCCAGGCCTATGAGCGGTACTCGAAGCTCTACGAGGGCGACCACGACGCCGTCTTTCAGGACGTGAACCCCAAGGAGCTCGCCCGGGTGGGGATGGATCTTAACTGGTTCCGGCGGATCTGCACGCTCTTTTCAGACCTCCTGTGGGGAGAGACGCCTCGATTCGAGGCCTCCAAGGGCCAGGAGGCCTTAGACCGAATACTGGAGGTCAACAGGTTCCACCTCACCGCCTACGACGCCACCGTCGACCTGATCAAGTACGGGACGGGGCTCTTCAAGATCCGATTCGACAAGCGCGGGATCATCGAGGCGATCGATCCCCGGCTCTGGTTCCCGGTATGCAATCCGGACAACGCCGCCGAGGTTACGGCTCATATCTTAGCCTGGACGGTCTACACCGACGAGGACGGGAAGGACGAGCCCTATCTCCGGCTGGAGATCCATCATCCCGGGAAGATCGAGAACCGCCTCTACAAGCTGAAAGAGGGGAAGATCGAGAAGGCCGTAGACCTCGCCACCATCGCCAGATACGAGGACCTCGCCGACGAGATCGAGACCGGGATCGAGGACTTCCTCGTCGTCCCCATCCACAACCTGAAGGCCTCCAACGCCGTGGCCGGAAGGTCCGACTTCACCGACCTGGAGGACATCGTCCACGAGATTGAGAAGAGGGCCGCTCAGATCTCCAGGGTCTTGGACCAGCACGCCGACCCGAAGCTGATCGCCCCCGCCAACCTCGTAACCATCGACCCCACAACAGGCAAGGCCTACTTCACCGCCTCCGGGTCCCGGGTCTTCGTCGTCAACGAGGGCGAGACTGCACCCTCTTACCTCACCTGGAACGCCGAGCTCGCCGAGGCCTTCCGCCAGATCGAGGTAATGGAGGATCACCTCCGGGCTGTGGGGGAGATCTCGCCGGCGATCCTGGGAGACGTAAAGAACGGGCTCGCAGAGTCCGGGTCCGCACTGAAGAGGCTGGCTTTGCCGACGTTGGCAAAGGTCAACAGGCTGCGCCAGAGGATCGACCCACAACTAAAGGAGGTTCTCCGGGTCTGCGCCGACCTGGAGATCGCCTCCAGGATGAGCGGGGCGGCGGCGATCGAGAACCTCACGATCGCCTGGAGGGATGGGCTTCCCGCCGACGACATGGAGAACGCCCAGGTCGAGAGCCTCCGGACAGTTGCGAAGCTCACCTCCAGGAGGGCGGCTCTGTCCAGGCTGGACGAAGGGGCCACCGAGAAGGACATCGACGCCGAGCTCGCGGCGATCGAGAAGGAGCTCGAAGCCGATCGGGTCGCTGTTATCGATAATGAACCGTTGAAGCTTGAGATGGAGGAGCCGTAGCTCCCCTTCTCGTCTCCCTCTGTGGACAAAAGGGAAATTATAAATATAAGTTCGTCCTTATTGTACACTACGGCTACGTGAGACCGGTAACTCTTGCGGAGATGTGTTTAAGTGGCAGAAGATGAGCTATTTACCAAAGAAGACGTTTCTAGAATCGTTAGCGAGAGACTCAAACGAGACCGTGAGAAACGCGGGGACGCGACCCTGATCGCGGAAAATGCCGATCTCAAAGCTCAGATTGCGACCCTCAAAGGCGAGGTCGACGACCTCCGGGCCGCAAACAAGCGAAGTGAGACAACTGCTTTGAGAGCGAGGATCGCCAAAGAGACCCACCTCCCGGAAGGGCTCGCCTCCCGCCTCCAGGGCGAGGACGAGGAGGCGATACGGGCGGATGCTGCGAAGCTTCTGGAGGAACTCGGACCCGCCAAAAACGTTGGCCGGGGATCGAATCCGCCGGATACCTCCCCGAAGACCTGGACGAAGGCCGAGGTCGAGGCGATGGCACCTGAAGAGCTCGTCGAGTACATGCCACAGATCGAAAAACAACTTGCAGAAGGTACATTGAGATGAGTCTACAAAATTTTATACCCACGATCTGGAGCGCAAAACTGATCGAGGAGCTCCAGAAGGCCCTTGTTTACGGTGGATGCTGTAACAAGGACTACGAGGGCGATATCAAGCAGGCAGGGGACCGTGTACGGATCGGCGGGCTTTCCACCGTCACGATCAGGAATTACAGCAGGAACGTTGACATCGAGGACCCCGAGGACGTCATCGCCGCCACCGCCGAGCTTGTTGTCGACCAGGAGAAATACTACAACTTCGCAGTCGACGACGTCGACGCGGCCCAGGCTAAACCCACGGTGATGAGTGCGGCAATGAAGAACGCTGCCTACGAACTGGCCGACACCATAGACCAGTACGTGAGGGATATCCTGATCGCCGGAGTCTCCGAAGACAACTTGCTCGGCTCCGACGACTCCGACATCGTGCCAAATTCGACAGCGGGAACCTGCGTCTACGACTACATCCTCGAAATAGGAGAGAAGCTCTCCGACTCCAAGGTCCCCAGGCAGGGCCGGTGGATAGTCATCCCGCCGTGGTGGACGACCATGCTACTGTCGGATGCGAGATTTACCGCAGCTCCGGCCACCTCCGCCGACGCCCTCAAGAACGGCTTCATCGGCAGAATCGGGGGGTTCGACGTGCTCGAATCCCACAACGTCAAAAACACGAACGGCGACCACTACAAGGTAATCTGCGGAACCAACGCCGGGGCAACTCTCGCGGTGCAGATCCTGAAGACGGAAGGCTACCGGCCCCCCAAGAGGTTTGCGGATGCGATCAAGGGCTTGAGCGTCTACGGTGCGAAGGTTGTACGGCCTGCGTGTCTCGGGTTGATCACCACCGCGAAGAGCTAGGAGGCTGAAAAATGGTAAGAAGTGCAATCACGGTTAACGCCCTCGACGGGGCCTTCAACAACCACGAGACCGCCGACACGATCGACAAAGACAACGACCACACGATCGCCGGGGCCGACGCCTACCGCTACCTGATCCTGAGCTTCGAGCTCTCCGCGGCCACCGCCGGGGATACGATAACGCTCGTGGCCGGGACCGCTGGACCTGCTTATCTGAGGGACCAGGGCGACCTCGTCTTCTCCGCCGCCGGTGGAGCTGAGAGGGCATGTATAGGGCCTGTGGAGAGCGGCAGGTTCCTCCAGACCGACGGCTCGATCTCGATCGACGTCGCCGGGACCTCGATCGCTGGAACCATCGATGCCTACGGCATAGAGTAACAATAATCCATAGACTGACACCAACCGGGGGAGGAGACACTCCCTCCCCCACACCTGGTCATCGAGTCAATCGGTGACTCATCATAGCTCCGGAAGGGTGAAAATCCCTAAACCAGGCGGGCGGCTGGTCACTGCCCGCCACCTAATCACTTTTAATTTCATTTTCCGATTTTAATAATCACCAGGATGCCCCAGGATCGCGTTTCTTTGTGGGGGGCGGTAGTTATACCCTTCTGGCATTTGAACCACCAAGCTTATCCCGCCCCCCATCCCACAGTGTGGGTATGGCATCGAGGAGGATCACCATATCGGATGAGAGTTACCGCGCCCTTCAAGCCGAGGGGCTCGTCCAGGGGAGGGGGCCGGATACGCGTCATGCTGGAGGCTGGCGAGCTGGAAGAGGAAGGCGAGGAGTCCACAAGCTGACAAGAATCCGGGGGATTTTGTCGCCCATGGGTCCAGTGATATCGGAGCGGGCTTCCAGGCCATTGATTTCGGAGACTGACCCTGAAGTGAGACACGAGGCCCTTCATCAAATTGTAAATCTGGTAGCTTGCAATTGACAGGGAGGCGAGAGGGCGATTGCAACGGCGCTAGTTCTGTGATATTCCCGGGCCGGATGTGCAAAATATCACAGAACCGATTAAGAAGTTTCGGAAGTGCAGCAGTACCGACTTTAGCGGAAAATTCGGAATCGCTCATTCCAGACTTGTTTACTGCTTCGCGAACCCTGCCCCACATACTATGGGAATCTGATTGATCCGTCGCGTAGACGTATGGTTAAATGGATTGAGTTCGAGCTCATCCGAGGGGGCCTCTCGGAGCAGTGGCGACCGATAGCGGTTTTTTGGCGGGAATTTTGAGCGGATGCGAGGCCGTTTTTGGGGAAGTGGACACCGCCACATAGGGGGGACTGATTTAAATTAAAGCGATAACCTTTATATACAGAGACCGTATACATGAAAGTATGCAAGAGCGGGAATTCATGACTAGGGCCGTTCTGATCAGAATGCCTGACAGTATGTACGACGACATCGAAGCTCTTCGGAAAGAGCTTGACATCTCATCCACGAGCTCGATGATTCGCGTTTTGATCCGGGAAGCCCTCTACAACCACAGCGCCAGGAAGCGGCTCGATACGGCCACCGCCGCGCACGATAAAGAAGCAATCATGGAGATTGCAAAAGAGATCGGGCGGATATATGCCGTTGGCAAGTGGGCCCATGAAGATGAAGCCACAGCACTTAGAGCAATGGCAAGCGCCGGCGAGAATGACTTGGAGGTCGACATCCGAACGACCCACGGGATAAATGATGCGTACAAGAACCGACTAAGTGAGAAGTATGGTGCATTCAGTGAATAGGAAAGGCCCCGGGTGCGAACCGGTGGCCCAGGCGACAAACCAACTCCTCGAGGGTGCTAACCAGAGGGTGTTAGTCTATGGTAGATTGCAATTTTAGAGGATATAAGTTTCTCGGTGTTTACCGAGAACAAGATGACGATGTGGAGATCGCATCCCGGATAGACCGAGACCTAGATAGAGATAGCAAGCAGTGGGGGCGGACTAGGTGAAGGCGGAACCACTATCCATTGATGATTACTTTCGCCTCGCACATGCGGAAGAAATTGGAGATATCGTTCCAGAGGGGTGGAGATGACACTCCCCCCGAAGCCTAAGGCCCTTGAAGTCTGGCATCGAAATGTACCCGATGCTCTGAAGGCGGTCGAAGGCTGGATTCTGTGGAAATATACTCTCGTCAATGGAAAATGGACGAAGCCACCATTTAACGAGGACGGGAAGAAGATTGACGCCCACGACCCCACAGAATGGATGCCCTTTGCCCAGGCAGTCCAGGCCTATCAAAAGGGCGGATTCGACGGGATCGGGCTCTCTCTCAATGCTATGGAGGCTCTCGCCGGCGTCGACCTTGACCATTGTGTCAAGGGAGGGAAGATCGAGCCGTGGGCGCTGGAGATCATCGAGGAGCTGGGAAGCTACGTTGAGATCAGCCCGTCAGGGGAGGGGCTCCGAGTACTGGGATATGGGAAGCTCCGTCGAGAGGGACGCAAAAAGGGCAATGTGGAGGTCTACGATGGGGGCCGGTATCTCACCTTCACCGGCCATAAACTGGATAGCGCAACGTCTGATATAGAGGACTTCGACGAGGCGCTCGATCGAGTTCACCGTCGGGTATGGGCCGAGACCCTGGAGGCCTCCACCACCCACAGCAATGTGGGGGAGGTGGGCGATGATCTGGCCGAGAGATTCGCAGCCCTCTGTGATGATGACCCGAAATTTAAGGATAGATACTATTCTCCCGCGAGTGTCGGTGATAGATCTGATCACGAGTTCCACCTCTGCGCCCGGCTATGGGAAGCGGGGTTCTCCGAGTCCGAGATCAGATCTTTGATGGATTCGTCCCCCCAGGAGAAATGGAGAGAGAGGGGCGCCGACGACTACAGAGACACCACGATCAGAAGAGCTATTCAATCAGCAGCGGCGCCGAAGACGAACGCTTCAAAGGGGGTCCCCGAGACCGGGGGGGCGAGACTGGTCTCCGAGGAGGAGCTCGCATCCAGGAAGATGGACAACGGCCCAAAATTCGAGCTTAACCTGCCTGGGAACCACTATCTAACCCGCTATATCGCATACGGGCGGGACGTCTCAGATGCTTATCCTGACTACTGGCTCGCCGGGGGGCTCTATCAACTGGCCGTGATCGCCGATAAGAAGATATGGGTCAAGCTGAGGCAGGGGCCGGTTTATCCGAACCTTTACATCTTCATAGCCGGAAGGTCGAGCCTGAGCCGCAAGAGCACCGTCGTCGACGTCTCCGAGTCCCTCCTAAACGACCACAGGCCGGGGACGGCTATCAATGCAGTCCCGACGGAGTTCTCACCGGAAGCCTTCATCGAGCACCTAGACGAGAGCCCTCATGCCCCGTGGGTCCGGGACGAGGCCGCCGGGGTCCTGTCGACCATGAGACGGGACTACATGAGGGGCTTCAAAGATTCGCTGATGCAGTTGTACGATTGCAGACCCATTCACCGCAAGCTGAGGACCAACCAGCGAAAGAAGGCGAAGACTGATTTTATCGTCGACGACCCCTATCTCAACGTACTGTGGGCGACGACCGACTCGTCGTTAGCCGCCAACACCGAGATCAACGACACCCTGAGCGGCTTCATGGCGAGGTTCATCTATCACTTCCCGAGGAGGCCCAAAGAGCGATGGCTTCCCCTTGAGGAGGGCGAGGCGATGAACTCCGAGCTGGAGCTCGTCGTCCGGGGGCAACTGGACGCCATGTCAAAAACCGTCGCCGGGATGGTAAGACAACAACTCAAATTCAGCCCGGAGGCCTCCCAGTACTGGACCCAGTGGCAGAAGCAGCGGGCGAGGGAGATCGAGGGGAGGGACGACGCCAACGAGATGCAGATCCATAGCCGTTTAGTCCCGTTGGTGGCTAAACTGGCGATGCTCTTCGAGCTGGGGTCCTTTGATTTTGATCCTGACCAACCCATAAGGTTGGAGTACGTCGTCGAAGCTTGTCGGCTTGTGGACGAATATTATCAGCCCATGGCCATGGCAGTCTATGATATGGTAGGCCGTGACCTGGAGAGGAACGTCATCGACCGGGTCATTGCGTTTTTGAAGAGACACGGCGGGGTATCTACCAAGCGGGAAATATCTCGGCATGTGAAGATCAAGGCGAAAGAGCTTCAGGAATACCTCGACACCATGGCCGGGGACGGAACCATCGAGTACTGTGAGATCCGGAACGCCCATGGCCCGGATACAGTTAAGGTAGTTCTTAGTGTCAGTACTGTATATACAGACGATAAAGTAGTATCTGTCAATACTGTCACTCGTAACACTGAGGACCGAGAGGATAAACGTAACACTGGATCTGAAGATAAACCATCTTCTTGTGGGGAAGGTGTTACAGAGGAGGAGCCAAAACTAGGCGACAATGAGGACACGGGTGACAGTGGTGACAGTTCCGACAGATTGACAGTATGCCCTCCCGCGCCCCCAAAGCCAAAAACGGCAACGGCTACCGAAAAGACCGAAGCGCCGAGGATCTTCGGGAAGAGTCGAGCGTACTATCTCCAAGTCGGTGGAGGCCAGATCCCCACCATCCGGCAACTGATGGATGACATCCCCAGCGAGTGGACAGCGGATAAAGCGAAGATGGCTATCCATCTCCTGGAGGAGAAGGGCGATTCGAGGGGGTTCAATATGCCGCCGGATTGAGTACAAAGAGGACAATAGAACGGAAGTTATTTATATACTGTTGTCCTTAAAGTATATAGATGACACGAATTCCTGTAGACGAGGAGGAGAAGATCCTCTCTCTCCTCTTGCAGGGGAAGAGCACACGAGAGACGGGTAAGATCGTGGGGAGATCGTCCGGGACCGTCTCCAACGTGGCCGAAAGGAACGGGCTGGACATCGTGAAGCTTAGGCATGATCAGCTAAAAAGGGCCCAGCTCGCCTCTGCTTACGCTTCCGCCGAGCGCCGGGCCTCGGTAGCCGCAAAGATTCTGGACCGTGGCGAGAAGATCCTCGAAGACACCTGGACGGCGAGGGACTACCGAGACGTATCGGTCGGGCTGGCTGTCGGGCTGGACAAGCTGAGGCTGGAGCTTCCCCACGACGAGAACAAGGGCGGCGAGATCCTCGAGCTCGTCGATATGCTCCGGGGCGAGGCTTCCGACGAGGAGGCGGAAGAGTGACCCTGCTCCCACTCACCCCGAAGCAGCGGGACTTCATCATCGGCTCTCAATCCCGGGTCAATCTTCTGCATGGGTCGGTAAGGAGCGGGAAGTCGATCGTCGCCGATATACGCTTCCTGGAGGCTCTCGTCCGATCGAAGTCGGCCCGCCCTCCGCTAATCGTAGGCCGCACCCAAACCGCACTGGAGAGGAACGTCCTCGACGATCTCCGGCGCCTCGTCGGAACCGAGAACTTCGACTACAAGCGCTCTCTGAAGCTCGCCTACATCTACGGAAGGCCGGTCCTTATCGAGGGGGCCAACGACGAGAGCGCCTTTACGAAGATAGCGGGGTCGACCCTCCCCTTTGCCTACGTCGACGAGGGGACCCTGATCCCGGAGTCCTTTTGGAATATGCTCATCTCTCGACTCTCCGAGCCGGGGGCTCAGTTATTCGGGACGATGAACCCCGGGGGGCCGGGCCACTACCTTAAGAAGAAATGGATCGACCGAGAGGCGGAGCTCGACCTCCGGAGCTGGCATTTCAACCTGGAGGATAACATCCACCTCGACCCCGCCTACGTCGCCGAGCTGAAGCGCCAGTATACGGGCCTATTCTACGACCGCTACATCCGGGGCTTGTGGGTCCAGGCAGAAGGGGCGATCTACAAAAACTTCCGCCGGGATCTCCACTGCGTCGACCGCCTACCGGAAGGGAAGCCGGCTCAGATGGTTGTGGGGGTGGACTGGGGGGCAACTCATCCGACCGCCTACCTCCGGGCTCTCAGGTACGGCTCGACCTGGTACATAGACAAAGAATACAGGAAGAGCGACCTCACCAACGGCGAACTAGCGCGGGACCTCCAGACCTTCTTAGGCGAGCTCTACCCCTCGGCGATCCTCGTCGACCCTTCCGCCAAATCGTTCAGGTTGGAGCTTCTCCGGGCCGGGGTCCAGATGGTGATGCAAGCCGATAACGACGTCCTGAACGGGCTCTCAAGGGTCTCCAACGCCTTCGAGACGGGGGGTCTGAAGCTCGTCGAGCCCAACTGCCCCATGACCCTGGAGGAGATCGAGGGCTACCGATGGGACGACGCGGCCACCGAGCGCGGGCTCGATAAGCCCGTCAAAGAGAAGGACGACTTAATGGACGCCCTCCGGTATATCGGCAACAAAATATTTACGAGGACTCTAAATTATGGCAATCACTGACTTAGATTCAATCTTCCGGGCCGGTGAGCCGTGGCCCCCTACATCCGAGGCTGCTCGCCTCCAGGCCTATGAGCGGTACTCGAAGCTCTACGAGGGCGACCACGACGCCGTCTTTCAGGACGTGAACCCCAAGGAGCTCGCCCGGGTGGGGATGGATCTTAACTGGTTCCGGCGGATCTGCACGCTCTTTTCAGACCTCCTGTGGGGAGAGACGCCTCGATTCGAGGCCTCCAAGGGCCAGGAGGCCTTAGACCGAATACTGGAGGTCAACAGGTTCCACCTCACCGCCTACGACGCCACCGTCGACCTGATCAAGTACGGGACGGGGCTCTTCAAGATCCGATTCGACAAGCGCGGGATCATCGAGGCGATCGATCCCCGGCTCTGGTTCCCGGTATGCAATCCGGACAACGCCGCCGAGGTTACGGCTCATATCTTAGCCTGGACGGTCTACACCGACGAGGACGGGAAGGACGAGCCCTATCTCCGGCTGGAGATCCATCATCCCGGGAAGATCGAGAACCGCCTCTACAAGCTGAAAGAGGGGAAGATCGAGAAGGCCGTAGACCTCGCCACCATCGCCAGATACGAGGACCTCGCCGACGAGATCGAGACCGGGATCGAGGACTTCCTCGTCGTCCCCATCCACAACCTGAAGGCCTCCAACGCCGTGGCCGGAAGGTCCGACTTCACCGACCTGGAGGACATCGTCCACGAGATTGAGAAGAGGGCCGCTCAGATCTCCAGGGTCTTGGACCAGCACGCCGACCCGAAGCTGATCGCCCCCGCCAACCTCGTAACCATCGACCCCACAACAGGCAAGGCCTACTTCACCGCCTCCGGGTCCCGGGTCTTCGTCGTCAACGAGGGCGAGACTGCACCCTCTTACCTCACCTGGAACGCCGAGCTCGCCGAGGCCTTCCGCCAGATCGAGGTAATGGAGGATCACCTCCGGGCTGTGGGGGAGATCTCGCCGGCGATCCTGGGAGACGTAAAGAACGGGCTCGCAGAGTCCGGGTCCGCACTGAAGAGGCTGGCTTTGCCGACGTTGGCAAAGGTCAACAGGCTGCGCCAGAGGATCGACCCACAACTAAAGGAGGTTCTCCGGGTCTGCGCCGACCTGGAGATCGCCTCCAGGATGAGCGGGGCGGCGGCGATCGAGAACCTCACGATCGCCTGGAGGGATGGGCTTCCCGCCGACGACATGGAGAACGCCCAGGTCGAGAGCCTCCGGACAGTTGCGAAGCTCACCTCCAGGAGGGCGGCTCTGTCCAGGCTGGACGAAGGGGCCACCGAGAAGGACATCGACGCCGAGCTCGCGGCGATCGAGAAGGAGCTCGAAGCCGATCGGGTCGCTGTTATCGATAATGAACCGTTGAAGCTTGAGATGGAGGAGCCGTAGCTCCCCTTCTCGTCTCCCTCTGTGGACAAAAGGGAAATTATAAATATAAGTTCGTCCTTATTGTACACTACGGCTACGTGAGACCGGTAACTCTTGCGGAGATGTGTTTAAGTGGCAGAAGATGAGCTATTTACCAAAGAAGACGTTTCTAGAATCGTTAGCGAGAGACTCAAACGAGACCGTGAGAAACGCGGGGACGCGACCCTGATCGCGGAAAATGCCGATCTCAAAGCTCAGATTGCGACCCTCAAAGGCGAGGTCGACGACCTCCGGGCCGCAAACAAGCGAAGTGAGACAACTGCTTTGAGAGCGAGGATCGCCAAAGAGACCCACCTCCCGGAAGGGCTCGCCTCCCGCCTCCAGGGCGAGGACGAGGAGGCGATACGGGCGGATGCTGCGAAGCTTCTGGAGGAACTCGGACCCGCCAAAAACGTTGGCCGGGGATCGAATCCGCCGGATACCTCCCCGAAGACCTGGACGAAGGCCGAGGTCGAGGCGATGGCACCTGAAGAGCTCGTCGAGTACATGCCACAGATCGAAAAACAACTTGCAGAAGGTACATTGAGATGAGTCTACAAAATTTTATACCCACGATCTGGAGCGCAAAACTGATCGAGGAGCTCCAGAAGGCCCTTGTTTACGGTGGATGCTGTAACAAGGACTACGAGGGCGATATCAAGCAGGCAGGGGACCGTGTACGGATCGGCGGGCTTTCCACCGTCACGATCAGGAATTACAGCAGGAACGTTGACATCGAGGACCCCGAGGACGTCATCGCCGCCACCGCCGAGCTTGTTGTCGACCAGGAGAAATACTACAACTTCGCAGTCGACGACGTCGACGCGGCCCAGGCTAAACCCACGGTGATGAGTGCGGCAATGAAGAACGCTGCCTACGAACTGGCCGACACCATAGACCAGTACGTGAGGGATATCCTGATCGCCGGAGTCTCCGAAGACAACTTGCTCGGCTCCGACGACTCCGACATCGTGCCAAATTCGACAGCGGGAACCTGCGTCTACGACTACATCCTCGAAATAGGAGAGAAGCTCTCCGACTCCAAGGTCCCCAGGCAGGGCCGGTGGATAGTCATCCCGCCGTGGTGGACGACCATGCTACTGTCGGATGCGAGATTTACCGCAGCTCCGGCCACCTCCGCCGACGCCCTCAAGAACGGCTTCATCGGCAGAATCGGGGGGTTCGACGTGCTCGAATCCCACAACGTCAAAAACACGAACGGCGACCACTACAAGGTAATCTGCGGAACCAACGCCGGGGCAACTCTCGCGGTGCAGATCCTGAAGACGGAAGGCTACCGGCCCCCCAAGAGGTTTGCGGATGCGATCAAGGGCTTGAGCGTCTACGGTGCGAAGGTTGTACGGCCTGCGTGTCTCGGGTTGATCACCACCGCGAAGAGCTAGGAGGCTGAAAAATGGTAAGAAGTGCAATCACGGTTAACGCCCTCGACGGGGCCTTCAACAACCACGAGACCGCCGACACGATCGACAAAGACAACGACCACACGATCGCCGGGGCCGACGCCTACCGCTACCTGATCCTGAGCTTCGAGCTCTCCGCGGCCACCGCCGGGGATACGATAACGCTCGTGGCCGGGACCGCTGGACCTGCTTATCTGAGGGACCAGGGCGACCTCGTCTTCTCCGCCGCCGGTGGAGCTGAGAGGGCATGTATAGGGCCTGTGGAGAGCGGCAGGTTCCTCCAGACCGACGGCTCGATCTCGATCGACGTCGCCGGGACCTCGATCGCTGGAACCATCGATGCCTACGGCATAGAGTAACAATAATCCATAGACTGACACCAACCGGGGGAGGAGACACTCCCTCCCCCACACCTGGTCATCGAGTCAATCGGTGACTCATCATAGCTCCGGAAGGGTGAAAATCCCTAAACCAGGCGGGCGGCTGGTCACTGCCCGCCACCTAATCACTTTTAATTTCATTTTCCGATTTTAATAATCACCAGGATGCCCCAGGATCGCGTTTCTTTGTGGGGGGCGGTAGTTATACCCTTCTGGCATTTGAACCACCAAGCTTATCCCGCCCCCCATCCCACAGTGTGGGTATGGCATCGAGGAGGATCACCATATCGGATGAGAGTTACCGCGCCCTTCAAGCCGAGGGGCTCGTCCAGGGGAGGGGGCCGGATACGCGTCATGCTGGAGGCTGGCGAGCTGGAAGAGGAAGGCGAGGAGTCCACAAGCTGACAAGAATCCGGGGGATTTTGTCGCCCATGGGTCCAGTGATATCGGAGCGGGCTTCCAGGCCATTGATTTCGGAGACTGACCCTGAAGTGAGACACGAGGCCCTTCATCAAATTGTAAATCTGGTAGCTTGCAATTGACAGGGAGGCGAGAGGGCGATTGCAACGGCGCTAGTTCTGTGATA
>ERZ764778.1989-NODE-1989-length-19040-cov-105.789360_pt1 | contig 19040 bp, 16 predicted proteins | sample MGYA00374951_ERZ764778 | MGnify/ENA primary metagenome ERZ764778 (study PRJEB28918, sample SAMN05720193) | bioreactor metagenome | isolation source: Anaerobic biogas reactor | place: USA:Washington, USA | collected 2015-08-08 ...
TGTGGTTCTCCGCAACCGTCAGGCAGTAGACCCGGTCGTCGAGCGCCTGGACGGTCTCGCGGCTCGCGACCACGTCGCTGATGACGAGCCCCCCCTCCTCCACCGGGACCCGGTCGCCGATCTTCACTTCGAGCGCCCGGATCTTCCGGAGGTAATCGGTATCCCAGACCAGCATCGCGTGGTCGGGCGTGACCGAGAGGACCTTCCCCCGCCCCGTCACGAACCGGATGAGGTGCGCCGGGGCGCGGTGGATCGAGACCGACGTGATCTTTTTCACGCCGACCAGCCCCTGCGGGTCGATGCTTCGTGCATAGAACGGCTGCCGGGGGTCGGAGTAGAACGTTCCCGTCCGGTCGAGCCCCGGCTTTGAGAGATCGAAGTTCTCCACCACGAACTGCCGGATCGGCACCGTAACCCACTGCCGGCCATCGGAAACGACGATCTCCGTGTCGCCTGCAAAACAGTTCCGCCGCTTGGCCGCGTGGAAGAACGGGTGGCCGTAGCCGACACCGGCCTTCGAGAACCCGATCAGCCGGACAAGAACACCGGCGCTCGTGTGCGGCGCAAGCCCCATCAGGAGGTGGCCGACAAGGTCGAGAGGTTGCTCCGCCCGGTAGAAGGGTTCGAGCCCGTAAACCCGCACCAGGAGGTCGTCGATGAACTTCGCCACGCGGACAAGCCACTCGCCGCAGTCTTCCGAGACCAGGATATCCTGGTGGCGGAGCTCCAGCACCTGGTCGGTCTCGACGAGTTCCCGGCCGTAGATGTCGTGGGTGTAGCCGAGTTCGCGGAGCCGCTCGACCGGGACGCCGATCTCGTCCGGCCGGAAATGGGTCAGGGGGAGATCGATCATATCGTAGCGGACGGTCCCGTCCTTGAAGACATAAAGGTTCTGCAACGCCCGGAGGATCCCCTTCTCGATCGGCTCCACCGGCCGCTCGCGGGAGATCAGGCCTTTGACACCCTTCAGGAGCGGGATGGCCGACTCGCGCACGCCGAGGTTTGCGAGCGCCGCCGCATACTCGGTTCTGACGTTGATCGAGACCTTCTGGAGGCAGACCGTCGCAACGTTGCACCGGGGGCACATATCCTTCCCGATCTCCTGGCCGCACTTCGGGCACCGGAGGACCGGCCGCGTGTGCGCCCCGCAATCGCAGAGGTTCTTGTAAGTGAACGTGCCGCAGGAGGGGCAGCGCCGCTCGCCCACCTCCACCTCGATCACGCCGCCGTCCGTGTTCGACCGGGGCCGTGAGGCGCAGGCCGCCTGGAACGACCGGCGAGAACCGCCCTCGTCCCCGATGGGGAAGAGCGAGTGGGGCGGCGGTTTCATCTCCCTCTGCTTTGACTTCCCCGGCCGCCCCATCCTGCCGCCGACCCGGGTGCCCGCCCGGGAGCGGATCGAAAAGCCCGAGAGGTGCATAACAAGGTCAAGCGAGTTCTCAAGGGGAGCGTTCTCCCACGCCGGCCTTTTATCGAGGTGCAGCGTCAGACCGAGGCAGGCGAGGAGGACCAGGTACCCGGGAATCGCGATCCGGTCCCCGGAGAGGCGGTGAGGAACCAGGAGCTCCTCGAGGATCGCCTTCGCCTCCGGTGTATCGGGCAGCGTCAGCACTCCACCCTCGATCCGGCCGCCGGCGCTGATCCGGTCGGCGAGGAGGGCGATATCCGCCGGGGCGACGTCGTCCCAGAGGTAGGTGTAGTCGGGGTGGAGAGGGATGCCGTCGAGCGCGAACTCTATAGCCTCAAGTTCGCTTGCCGGGTGCCGCGGACCACCCTCGAGCCGCCACCACTCCTCGCAGTAGCACGGGGGCATCAGCGGGTGGTTGTTCTCCATGAACTCCCCGAAACTGATCAGGATCTCGCCGTCATCCAGGATCTCATCGACCTGGCCGGCTATCCGCCGCGCTTCCGCCGCATCGTCCACCCGGCGGACCTCACCGCTCCGGAGTTTGACCGTCGGCCCCTGGATAGAGTCCACCGGCACGATCCCCGCCGCTTTGCCCGGCCGCTCGATCTTCATCTGGGTCCCGACCGCGAGGAAATCGCCGAGGATGTGCATCGTCGCGGGGTTTAAGCCGGCGGCCGCAAACCCGGTGTTCCGCGACCGGCCGAGGCGCAGGCGGAACCCCCCTTTGCGCATCGGGTACGAAAAGACCGGCCGGCCGCCGATAAGGTCCCGGAGGTACTTGTCCTTCGGTTTGACGGCGGCGCCCTTGTCGTCGTCATCGCTCTTTGCCGCACCACCGCCGCCGATCATCTCTTCAAGCCAATCCCAGCCCGCCATCTTCATCTTCTTGACGTTCTTGACGATCTTCGGGGCCTTCAGGGCCAGTCCCTCCGCGACGACGAGCGCCATCCCGCCCCGGACGGTGTTCGTCTCCACCCGCTCCAGGTTCCGGTAACCGCTCACCTCCTCCCGCTCGGTCGGTTCGCCGTCGATGCAGACCGGGCAGTTCTCGATGATCGTCCGGAGCTCCTTCTCGCTCGGGAGGTACTGCAGGCTCATGATGTTGTTGTACTGCCGGATCTCCTCGATGTAGCGCTCCACCTCCTCAGGGCGGGGGACGTAGCGGTTGATGCCGAGCGCCTGGCGGACGTAGTCGCCCACCAGTACCGAGAGCGCCTGCGCCGTCCCGCCGGCGCTCCGTATAGGCCCCGCGTAGTAGATCTTGAGATAATCGGTCCCGTCGTCGTTCTTCCCGAGGCTGACCTTCGCGATACCCTCCGTCGGGGCGGCCACCACCCCTTCGGTCAGGAGCGCCATCGCGCCACGGATGGCGTGGTCGAGGATCTCCTCCGTCGTGGTCTCGCCAAACATCCTCGCTGCAAAATCGTCGCCTATCCGGAGGGCCGCCTCCTCACGGGACATCTCCGCCTCAAGTTCGCGGATCCGGGCCGCGATGCCCGGATAGCCGAGGAGCGCCTCGACGCGATCGGCAAGGTCGCTTGCTACCGGGATCTCGATCTCCGTTCTCGGATCGAGTCCCCGGGCCCGCGCGGCAGCGGCGAGTGCCATGGCGGAATCAAGCCCGGCCGCGAGGTTCTCGAAGTATCGCTCGATAGCAGGTGAGACCTCCATACAGGAACTATTGAGCCCTTCACGCATTTAGAGACTTCTTGCCGGGCGCAAAGTCCCGCCGGCAGGGAGATCTTCGATCCCGGAGAGTACGGGGATGGGGTTGAGACCCTGCAGGCGATTGTCCGCCGCCTCAACCGAGAAAAAACCAATTGCCCGCACCCTGTAGCAGAAAGAGGCCAATATCACCTTTTTCCGGACCGGTCAGCCTCCAGCGCTCCGGTGAGGGGTTCGGCACCCGTCTCTCCCATCCTGCAGAGGAGGAGCGCAGCGCGTTCCTGGGTCTTCGGGTCCGGGCTCTGCATCAGACGGAGGAGCGGTTCGACCGCCGGCTCGCCGATCTTCATGAGGGCCATCGCGGCAAACGGTTGGAGGGCCGGGTCGGCGCACTCGATGATATCGATGAGAGGTTCGACGGCGGCCTCTCCTATCCCGGCCAGGGCCGCCATGGCGTATCGCCGGAAATCACGGTTCTCCCCGGCCCGCATCGCCGCGAGGAGGGGATCGATCGCAGCCTCACCGATCTGCACCAGTGCCCGGGCGGCATACCACCGGAGGTCGTTGTCGCCGTCAAGCATCGCGGCAATCAGCGGTTCGACCGCCACGGCCCCGCTCGCCCCGAGTTCGGCGGTCGCCGCCCGCCGCACCGCAAGAGGGCCCCGCCGGAGGTCGGCAACCAGTTCATCAATCCGGGTCTCGTCAGTCATACCGTTCAGGTGCATCTTCGTCGATGTTATGTCTTCCTGATGCTGCCGAGCGCTTTCCGGGCCTGTTCTCGCACCTCCTCCCGCGCATCGTCGAGCGCCCTGATCAGAGCGTCGACAGATCCGGGATCGCCTATATCGCCGAGAGCCGCCGCCGCTCCCCTGCGGATGCGCCAGTCATCGTCATCGAGCGCTGCAATAAGCGGGGCGACGGCGGGTTTCCCGATCTGGCCGAAGGCGGCGGTCACCCCCCGCCGGACGTCCGCCTCGTCGGCCCGGATGGCCGAGAGAAGAGCGGGGACGGCAGGCTCCCCGATATCCCCGAGAGCGACCGCTGCCCGGTGCCGGACCTCCTCGTCCGGGTCGCGGAGGGCGTCGATGAGAGCCCCGGTGGCGCTCTCGCCCCCAAGCCTCCCGAGCGCCAGCGCCGCGCTCCCCCGGACCCGGGCGTTCCCGGTGGAAAGACCGGTGATGAGCATCTCCCGCGCGGGTTCCCCGATAGCCGCAAGCGCGAGGGCCGCCCTGCTCCTGACGTAGGCGTCATCGTCGTCGAGCGCCTTTGCGAGCGCCGGAACAGCCGCCGGGTCGCCGATATCCCCGAGAGCGACCGCGGCCATCCATCGGACATCCACATCCTCGCTCTGCAGGCTCCCTGAAAGCGGTTCCACGGCCGGCGAACCCAGCCTTCCGAGCGCTTCCGCCGCCTTCCAGCGCACGCCGCTCTCCGGATCGCGGAGAAGGGCGGCGAGGGGCAGGACCGCAGCGGGATCGCCCGCGTTGCCGAGGCACCCGGCCGCCTCGTAGCGGGTATCCGGGTCCCGGCTCGACAACCGGGCTATCAACCTCTTCGTGCTCCGGTCGCATGCGACCGGCCCGGATTCGCCGGCATGAAAATGTTTCTTCTCGGTCCGCCGGCCCACGACCTCGAAGAAGTACCCGAGGACGTAGGGAATGACGATGAGCATCCCCGCACGCACGAGCGTCTCCGCACCCACATGCCCGGTGACGATGTATGTAGCGACGATGTGGAGCACCGCGACCAGTATCCCGGGGTATACCGCATGCCGCCGGTACCAGTACGCGGTCGGGATGAGCACGAGGTAGAGGAGATCGGTGTACGCGGCATCGATACCGGTGAGCACGCGAGCGATGGCCCCCAGGAGGACGATGAGCACCGCAGTCAGGACGATGACAGCGGGTCTGCTCCATGTCGATCCTGCGGGCTTCATTCCCATGCATGAGATCTGGCTGTGCAAATAAAAGGATATGCCGGGATTGCCATCCCGGCTCGCGGTCTCACCGCTGCCGCACAGCCGCGGCCTCTACCTTCCCGCCGGCCTCTGCAAGCTTCTCAAGCGACGCCCTGACGAACGCGGGTATATCGTCCGGCTGCCGGCTCGACACCAGGTTGCCGTCGACCACCACCTCCTGGTCGACGTACTCCGCACCGGCGTTCTTGATATCCTGGGCGACGGATCTCCAGCCGGTGATCCTCCGGCCGGAGAGGGCCTGCGCCGTGATCAGGAGCTGAGGCGCGTGGCAGATCAAGAGAACCGGTTTGCCGCTCTGGACAAACTCCTGCACGAACTTCACGGGCGCATCGTGTGCCCGGAGTTTGTCGGGCGAGTAGCCGCCCGGTATGAAGAGTGCATCGAAGCCATCCACCGATACGTCGGAGACGGCCCGGTCGATGGTGACCTCTGCCTCCCCCTTCTTGCCGTGAACGGTCTCTCCTGCGGAGAGGCCGACATGGACGAGATCGTGGCCGGCCTCACGAAACGCCGCGGCGGGCTCTGTGTACTCGACATCCTCGAACATATCCGTTATCAGGACTGCTATCCTGCTCATCGTCATTCCTCCCGGGGACCGGATCTCGGCCCGGTTGCTATCGAACCCCCCGGGGGGATATAATGTTACCGGCGAGAGCCGGGTTGCTGCAGTCACCGAGACGACATCTCTATCTATTTATGGCCCGCCGCAAAACCGAAAAAGTATGATCGTGCCGACCGGGGACCGCGAGGAGGCCCTTCCTGCCGAATGGTATACCCTCTCCTCAGATGAGGTCGAACAGACGCTCGGCACCGGCCCGCATGGCCTCTCTCGAGAGGAGGCGGAGGCGCGCCTCCAGCACTACGGGGCAAACGTCCTCCGCGAGGAGGAGCGAGAGACGCGCCTCCAGGTCTTCCTGCGCCAGTTTGCAAGCATCCTGATCGTCATCCTGATCGTTGCCGCGGTGGTCTCGTTCTTCGTCGGCGAACCACAAGACGCCGCCGCCATCCTCATCATCGTCGTCCTGAACGCTCTCCTCGGCTACTCCCAGGAGTGGCAGGCCGGGGAGGCGATCGAGGCGCTGCGGCAGATGCTCGTCCAGAAGGCCGTTGTCATCCGCGACGGGAAGCAGCAGGAGATCGATGCATCCGGGATCGTGCCGGGGGATCTGGTCGCTCTCGAGATGGGGGACCGGGTGCCCGCCGACCTCTCGCTCGTCGAGGCAACGTCGCTTCAGGTGGACGAGGCCCCGCTGACCGGCGAGTCCTCTCCCGTCGATAAGGCGACGGGACCGCTCACTCCGGGAACCCCGCTTGCCGAACGGAGCAACATGGTCTTTGCGGGCACGACGGTCGTCAACGGGTGGGGGCGGGGTGTTGCGGTCGCCACCGGTATGAGGACGGAGTTCGGCCTGATCGCCGGCCTCTCCCAGCGGGTCAGAGCCGAAGCGACGCCTCTGGCGCGGCAGATGGACGTCCTCGGCCGCGACATCGGGATCATCGCCGTCGGTATTGCTGTGCTCGCGATCGGCGTCGGCTTCCTGCAGCAGCGGGAGTTCCTGGAGATGTTCCTCATCGGCGTCTCGCTTGCGGTGGCGGTGATCCCGGAGGGCCTCCCGGCGGTCGTGACGCTGACGCTTGCCATCGGCATCAAGAACATGATGCGGCGAAACTGCCTTATCCGCCGTCTCCCTGCATCGGAGACCCTCGGCGCGGTCTCGGTCATATGCACGGACAAGACCGGGACGCTCACCCGGAACGAGATGACGGTCGTCAGGGTGAGGACACCGGAGAGCGAGGTGGCGGTGACCGGGACCGGTTACGCCCCGGAGGGTGAGTTCCTCCGCGATGGGAGCGCCATCGACCCTCTCGCGGACCCCGATCTCCGGCAGTTCCTGCGCGCAGCGCTCCTCTGCAACCACGCGACATTTGCCGGCGACGAGGCGGGGGAGTGGCGGATCTTCGGCACGCCGACCGAAGGGGCGCTCGTTGTCGCGGCGGCGAAGGCCGGCCTCTCCCGGGACGACGCTCCCGAAGCGGTCCGCGAGTTCTCGTTCAACTCAACCCGGAAGCGGATGACGATCATCTACCGCGAGGGCGACGGCGACGTCGCTTACGTGAAGGGAGCGCCGGAAGTCCTCCTCGACCTCTCGTCCCGTCTGTTCCGGGACGGTGCGGTCGTGCCGCTCACCGACGACCTCCGCGACGCCCTCCAACAGGAACTCTGCGGGTATGCATCGCGGGGGCTCCGGGTACTCGGGGCGGCATACCGCCCGCTCCCGGGCGACGTTCCCCGGACGGCGGAGGCGGTCGAGAAAGACCTGATCTTCCTCGGGTTTGCCGGGATCGTAGATCCCCCACGCCCTGAAGCGGCGGAGGCTATCCGGCTCTGCCGGAGCGCCGGTATCGACGTCATCATGATAACGGGGGACAACCCCCTGACCGCCTCCGCCATCGCACAGGACCTGGGCCTCTCGAGTGAGGGGGCGCTGACGGGAGCCGACCTCGAGGCGATGACCGACGACGAGCTCGCGCGCCGTCTCCGGACGACGAAAGTCCTCTCCCGGGTCACGGCGGAGCACAAACTCCGGGTGATCGATATACTCTCCCGCGACCGCGAAGTCATCGCCATGACCGGCGACGGCGTCAACGACGCGCCGGCATTGAAGAAGGCGAGCATCGGTATCGCCATGGGCATCAAGGGGACGGACGTTGCGAAGGAGTCAAGCGACATGGTGCTCGTGGACGACAACTTCGCAAGCATCGTCGCCGGCGTCGAGGAGGGGAGGCGAGAATACGACAACATCGCCCGGTTCACCCGCTACCTCCTCTCCTCGAACGTCGGAGAGATCGTCGCGATCGTCGGCGGGCTCCTCATGGGTCTCCCGCTGATCCTCATCCCCGTCCAGATCCTCTGGATCAACCTGATCACCGACGGCCCGACCGCTCTTGCGCTCGGTCTCGAGCCCGCCGAGAAGGACGTCATGCAGAGGCGGCCACGGAACCCGGACGAGTCCATCCTCACCCGATCCGCTCTTCTGGTCATCCTCGTCATCGGGGCATGGCTCGGTCTCCTGACACTCTACGCCTTCTCCGGCTTCTACGAGGTCGATATCGACCGGGCCCGGACGATGGCGTTCACCGGCCTGATCATATTTGAGATGTATAACGTGCTGAACTTCCGGTCGTTCCGGTTCCCCCTCCACCGGATCGGGTTCTTCTCAAACCCCACCCTGATACTTGCCATCCTCGGGAGCCTCGGTCTCCAGGCGCTGGTGGTCTACGTCCCGATCCTGCAGGAATTCCTCGGCACCGCGCCACTGACCCTTGCCGACTGGGGACTGCTCTTCCTCCTCGGTCTGCCGATCCTCCTTGCAGGCGAGATCTATAAGATCCTCCGGTTGCGGAGCGAGGAGAAAGGTCGAACGCCGGCCTGAACCGGGGGGCTCTCCCCGGTGTGCGGGAGAGCCCGATAGACGGCGCAACCGGCATGATTATGGGGAGGAGCGCGCAAACCTAACTCCCGGCAATTCATTCTTTTTGAGGAACGGTATGACCATTCGTCAATCTCTCACGGCATGCATTACCCGCTCCGCCGCCTCCGCCCCCAACCATCACCGGGGTGACAGGGCGTGATCGGCCCGGAACTGATCGCCATCGCGATCTTCCTCTTCACCTACGCGCTCATCATCGATGAGCGGATTCACCGGGCGGTCGCCGCCATGCTCGGCGCCTCGGTCATCGTCTTCCTCCACATCGTCCCGTGGGAGAAGATACCGGTCTACGTCGATCTTGGCACCATCTTCCTCCTGATGGGGATGATGATCATCGTCAACACCGCCCGTGGGAGCGGCTTATTCGAGTATATCGCCATAAAAACGGCAAAGCTTGCAAAAGGAAGCCCGATGCGGGTACTGCTCCTCTTCTCGCTCGTGACCGCCGTCATCAGCGCGTTCCTCGACAATGTCACGACGGTCCTCCTCATCACTCCGATGCTCCTCTACATCGCAGGCGTCATGCGGATCACCCCCCTGCCCTTCCTCATCGCCGAGATATTCGCTTCAAACGTCGGCGGAGCGGCGACGCTCATCGGCGATCCTCCGAACATCATGATAGGTTCGGCCGCCGGTCTGACGTTCAACGAGTTCCTGGTCAACCTCGCCCCCATCATGGTCGTCAACATCGTCGTCGTCATGGGGATGCTCGCCCTCATATACCGAAAAGAGCTCCATGTCTCGCCGGGAGAGAAGGGAGTGATCGAGAAGACGTTTGCAGAGTTGAACGAGCAGGAGGCGATCCGCGACATATCGCTCTTCAAGAAATCGGTCGCCGTCATCGCGCTCGTCATCGGGATGTTCTTCATCCACGACCTCCTCGGCCTCGAACCCGCCCTCGTCGCCCTGATCGGCGCGTCGATCCTTCTCTTCTGGAGCCGGCAGCCCCCGGAAGAGATCTTTGAGAAGATCGAGTGGCCGGCCCTCTTCTTCTTCGGCGGGCTCTTCATCGTCGTCGGCGCTCTCGTCGAGACCGGGACGATTGCGGCCGTTGCCGGGTTCGTGGTCGAGAGCGTCCACTCGGAGGCTGAGGCCATGCTGATCATCGCCTGGTTCTCGGCAATTGCCTCAGCCGTCGTGGACAACATACCCCTCACCGCCACCCTGATCCCGCTCATCCACGATATGGGCGCATCGATGAACACCTACCCGCTCTGGTGGGCGCTCTCGCTCGGCGCCTGCCTCGGCGGGAACGGGACGGCCATCGGAGCATCGGCAAACGTCGTCGTGCTCGGGATCGCGGCGCGGAACGGTCTTACTATCTCCTTTGTAGAGTTTTTGAAGGTGGGGATGCTCGTGCTCTTCGTCACGGTCGGGATCGGCACCGCCATCCTCTGGCTCAACTTCTTTGTCCTGTGAGCCGCATCTACCAGGGCGGCGGGGGTTTGGGTCCCCTGACCGCCTCGACCTCCTCGAGGCGGCCGACCAGCCATTTGTACGCGATCGCGGCGGCCTCGCGGGCCGAGACGCTCGGATCCTCTCTTCGCATCCGGTCGAGCGGCTCTCGTGCCTCCGGGTCGGCGATCGTCCCGAGCGAGAGGGCCGCCTGCGCCCTGACAAACTCGTCGGCGTCATCGAGGGCCCGGATCAACCCTGCGACGTCCCGGGCATCGCGCATTGCATCGATATCTTCCGGTGCAGTCATGACAGACTCCCGAACGTCGTCAGGGCTGGCATGTCTCCGGTGTATATATTCCTTCCCTGGGATGTTCTGGATGCACGGCCGGCCGCACGGGCTGAAGCGCGATACGTCCCCTGCCCCGAGCACAGGATGATTCCTGGTCCGGATAACGTTATCTCCCGGGGAGCGCCCCTCCTCAGGGCAAGAGTATTCAGCAAAATTTATCCCTTAAAGATCACACGCAACATATGGAGTACCCGCCTCCGAAACCAGTCTCCAAAGCTGGCCCTTTTCGTGATATCCCCGTCGACATACTCCGGGGCCTTGCCATCACGTTCATGATCATGGCAAACCTCACGCCGGCGCTCCTCCTGCCCCCTGCGCCGGGCTGGTACCGTTTCCTCTCCTCCCTTGCAGCCCCGATCTTCATCGGTCTTGCCGGTATGATGGTCGCCCTCTCACGGACCGGCAAGGGCAGGCCCTTCTCGTATATCGCCACGAGGGGTGGGCTCTTCATCCTCGCCGGGGCGCTTCTCCAGGTGCTGGTCTTTGACTACGTCCCGTTCCTTGACGTCGATGTGCTCTACCTCATCGGCCTTGCTCTTCCGCTCACCTACCTCTATCTCGGCCTCCCGGAGCGGGGACGCTGGGCCGTCATCGTCGCGATCCTCTGTCTAACACCTCTTCTCCAGGTGGGGTTGGGCTATTCGGGGGCGGTCATCACGAGACCCGACGTCACGCTCACCCCCTTCTCCATCTCCGGCGACCCGTTCCCGGCACCTGTCGAGATCGCCCGGGCCTGGCTCATGGAGGGCTGGTTCCCGGTCTTCCCCTGGCTTGCGATCGCCTTCTTCGGAGCCGAGCTCGGGAAGTACCGCTGGAGAGACAGGGCCGCACCGCGGTTCCGGTTCAAGGACGAGGGACGGTGGGGTGCCGGCCTCCTGCTTGCCGGGGCCGTCCTCTGGATGCTCTTCCCCGGCGCACAATACATCCGTGACAGCTACGTGGAGCTTTTTTACCCGCCGATGATCGGTTTCTTCGTGTTTGCTGCCGGGCTCGTCGTCTTCGCACTGACCGTTCTCGATCACATCCCGGCGCAGTACGGGCTCCTTGACCCCCTGCGGGCGGCCGGCGGGTGCTCGCTTGCCATCTACCTCGCCCAGTATACGGTCATCATAAAAGTCATCGAGCCCTTCGGACTTCAGTTGCCGTTGCCGGCGTACCTGGGCGTCTTCCTGGTTCTCTATACCGGCATGATCCTGCTTGCGTACTTCCTGCGGTACGTCAGGACATCCTGGCACGGGCAGCCGTTCCTTGTCCGGTTCCTGATCGGGAGTTGACCCCATCTCCCCGGTGTGCTGGCGGGCCTACCTATCAAGGAGCCAGCCTTCCACCGCCTTCTTCTCCGCAAGCCTTGCCGCCACCCGGGCGTGGGCAAGCGACGCAGCCCGCCGGACCCCTATATCCGGGTCCGAGAACTTCAGTCGCTCGAGCGGCTCAAGCGCCCTCTCATCGCCGGCGGAACCGAGGGCCTCGGCCGCAGTCAACCGCACGATCCCGGCGGGATCCGAGAGCGCCCGGATCAACCCGTCGATATCCCGGCGCCTCCGCAGGGTATCGATATCCTTCTCTTCCATCCAGGATCTCCTCGACCAGTCTTTACGGTGCAGTTATGGCCCGTCATCTCATCAGTGTTCCGGAGGCGATCCCGGCACGACGGCAACCCGGACCCCTGCCCGCCCGGTAACGGCCGGTGAAACCCGCACGATGCTCCCGACGTCGTGGTGGCCATCGGTACAGGCCGGGCGACGACTTCGCGGAGATCTCGTGCCGGCATGGCCGGGAGCGCATAGGTCTATATACCCGGTTCGCATCGACTGCTCGCATTCCAGAGGCCGGGATGGTGCTCCACCGCGCGGCACCAGGGACGCGGTGAGGATGACCCGGTGTGGAACGATGATTGCAGGATGTGAGACTGATGCGAAGGGAATTGCTGTTGTGTGGGATCCTCGCGAGCATTCTTATCGTCGCGTGCGCACCCGCCGTGACGGCGGCGGCGGTGGGACCGGTGATGCCGAGAGATCCGGTGGGCCCCACTGCTTCAAGGATGGGGAATGTCATCAAGCCCGGGACTGTTCTGACGTATGACGCATCCATCTCCCGGATTACAACCGATCAGTACGGCATGTCGAGTCAATCCTATGTCACGGGGTTCGACTGGGTTATACGTGTCGAGGAGGCATCCGGTGGCCGCTACGCGGGGACCGCAGAGATCGTCCCGCGTAGCGCGGGTATGACCGGGGGGGTGTACCGATGGTCGTATGTGGAGGGGCAGCAGAACCCTGACTGGTATGGCCCTCCGCTCTGGGTTGACCCCGGAGCTCCGGCGGAGTCCGCGGGGACATACGGGAGCAGCACCTGGCAACTGCTCGGAGATCCCCGGGGCCTGAGGATGCCCAACCCTTCTACCGGCGTTGAACAGTCCGTGAACCAGATGCAGACGGTGGGCCCCGGGGTTCTGCGGTATATATCGTACGACACCGATTACGGGACGGTTCTCCTGTACAGCGAGAAGACAGACCAGTATTTCATGTCGTTCTGGTTCCGATCTCTGAATGAGGGCGGGGGCGGCCTGACCGGGCCATTCGGAGGGATGGTCTCGTAACGCACCGGGCCATCCCGGCGCCTGCGGCGGATCGCAGACACCCCCGACGACCCCGCGAAAGGCGGCATGCGGTCTGCGGGGGGGGAGGGCGGCACGGAGCGCCGGCCCTCCTCACGACGTCGCGACCTCGACGCACTCTCTCCGCGTCCCTATCCGGGCGAGCGCCCCGCACATACCGGGGACATAGGCGAGAGCTTTGCCCGAATCCACCATGATCGAGCTGAACTCATCCATCCGGGGCGAGACGACCATGCAGGTATCCGGGATCACCCGGGCGCCGCTCCGCTCGATAGCGGCGATGAGGTCGGGGTTGTTCTTTGCGACCCCCCGGGCGGCGAAGATGTAGAAGGGTTTTGTCGTCTTCTTTCCCCTGAGGAGATCGGCAAGTTCGCGGAGCTCTTCGGCCGAGCAGTGCGGGCACCCGACCGCGACCGCCTCGACATCCATCTCCGCGAAGAGGGTCTCGACCTCATCGGCGCTCACCGTCACCCGGTCAAGGTCGCCGGTATCGAAGGAAAAGACCCGGGCCTCCGGCGTGATCGTGTCGACGTGGAAGAGCGCAACCGCGCCGGTCGCCGCCATAGCCGCCCCGAGCGCCTTCAACTGGTCGCGGTTCGGCCGGATGCCGGCAAAGATCGGTATCCGGTTCCCCACCTTCCTGCCCGCCACGTGGCCGATGGCGCCCCAGTGGTCGGAGCGCAGACCCGTGCCGCCCTCGACATCGACGACGACCTGCGGCCGCCGGTTCGCGACGATGTGAAGGCCGTAGTAAGGAGTCTTCCCGATGATCGCCGCGGCAAGGGCGCTCGGCCCGCCCTCCCGGTTCGTCCGGGCGCCGAGAACCGAGTTTGCGTAGGCGACCGCCGAAGACTCCGACCAGGCCAGATGCTCCCCGTACTCCGTTATGCGGAGGTAGTAGGGGGTGCAGGTGCACTCGAGTTTGATCCCGAGCCTCCGGTAGGCCTCGATGACCGCCCCCTGGTTGTGGGCAAACTCCTCTCTGATGCCGAACTCCCGCCACTCCTCCCGCGGCATGCCGATGGGGTTTAAGACGGCCGGGACCGCAACCCGGGCGTTGAGGCTCTGCAGCCAGGCAAGCCCCCACCTCCCGATGGTCTTATACGACGCACCGCTCACCTGGGCGCTCGTGATCGGGACGAGCCTCTCGGCTCCATAGACGTTCCCGAGCGCGACCAGGATCTCCAGCATCTTCTGCCGCGTCTCGCCGAACTCGCCGGCGAGGATCCTCTCGTCATCTTCATTCAGGTACATGAACTACGGCCACTCCGCTCTCCTGAATTCGCCCTCTCTACCCATAAGCATCGTGGCGTCGACCCCGACCTTCACGTTCGTCCCGTCTGCAAGGCGCATCGGGTCAAGCGACGAACCCCGCACGCCGGTGATGATCATGATGTCGGTATCGCCCCGCACCCTTGTGGCAATCGCATATTCGACGTCGTAGGGGTCATGGATATCGATATCCTCGTCCACCACGACGACGTGTTTTAAGGACGTATGGGCGGCAAACGCCGCCATGATGGCGTTCTTTGCATCACCTTCGGTGTTCTTCCGGATCTGGACCACGCCGTGGAGGTAGCCGGCCCCGCCCTTCGTGAGGAGGACGTCGCGGACCGTCGTCACCTCGCCGACCGCGCGGTAGATCTTCGGCTCATACGGGGCTCCCATAAGGAGTTTGTGCTCGTCGCCGGCGGGGAGGATGCCGTGGTAGATGGGGTTCTCCCTGAGGTACATCCGGGAGAACTCGATCACCGGTTGCTGCCGCACGGGGTCGTATGTCCCGGTGATGTCGACGAACGGCCCCTCCGCCGCCGTCTCCGGCCCGATGGAGCCTTCAAGCACGATCTCGGCGCCGGGGACCCGGACGCCGTTTGCACACTCGTGGACGGCGAGTTCTCCGCCCATCAGCTCGGCCGCGTAGGGGAGTTCCTTTCCTTCCGGGACACGGGTGCAGGCGGCAAACGTCACGAGGGGATGGGTCCCGACGGTGACCGCAACCGGGAGCCGTTCCCCCCTGGCAAGCGCCGCCTTGAGGAGCGTGTGGGTGTGCCTCCCCTCCACCAGGCGGGCGACGACCCGGTGGTCGTCAAGGACCATCATCCGGTGGATGGAAGCGTTCTCCACGCCGCCGTAGCGGGAGAAGACCACGCCAGCCGTGAAGTAGCGCCCGGCATCGCCCGGGAAGTGCTTCATGACCGGGAGGCGGGAGAGGTCGGCGGGGATGCCGCCCGCGAGCCGTCCGGCATCCACGACGCGGCCGTTGTAGGTCCTGGCCGCGAGGTTCCGGACGAGGTCGCGCTCGCCCACGCCGAGGGCTGCCGCAAGCGATTTTCGGTCGCCGAGCAGGTTCATCACCGCCCGGTGACCGTCGAGGTCGTGGAAGAAGAGTATTTTGTCGGTCCGGCTCGCCATGCGGGGAGCCTCGTAGATGGTCGAGCAGGGCCGCTCGATATCCTCGACCCGGCCCTGCTCCCGCATCATCGCTATGAAATCACGCATCGTATCCGCTCCATCGGGACCCGAGGGCATGTTCGACCCCCAGGTGGTCGAGCACCCGGGCCACCACCATATCGACGAGGTCGTCGATCGTTGCCGGGCGCTGGTAGAAGGGAGGGCTTGCGACCATCACGGTCGCGCCGGCCTCGTCGGCGGCGAGCATGTTCCTCAGGTGGACCCGGGAGAGCGGCATCTCCCGGAGGAGGAGGAGGAGAGGCCGCCGCTCCTTGAGGCAGACATCCGCCGCCCGGGCGATCAGGTTATCGGCAAGGCCGTTGCTGACCGCGGCAAGCGTCTTCATGCTGCAGGGGACGATCGCCATGCCGTCGTAGCGAAACGACCCGCTCGCGATATCCGCCGCGAGGTTATCGTTCTCGGCGTATACGGCATCAAACCCGGTAAGGTTCACGCCCTCGATCCCGGCGATCTGCCGGGCTGTGTCGGATACGACGATGTGCACCGTTGCACGATCGCAGAGAACCTCAAGCAGGCGGCGAGCGTATATGACCCCGCTCGCCCCGGTGACCCCGATGACAAACTCCTTCTTCATCTTTTCTCCATCTATTATGTCACTACGAGTTTATCCTGTTTTGTCGCCCGCTTCACCCGAAGGACCTCGGTCGCCGCCTGCTCCACCGCCTGCCGGTGCTCCGGGGCGGTGTAAACCCCGAGGCGCCACTGCTGCCGCCGGGTGTCGTTTAAGGTGCCGATGAGGGGCGAGACCTCCTCGATATCCACCATGGCATGGCCGTTCCTGACCCGGACCTCCATCGAGAGCGCCCGCGGGAGCGGGGGGATATCCACGAGGACCTTTGCCACCGGGACTCCGGCAACCCCGGCGATATCGCGAGCGATCTCCCGCTCCCGGGCAGGCCCGGGGTCCTGCCGGAGGGCCGCGGCGTTCACCCGGTCTTCGCCGACGTAGAGCGCCCGCTTGTAGAGGTCCCGGGCGTAGACCCGGCTGGCAAGGTCGCGGACGATCGGAGAGGGCGAGTGCTTCAGACGCTCCATGCAGGCGGCGTCGTCCATCCGCACGAGTTCGCGGGCGTTCGCGCCCGGGACGGTGAGCACCTCCTCGCGGAGGGCGTGGACGAACATGCTCGTCGCTATCCGGCTCACGTGGTGGAAGTAGACCGCGGGGCGCATCAGGGTCCGGGCGATGAGGAGCGATTCGGCGGCGTTGATGCCGCTCTCGCGGAGCGCGATGCCTGATTCGGCGAGGACCGAACACCGGATCAGACGGTGGGCGTCGACCGTCCCGTAGGGCACGCCGGTGTAATGGGCGTCCCGCATCAGGTAATCCATCCGGTCGACGTCGAGGCTCCCGTGGATGATGCTCGCGAAGCGGTGCTCACCGGCGACGACGGCGCAGACCTCGGCGGGATCGATCCCCTCCGCCTCGAGGATGGCGGCGATCGCTCCCTCCCTGACCAGGTAGCCGATCTGGTGGTGCTTCCTCCCGACGAACTCTTCCATCACCGGTTCGGTGACGTGGGAGAAGGGCCCGTGACCGATGTCGTGGAGGAGGGCGGCCGTCGTGACGAGCCGCGTCTCCTCGCCGTCAAGCCCGAGCTCCCGGCACATAATGCCGGCAAGGTGCATCGCCCCGAGCGAGTGCTCAAACCGGGTGTGGTTTGCGCCCGGGTAGACGAGGTTTGCAAACCCGAGTTGCGTGACGTGGCGAAGCCTCTGGACGACTCCCGAGTCGAGCAGCCTGAGCATCGGTTCGTCCGCCTCGACGTAGCCGTGCACCGGATCCTTGATGATCTTCATCCGTTCCGTTAAGGTTCTTGGGAGAGGAGTGATAAAGGTATTTGAGAGCGCGCGGGGTACGATATAACTGCGTTTGCAGGGATAACGGTTTGTCTATGGAGCCTGTGGCCCCCGTGTGCCGGCCCGGGGCGTTCGGACAGTAAAAGGACGGGCGGATCAGTGTCTGGATGAGGCTACGCGGACAGCGCTGGAGGATACCAAAAGTGCCCGGGGGGCCCTCTGATGATGCAGAATATTCGCGCTAAAAATCATAGAGATCGGCGACGCTGCGCTCGCAGAAACGCCTTGCTGGTTTGTAGATCTGCTCGATATTTTCAAAGAACCCTATGTCCCACCCATGCTCATTCTGTGCAACCCGGCCCTTGAAGACGCCTCCTGCAACCCTCTCCAGACCCTCCTCAATATAGATGGCAACAGGCTGATCTTCCTTTATTCCATGCCGGATGAGAGTACTCAAGCGCTGGAACTCCATCGAGACCGACTGAATCAGATAATGCTCATTCTTGTTTTCCTTAACAAAAACGAAGATGTGGATCGAACTTTCATCCATCAACAGGTCGCTAAGGTTGACATCTCTTATGGGCCCATCTTCTGTCCGGGGATCCAATCGATCACAAAAATCTTCAGAGATTCTGGCGTTTGAGTAACCACTATTCCGTAAATAATCTCTCAGTGCAAGGAGATCCTTCTTTCGTGATTGCTGAAATGAACCATATATCGCAACGTTGGCGTTTCCCTTGAAACATCTATATAATTGAACTCTATCTGCGATTTCGTCGGATTCCAGCGCTCTATACCTCATTCAGAAGGTTTCTGCATGCACGATACATAACAATATGGGTTGCTATACCGCAACTTAAATGACGGGAAACATTGATATAAGTTACAACAATAGAACTATTCTTGAGGGGAGTAACCAACATGAATCAGATCACCGTGGGGGCTTACTTAAACCGGGTGCCTGTCGAAGTTCGTGAATCCGTGATGGAACTATCGACGGATGCGAAATGGGCCGTATATATAGCGCTTACTCTCGATAAAGAGATGTACTTCAACGAGCTGAAGGAGACCTTCGGGGCAAATCCACGTGAGATGGACCGTATCCTCAAATCTCTGGTTGATGGAGGTCTCATCGCGAAGAAGGTGAGAACACTGGAAGATATCGGCGATAGGAGGAGAGTGTATTACAGATCGACAAACTATGGAAAGAAGATGTTAGATGCCCTGTGCGACGTGGTGCTTCCTCCTGAGAACCTGGTCAAACGTTACAAGTCCACTTCGAGCAAGAGAGAGAATTGCTGGACTATGGACCCGGGAGCTATGAAAAGGAGCAATGAAACCGATCCAGAGAACTGGAGGTTTGACCAGACATCTACCCGAAGGGATGCCTTTACCACGAAACCAACAATTGCCGGCGCAAAAGGGGCGGAGATGAAGGTGTGAGTTCAACATGGCTGCAGAAGATCAGGAGCAAGCGTTGAAACTTGAGATCGTAACGGACCCTGAGTTCAGGACGGTTCACATCGATGGTGCTATCGTGACGCTGAATCCGAATTTCGGCCAGGTGGCGCTGACATACGACCAGCCTGAGTTCAAAGTTCACCAGAACGGCGAGATTTACACGGATAAAATCCAGAAGAGGGTAGTAATCGATGCAAGGTTGTCTCCCGAGGCATTTAGAGCGCTTGCCTGCACCATGATGGAGCATGTGCAGCAGTATGATGAGTGGCTCAAACGGCAGAAATAAGTCGGTACCTCTGATATAGAGGGACAACTTCTCTTTTCCACTACGAGCTGATTGTAATCGCCATGTGAACTACCCCGCGCCTTTTGGGCGGGGCTTCCTGCTTCATCCTTCCTCTATT
>ERZ764778.1993-NODE-1993-length-19006-cov-7.567938_pt1 | contig 19006 bp, 8 predicted proteins | sample MGYA00374951_ERZ764778 | MGnify/ENA primary metagenome ERZ764778 (study PRJEB28918, sample SAMN05720193) | bioreactor metagenome | isolation source: Anaerobic biogas reactor | place: USA:Washington, USA | collected 2015-08-08 ...
TTGGATGCGGACCGGAACCGCATTGATGAAGAGCCCGACCATTCGTTCGACATCTGGAATCGACTCTGGACGTCCTGATACGATCAGCCCAAATGTCACGTCGTCGAGTTGGTTGATGCGGGAGAGCAGCAGTGCCCACGCCGCCTGAAGCAGAATACCGGGTGTGGTTTGAAGGGAGGCAGCCAGAGAGCGGCAAGTCTCCCATGTAGCCCCGTCGAGGTGGACGACATGCTCGCGGTAGTCGTAATCCGAAGCGACCTGGGGGCGGGCTGACCGGGGGATCGTGGTGAGCTTCTCAAATCCGGACAGCCGTTGTTCCCAGTAAGCTTTGCTGTTGGTGCGATCCGCCTGCTCCAGCCATTCCACGTAATTGCGGTATTCTGCCGGCGGTGGAAGAGTGGGGTCGGAGTGGTGAACCGATGATTCGTAAAGCTGATTCCAGTCGTCCCATAGGATGCCGACACACCAGCCATCCATGAGGATGTGATGGTGACTCCATACCACGCGGGTCGTCTCATCCTCGAGCCGGAATGCCTGGATCCGCATCAGGGGCCCATGTGCCAGGTCAAAGGGAATGCCGCGATCCGCGGTTTCAAAGGCCTGAACCGATTTGGTCTGATCGGCGCGGGAAAGGTGTCTCAGGTCCGATAGCGTCACCGGTACGGGACGCTCGCGGAACACCACCTGAGCCGGTCGAGGTAGAGCCTTGTGGATGAACACCGAACGCAATACCGGGTGGCGGTCGACCAGGCCTTGCCATGCATGGGAGAATGCTTCCGGATCGAGCGTGCCTTTAAGGGTGAAGGTCATCTGCTCGAAGTAGGCTTCGGACTCGGGATGGCGCATGTTTTCGAAGAGAAGCCCCTCCTGCATCGCGCTGAGGGAGTAGACGTCCTCGATATCCGAAGGATTCCATCCCTGGGACTCAAGGATCGCGTTCCAATCGGTGAGCCGGATTCCGGATGCGGCGAAATCGGAAGGGGTGTGCTCGGCAGCCCGTTTGCGGCAGAAGCGCAGGAGCTGCATGAGCGCTTCCTCGAAGGTCGCGAGGATCGCCTCAATGCTGTGTGCGTCGAATCGGGTGGAATCGTATTCGGCATGCCAGTGCTGGCGTTCCCCGATTTCGTATCCATAGATGGCAAGTGCCGAAAGCGGCTTTTGCCTGGGTGAACGGTCGAAAGGCGGCCGGTCGGCTGCGATGGTGAAACGTTCGCTCCGGGCCCCGGAGTCCATGATCCCGAGGTAATTGAAGCTGATCTCGGGATAGACCGTATCCGCGAATTGTTCCGGGTGGATGATCTCCCGAAGCCTGGTGAATGAACGGCCTTCGTCGGGGAGCGTTCGAAGGGTTTCCTTCGTGTCGCGCATCAGGTCATCGAGTCGATCGGAGTCGACAGGTTCAAAGCGAACCGGCCAGAGATGGGTGAACCATCCGACCGTGCGGGACAGGTCGTATCCGGAGTCGCTGATGTCCCTGCCATGGCCTTCCATTTCGACCAGCAATGCTTCTGCCGGGTTCCATGCACGCCAGGCCAGTCGGAGGGCGGCGAGCATCAATTCCTGCGGTCGGGCGTGGAACGCGCGGATCGCCTCGGTGATCGATTGGTTTTGGATTGTTGGTGAGAAGACGCTCTCGGTGTGATGGATCGCGCTTTGGTCGCATGCACGCGCCTCCGGATGGCCGGGCAGGTGAGGAAGCGGCGCAGAAAGCATGGATTTCCAGACCTGAAGGGCACGATCAGAATCCTGTGGAGTCTGGGCATTATTCGAAATCGTGGCCCAGCGCAGGAAGCTGCATGACGATGGGAGCTTGGCTGTGCCGCCGGATGTGATCGCGTCGTAGGCCGATGACAGGTCCTCGATGAGAATTCTCCAGGAATAGGCATCGACCGCCAGGTGATGAGCGGTCAGCAAGAGCCGGTCTCCCGCATCCAGACGGACGAGCAACGCCCGCCACATTGGCCCGCTCCGGAGGTTCAGTTTTTCCTGAATGGCCCGGATATGATCGATGAGCGTGGCCGCTGCATCGTCTGATCCCCTGAGATCGAGGGTTTCGAGCGGATCCGCAACCGATGGTTCGATCCACTGTTGATCTGCGTCTACCCGCAAGCGTAGGGCATGGTGGTGCCGTGCGAGTTCGCGCAGGCTTCGGGCGAGGGTTTCGGGTTCCAGCGGGATGGTTGAATCGACCCAGACCGATTGGTTGAAGTGGTCGCGATCGATGGTGACCTCCCGGAAAAACCATTGCTGGATGCCGGTCAGCGGAGCGCTGGGAGGTTCATCCTGCTGATCGGGGGCAATCGGAGCGGTTCCGGACAAATGCTTGGCAAGGGTTTCGATGGTTGGGTAGCGGAAGAGCAACTTCATGTCCATCTTCCATCCCAGTGTCTGCAGGCGGGAGGCGATCTGGATCCCTTTAATGGAATCTCCGCCGACCCTGAAATAGTCATCGTCGACCGAGAGTGGGCTCACTTTGAGCACCTCCGACCATACCTTGTGCAGCGCTTTCTCTTCTTCCGTTTGCGGCGGGCGGATTTCGCGAAGCCCGGTGTCTGCATCGACATCGGGGAGGGCGTGGCGGTCGATTTTCCCATTCGGAGTGAGCGGAATCGAGTCGATAACCGCGATGCCCGACGGGATCATGTAGTAAGGCAGGCTTGCCGCCAAGTGCGTGCGGATGCCCACCAAGTCAGGTTGCTGTCCACAAACGTAGGCGATCAGGCGTTTGGAGGAGCCTTCGCCTTTTGCGAGAACGCAGGCTTGTGAGACGCCGGGGTATTGCAGGATTCGGTTCGTGATCTCGTCGAGCTCGATGCGGTATCCCCGGATCTTCACCTGATGATCCAGTCTCCCGAGGCATTCGATGGTGCCGTCGGGTAACCAGCGCCCCATGTCTCCGGTATGGTAGAGGCGGGAAGCGGGATTCTCCGGGTCGTTGATGAAGGCTGCTGCCTCGGCTTCGGGCCGGTTGATGTATCCGCGGGCAAGGCCTGCGCCTCCCAGCACGATTTCGCCGACCACACCCTGTGGGCACTTTCTCCCATCGGGGGCAAGGATGTTGACGGTGACGCCATCGATGGGACGCCCGATTGAGACTTTTCGGGACTCCGGAAGCAGATCTCCTGCAGTGGCGATCACGCTGTTTTCGGTGGGGCCGTATTCGTTGATCAGGCGAACATGGGGGATGGCCTCGAAGTGATCCGATACCAACGGGAGCGGAATGCTTTCGCCCGCAAGAGTGACGAAGCGGAGGCGTGAGAGAACGGATGGGATCTCCGTCAGCATCAATTGATAAAGACCAGGCGTGACCAACAGGTTGGTTGCGTTGTGGCGAACGATCAGGGACTCCACTTCATGGAGTTGCCGTTTCTGTTCGCTGGTCGCGAGGATCATGCACGCTCCGGCCTGCAGCGTGGGGAAGAGATCGGCCACGGACGCGTCAAAGGCCATGGAGGGCATCTGCAATGTAACATCTGAACTACTGAACCCGTAGTAGGCGTGCCGCCACTGAATGCTGGAGGCGATGCTGCGGTGTTCGATCATCACGCCCTTGGGTTTTCCAGTGCTGCCGGACGTGTAGATCACATAGGCGAGGTGGTTGGGAAGTGGATCGGTCCCGGGAGCATGCGCGGTTGGCCTGTTCTTGTCCGGAATGAGGATGACGGGGATTCCGTCTGCCCTTCGGCCGGGCTCGTCGACCAGAAGCACTTTTGCGTCGCAATCCTCGAGCATGAAGCGGATGCGTTCCTCCGGGAGTGCAGGATCCAGTGGCACCCATGCAGCGCCGCATTTAAGGATGGCGATGATGCCGGTTACCCAGTGCTCATTCGTATCGGTGCAGAGCCCGATGCGATCGTCCGGTTGGATAGCGGTGGTCTCGAGAATAGCTTTCGCCAGACCGTTGGCTTTTTCATCGAGCTCGCGGTAGGTGAGTTGGATGTCTCCCGAAACCAGGGCAATCGCATCCGCGTGGGATTGGAGCGAGTGCTTCCAGATCCCGAGCAGGGTTTGGTGCCGGGTAGTGGCAATCGTGGTCGAGTGGCTCCAGCGGTTGAGGAGTGCGGATTCGGAATCATCCACCATCCCCAGCTCGCGAAGCGGGGTGGTCGGATCGGAGAGGATGTCCTCAAGAAGGTTCCGGTAGTATTTGGCCCAACGCTCGATCGTTTCGGGGTTGAAAAGGCTGGACGCATAGTGGAAGCGGATGCTGAGGACGTCGTTTTCGCGGATCAAATCGGCATTGAAGTCGAACATCCCGGAGCCCTCGTATTGGTCGATGGTGCTGATCCGCAGGTCTTTCAGGTGCAGGATGCGCTCATCCGCGTTCTCGTAAGCGAACATCACGTCGAACCCCGGGTTGCGGTCCGGCGAAATCGTCCATCCAAGGTCGCGGATCAATTCTCCATAGGGGTAATCCTGATGATCGTAGGCGTCGAGTGCCCGTTCCTTGACCTGTGCCAGAAGTGCGGCGAACGAAAGGTCACTGGAGGGGGAAATGCGCAGCGGGAGCGAGTTGACGAACATGCCGACCACGGACTCGTTTTCAGCGGAGCTGCGGCCCCCGACCGGCAATCCGATCACAAGATCCTCCGTGTGGGTGAGGCGGTGGAGTAGCGTTGCAAAGGCCCCGAGAAGAACCATGTAAAGGGACACGCCCGATTTGGCCGCGAAAGATTCCAATGCGCGGGTTTGTTCGGGACTCAGGCTGAATGGATACTGGGACCCGGCGAAGTCCGCGACGGCCGGTCTTGGATAGTCGAGGGGAAGATCCAGGAGTGGAGCCTCTCCCGAAGGGAACACGTTTTTCCAGTAGGCTTTCTGGTTGTCGAGTGTGCCCTGCTGGAGTTGCCTTTCGAGCTCATCCTGAGCGTGGCGACATTGCCTCGGGACCGGTGGCAGGGAATGACCGTCGTAAAGGGCGGCAAATTCCTGGAGGATGATGTTCATGGAGAGCCCGTCTGCCGCGAGGTGATGGGAATCAATGAGGAGGTATGCCCTTTTTGCGTCGACGCGGGCAATACCGACCCGGATCAAGGGAGGCTCTGAAAGATCAAAGGAGCGAATGAAGTTGCGCAGCAGTTCATCCGGCGGGGTGGCTCCGGCGTCGATTTGTTCCACGAAGAACCGGGGTTCCTCGATGATGAACTGGGTGGGCTGATCGCCAATCATCACGAATGCGGTTCGCAGGCTTTCGTGGCGGCGGATCACCTGCTGGAACCCATCCTGCAGCCGGAAGAAGTCGATCGGACCATCGATTTCCCATACGCCGCTGAGGTGGTAGGGCATTTCGGCTCCCTCCCTTTGGTGAAGCGCGAAAAGCCGCTGCTGAACCGATGACATCGGGATGCAGCGCCGCTGGGGTTGGGTTGAAAGACGCAGGGCAAACCCACCCTCGCGCATCTCCCGCACGCTTTCCTTTACGGCTTGAATGATGGCCCGGACATCCGCGTCGGTATGCTGCGTGGAAAGGCAGTCGATCCTTTGCTCCCAAGAGTAGACTCCCTTGTCGAGGAGGGTGTAGTGGAAGACCTCCTGTTCGAAAAGACCGGAAAGGGATTCGATGCGGAACTGTGAGCCGAAGTTGGTGATGCGCAGGCTGACGCCTTCGGCTTCGAAGAAATGGGTGAGTTCACGGACCATGGCATCGGTCCGTCGCGCCACGTCTCTCTGAAGGGTGTCTCCGCATTCGAGCATGCGGTCGAGGACAGCGTTGGATGCGGCCAGGGCAATCGGGTGGCGGTTGTGGGTGCCTCCGGTGAAGATGGTGTTCCCGCTCGGATGGCTGTCGTCCCCGAATTGCCATGTCCCGCCATCGATCAGGTCAAGGTAGCGTGCTTTTCCGGCAATTGCGCTGAGGGGCATGCCGCCTCCAACGATTTTGCCGTAGGTCACAAGGTCGGCTTGAATTCCGAACCAATGTTGGGATCCGCCCGGGTGGATGCGGAACCCGTTGATCATCTCGTCAAAGATGAGAAGGATGCCGAGTTCTTCGGTCACACGTCGCAGGTGCCGCAGGAAGCGGTGGGGTTGGTATCCCGGCCTGCGGCTTTGGACCGGCTCGACCATGATTGCGGCGATCTCGTGCTGGCGTTCCCTGAGGATTTCGAATACCTCATCGCTCCCGTAGTCGAGCAGGATCACGTTGTCCGCCAGATTGTAGGGAATCCCCGGCGACAAAGGAATGGTGTGTCCCTCCTCCTCCATGACGAGGACTTCGCTTCCGATTCCGTGGTAGGCTCCTTTGAATTGTGCGATGATCGCCTTACCTGTAGCGGCGCGGGCGAGGCGCTGGGCCAGAAGGACGGCAGCGGATCCGGTGACGGAAAGCGCGACCCGCTCGGCTCCGGTCAGAAGCCGGATCTTGCGGGCGACCTTACCGGCGAGGTCCGACTGTGGCCCAAGGGCGAGGGACCGGTCGATCTGGGAGTGCAGGGCCTTTTGGACAAAATCGGGTTGATGTCCGAAAAAATGGACGCCCATTCCAAGGGCGATGTCGATGTAGGCGTTTCCATCCAGATCCCAGATGCGGCATCCTTCTGAGCGGTCGCAGACGATGGGGTATTTGAGTTCCTTGAGGGTCTGCTTGAACTGGAGATTGTGTTTCCAGTCTGCCAGATCCTGGCGGTAGCGTTGGGTGAATTGCTTGGAGCGGGAGGTCTTGCGGTTGAGGCGCTCGATGAGTCGGTCAAGGTAGGTCTGTTGATCTGTGGTGAGGTTGGATTCCGGATGGATGTCCACCCCCGAAAAGTTGGCCCGCATCACGGAGTCCACCTTCGCCGGACCAATGTATTCGCGGGGGCATGGGGTCGAGCCGTTTCCCATCTGACCGGGGTGTCCGGTTTTGGCAGTCAGATAGTCCCGCATCAGCTTAAGGTGCTCGCGCATGACGGCGTCGAGCGATGCATCGCCGACCGCGAAGTTTTCCGATGCGGGAACAGGAGAAACGATGCGCGCCGGAGAAAGGGTAGCCGGGGCTGGGGCGGCACTGTGGATGATGGTCTCAATCGGGGTGGCCGGAGCGGCTGGTTTGCCGTGCTCAAGTAGGTAGTCAACGAGGGGCCCGATGCGATGAAGGGTCTGGTAGAAGGCCTTCATCGAGATCGTGACATCGAAGCATTTTTCGACGTTGCGGCCGATGCGGACGAACATAAGGGAGTCGATTCCCATCTCGAGAAGATTGGAGTCATCCTCAAGATCGGAGGCGTCAATTCCGCTGATGTCGGAAATGATCTGGAGCACCTGCGCACGAATGGAGTCGCGGTTTAACATGGTATTGGAAAGGTTTGAATCCGGGGTTGCCAGTGCGTCTCCGGTCGTTTCGGTCTTAAGTGTGGCCGGGCAGGGCTGGGCAGCGATATCTGGCTGTGTGGTGATATGGGTTTCAGAGAAAGGAAACCAGTGGCGTTTGCGCTGAAAAGGATAGCCCGGGAAAGGAGCCAGAGGCGTATTGTCCGCTGGATGAAGCGTGCCCCAGTCAATGCGGAAGCCGAGTGTCCACATCTTGCCGGCAGCATCGAGGATGGATGGCCAATCCGCTTGCCCGCGCCTCAGGCTACAGGCCCAGGTTGCTTCGGATCGGACGGACTCGCGGATGTCGCGGAAACAGAGGTCGAGTCCGAGAAGGGTTGGTTCCGGGCCGATCTCCAGCAGCAGGTCGGGTCGGCTGGCGTGTAGGGTCGTCATGCTCGCGCAAAAGCGCACGCTCTGCCGGAGATGCCTGACCCAGTAGTCTGCGGAAGCCATGGTTTCATCGCCAGCTATGCCGGAGACATTTGAGATAACCGGTATGGTTGGCGGGTGAAAGGTCACCTTTTCCGCCACCTGCTTGAAGTCATCGAGAATGCACTCGGTCAGGGGTGAATGAAATGCGTGGGATATCCGCATTGGCGCGGTTCTCCATCCGATCCGGTCAAACTCCGACGAAAGGGATTGTAGGGCATCAATCGCTCCCGAAAGAAGAATGATCCCGGGTCCGTTTACAGCAGCGATCGAGACCGTATTTTCGTGCGGTTTCAAGTGGGGAATAATATCCTCCTCCTCGGCAAACACCGTGAGCATTTGCCCTGCCGGCGACTTTTCCTGCATGAGTTGTCCCCTCGCGAGAACCAGACGGAGGGCGTCTTCGAATGAAAAAACACCGGCGATGCAGGCGGCGGCGTATTCGCCTATGCTGTGGCCGATGACGGTCGAGGGTTTGATACCGCATTCCTGCCATAAGCGGGCCAGCGCGTATTCGATGATGAAAATCCCCAGCTGGGTGAACACGGTTTGGTCGAGCTCACAATTCGGATTCGGGCGATTGCCCAACGCGTCGAATAGGTTCGCCGTGGACGGATCGGATGGCGACGTGTCCGGCGGCAGGGTCTCGTGTTGTTGAAAAATGATCTCCCGGACGTCCCTTCCGAGAAGGGGAATGAGAAAGTCTGCGCAGGTATCGATGTGGGAACGGAAGGAAGGATGAAAATCGTACAGCGCCTTTCCCATGCCCGGGTATTGGGATCCCTGGCCTGTGAAAACAAAGGCGGCGGTTGGGCGGTCTTTGGCGCGGGCAGTCGAGGCCCCTCGGGCTTTTCCCTTTGAGGCAAATTTGGAGAGCAGTGCTTTGAGGTCGTTTGGGCTGGAAGCGGAGGCGGCAAAACGCTCCCTGAAGGGTGTCCGGCCGATGCGCGACGTTCTGCACAAGGAGGGGAGATCGGTTTCTTCTCCGATAGTTTCTGCTATGCGGTTCGCGTAGGCTTTGAGCGCATCCGGAGTCTTTGCGCTCAGCACGAAAAGATCTGTAGAGGGCACGCCGTGGTTGGGGTGTGCCGTGTTCATCGCCGGTGCCTCAGTGAGGATCACGTGGGCGTTGGTGCCCGCAAATCCGAATCCGCTTATCCCTGCGATGCGCCGACGTTCAGGCGAAGGTTTCCATGGGCTTGCCACCGTGTTGACGCGGATGGGGACCGTGTCCCATGCAATGTTGGGGTTGGGTTTCGAGAAGTGAAGGTGGGGCGGAATGAGGTTTTTCCGGAGGGATTGGACCACCTTTATGGCGCTTGCCATACCGGCCGCTGCCTCGAGGTGTCCGAGGTTGGTTTTCACCGAGCCCACAAGCAGCGGACGATCGGGAGTCCGGCCATCTTTGTATACTTCGCCAAGCGCATGGATTTCAATCGGATCGCCGAGTGGGGTGGCGGTTCCATGGGCCTCCACGTAATCGACATCCGCAGGGTTGATGCCCGCGTTTTCAAGCGCTTTCCGGATGACCCGCTGCTGGGCGGAGCCGTTGGGCACGGTCAACCCTCCGCTTGCACCATCCTGATTGACAGCTGAACCGAGAATCAACGCGTGAATGGTGTTCCCGTCGGCCTGTGCATCCGACAGACGCTTGAGCAGGAACATACCCGCACCTTCGCCTCTGGAGTATCCTTGCGCTGCGGCGTCGAAGGTGTGGCACAAGCCATCAGGGGAGAGAAGCCCTGATTTTGAGAAATTGATACTGAGTTGCGGCCCGAGGATCAGGTTGGCACCGCCCGCGAAGGCGGCTTCGCATTCATTCTTCCGGAGCGCACTGCAGGCGAGATGAATGGCAACAAGAGAAGAGGAGCACGCGGTGTCCACAACCATGGACGGTCCGTTGATCCGCATCAGATACGAAATGCGTCCCGCCGCAGGGCTTTGGGTTGCGCCTGTTCCGAAATAGGGATCGATAGCAGATTGGTTTGTGGAATCAAAGAGCTTGAGCGCATAGTCGATCCCACTGAGGCCCACAAACACTCCCACGTCGTGATTTTCGATACGGGAGTGCGGGATGTTGGCGTCCTCCATGGCTTCCCATGCCATTTCGAGGAGCAAGCGATGCTGTGGGTCGAGGCTCCGGGCTTCGGCAGGCGATATCCCAAAGAACGCTTCGTCAAAATGGTCCGGTTGATCGATGCACGCGGCAAACGGGCTCGACATCATTCCGGGTGCTTCCGGATCCGCGGAGGTTAAGGCATCGACGTTCCATCGGTCGGATGGAACCTTCGCGATGCCGCAACGGCCATCGCGCAATAAACTCCAGTAGGCCTCGGGTGAAACCGAATCCCCCGGGAAACGACAGGCCATTCCCACGATGGCAATCGGCTCCTGCTGCGCCTGAATCAGTTTGCGGTTATGTTCCTTGAGGCGGCGAATCTCATCGAGGGCCTTGGCCATCAATGCCTTGGTGTCCTGCCCGGCGGATTTGGATGGCTCAGGAGAAGCTTTCATGAAAGGGGGTCGAAGCGTGCGTCGAGGTCGAGGTAAGATGGGTAGGCCGGGATGTTGCTCAGATCGGCTTCCATCCGCTGCACTCCGTTGTCGCTGGATTTGTCTTCGAAGCCGGAGAATTTGTAGGTAATATACATCATGCGGTTGCGGTCGGTCTCTTTGAAGTCGGCGAACAGACGGGTTCCGTGTCTTCTTGCCTCATTGCGGAGGAACGTGATGATCGCCCCACCCACTCCGCGGCTCATGACCCTGCAGGACATCAGCAGGAGGCGGATGTCCCATCCGGCGGGGTCGAGTTCCACGAGAACGAGTCCGATCGTTCCATAGGATCCGTAGCGGTCGGTGAGGCTCGCGACGAGCAGCCGGTGCTTTGGGGAAAGGAGAAGTGTGTTAAGGTCTTCGTAGGAGTAGGTGATTCCGGTGGTGTTTAGCTGGTGGGTTCGCTGGGTAAGCTCCTCGGCGCGCTGAAGATCACGGGTTTCCGCAGGGCGGATTTCGAGCTTCATATCCAGGGTTTGGAGGAAAGCTTCGCCTGGTCCCTTGAAGCTCCTTTCCTCAGCATTCCTTTTGGCGTCGGATTGATACATGAGCCGCCTCAGCTTCGACTCGTCTGTAATGAAGCGGGGAATGAATGCTTCATCCGATAATAGTTCCGGGAGGTCGGTCGGGTCGAAAGACCGGACTTCCGGCATCTGGAATCGGACTTCATCCCGCTCGAATGGCTGATCGTCGATAAAGGCGAATGAATCGGTGGAAATATTGAGGTTTTTGGCGATGCGGGCGATGGACCCGGTTTTGGAGTCCCAATGGATCTCCGGGTAGAGGAAATAGTCGCCGATCCCGAACCCCTGAATCCTGGCCCATGCATCGTCAAAGGTGTTGCGGCTCGCGATGGATTGGAGGATTCCCCGCTCATCCAGTGTCCGGAGGGCAGTCAGAATATGAGGGTTGAGGATCGGATCGTCGCCTTCGGACAGGGTTCCGTCCCAGATGGTGTTGTCGAGGTCCCAGACCACACACTTGATTTTTGGGGCGTCGGAAGCCTTGGCTTGCATAACAATAGGACGGAATCCAGTGGAAAAGGTGAGACAGGGAATGTTATTGAGAAGCAGGGGTTCTCATGCGCTTGAGTGCCTTCCTGTTTTCGATGTAACCGTTCTTGGCGATCATGATCTGCTGCATCTGATTGCTGCCTTCGATGATCTCAGCGATCCGGGCATCGCGGAAATACCGTTGAACCGGGTAATCCGGCCCGCAACCGTTCGCGCCGTGGATTTGAACCGCGTCGCTTGCAGCTTTGGAGGCGACCATTGAAGAGAAATACTTCGCAGTGGTGGTCTCGGTGATCGATGCCGGATCCCGCTGATCCCTCAGGTAGGCACATCTCCAAGCCAGAGCGCGGGCAGCCTTCAGGTGTGTTATCATGTTTGCCAGCATCTCAAGGATCAATTGGTGGTCCCGCAGGGGTCGGTCGAACTGATGACGGTGTTGCGCGTAATGAAGTGAGCTGTCGACGCACGCCTGGGTGAGCCCAACACACGCCCAGGCTACGCAATAGCGGCCGAAGTCGAGCGAATTTGCGGCAACGTGTGAGAACCCCGCGCCCCTTGGTCCGATTTGGTGGTCCGCTGGGACTTTCACTCCATCAAGCTGCAGTTCTCCGATCATCGCGGATCGGAACCCGAGCATTCCTCTGATCGGCTTGATCGATAATCCCGGAGTATCGCGTGGTACCAGAAATGCGCTCGGCTGGCCCTCATCCTGGGCAACGATGAGAAACAGATCCGCCATCCGGGCAAATGAAATCCACTTTTTCCGGCCATTGAGGACGTAACCGCCTTCCACTTGTGATGCCTGCGTTTTGACGTTACGGGCATCGCTTCCGATATCCGGCTCGGTAAGGGCGAATGCCCCGAGGGTCTCCCCTTTGGCCATTCGGGGAAGGTAGTGATCGCGCAGAGGATCTGACGCGAACCGCTGGATGGCCTCCACGCACATCCCGTGAACGGTCAAGTCGCTGACGACTGAGACGCTGGCCTTTCCCATTTCCTCCATTAGAATCCCAAGGGTGACGCTATCCATTCCGGAACCTCCGAACTGGGGAGCCAGTCCAGGTGTCAGGAATCCCTCGGATCCGAGAGCGGAAAAAACCGTGCGCGGGATTTCCTCTTTGGCGTCCCATTCATCGGCATGTGGGTTGATGTTCCGGTCGATGTAGTCCCGGATCACAGACTGACGGTCTTTTTGTTCAGGGGTGTAGTCGACGAACATGGCTGGTGGGTGGTTGGGGTTGGAGCGGGGCCGGGCTCAGGCCGCCTTGGAGGACAGGAGCGTAACAATCGCATCAACGGAGCGGAAATTCCGGAGGTTGAGCTCCTCGTTGCTGAACTTGCACTGGAACTCCTTTTCAAGAAAGAGGACAAGCTGCATCGCCATGAGTGAGTTAACCAATCCCAGCTCGAAAATGTTGTCGGAGTCTTCAAAGTCGTCGTCCTGAACGAACGAGGTGAGAAAGGAGCGGACCTTGGATGCGATGGATGTCGGGTTCATAAGTCGGATTTGGCTCAGACGTTGAGGGTTGGGTAGGGATAAAATCCTTGACCGGATTTCCGGCCGAGAAGCCCCGCGTCGACCATTTTTCGAAGGAGCGGGCATGGCCGGAACTTCGGGTCGTTGTAGCTTTCATACAAGACCTCAAGGGAGAACAGGATCGTATCGACACCAATCAGGTCGATGGTTTCCAGTGGACCCATCTTATGGCCAAAACAGGACTTGAAGATCCTGTCGATATCGGCTGGTACTGAAACCTGATCCTGAACCAGAAAGGCAGCCTCGTTTACGGTGAGCATCAGCACCCGGTTGGAGACAAAGCCGGGCATGTCCTGGACCACCACACACTTCTTGCCCATCGAGCGCAGGAAATCCTTGGCAATTGCCAAGGTGGATTCGCTGGTATGATAGCCGCGGATGACCTCGACCAAGGGCTTCATCGGGACCGGGTTCATGAAGTGCATACCCACCACGCGGTCCGGCCGTGAAGTGATACCGCCGACTTTGGTGATCGAAATGGCTGAGGTGTTGACCGCGAATACGCAGTGGTCGGGTGCAATCGGGTCGATGGTTTCGTAGACCGGCTTTTTGATGTCCCATTTCTCGGTGACGTTCTCAACAATGAAGTCCGAATTGGACAATGCATTGAAGTCGAGTGTGAAGTTGATCCGGGAAACAACCTCATCGGGATCCTTTGGTTCGAGCCCGGGATAGAGGAGGGGGCTCATTCGAAGGTTGTTATGGATCTCCTTGCGGGCCCGGTTTAATGCATCGTCGGAACGATCGATGAGAACGACGTTCATCCCGTAGTATGCCAATGTTTGGGCAACACCGCTGCCCATGACTCCTGCTCCAATTACTCCAGTGTTGCGCACCATAAAGGGGGTCTTTCTGTTTGGGGGTCCAGCTCTCTAAGTAGTTCGATATCCGGACGCAGGTCAAAACAAAAAACAGAGACGAACAGGAAAAACCGCCTACTGAAACCCGCTTGGACCACCAATGACTCGCTGAGACCACGGAATTGTCACGCGTCAGGCTCAAGGCCCGAACCGGAATGCAGCTTCAGCCGACAGGAGTCGGGTTTTCCTGGGGTTGGCACTTCTCGCGAATGTGCTCGATGAAGGCGTCGCGATAGTCCTGGATGATCGCATCTTCACGCGACTGGAGATCGGTTGTCTTGTACCTTTCCTGGAGTGCTGTGACGGTGCCGATGTATTTCTCGGGACGGGTTCCCTGGCAGTAGGTTTTGAGGTAAACCTTGCCGTTGGTTCCGAGGTTGGGTTTGAGAATGAGGTAGATAGGAAGGTTGGCAAAGGGATCTTCGGAATTCGTTTCGGAATGCGAGACTGGATTGATCTGGCGGATGATGTGCTTCCCCGAGTTGAACTCTTTCGCGAAAATTTTCCGCTGGGCGCGGATGTTGAAGTCGTCGAGTGTTCCGCCGCGTTCAAAGTGAAGGGCGAAAACCCGTCCGGTGGCGTAGGTCAAAGCTCCGATCAGGATGGCCATGGTTCCCGCCCCGGCCAATGATCCAAATCCGGGAATGCATTTTGCGAGACTACCGAGACCACCAACCGCCCAGGTCGAAATGCCGGGACTCTTGAGCAGTGGGACAATGACCTTCCTCAAGGTCCTCCTGTCGGATTCAATGTGGTATTCCTTGGCAAGGCTTTGGACCAGCGTGATCTGAATGGTGATAAGTGCGCCCAGATCGAGAAGAGGAATCGGAACCAATCCAGCCCCCATCGCAAAAGCCACGTTCTTCTCGATGATCTGACGGGCAGCGGGTTTTTTGATCGATGACATGGATCCGGGGTTGAGAAGATGATTGGGAAAAGAAAAGCTCTCCGATCCCGGAGAGCTTTTCAAGAATGAAATACGACCCGTGACTCACGGTGTCGGAATGGGCTGTATCAGCGTTTGGAGTCCAGCCGCTTGTCCTGAGCGAGGAGAACCACAATGCCGACAATCGGAGTGAGGACAACGCTCACCCAGAAGTTGCCCCAGAATCCGAATTTCAGGTCGCGTCCAAAGTAGGCGAGCAACCAGCAAAACAGGATGTAGGGCACAAGAACCAGAATGCCGGGTGTCATGACCGGGCTCCCTTACTTGGCTGGTGCTTTGGCCGCTTTTGCGTCTGCATCTTTCAATTCAGAAGCGACTTTTTTGCCTTCGTTGAATTGCTTGATGTAGAATTCCTTCATGGTTTCGGGTTTGAAGTCAAGAAGGGTGCCGCCACTTTCAAAATGCATGATGAAGACCTTGCCGGTAGCGTAGGTGATCGCGCCAACGACAACAGGAAGCGAAATCGTTCCCGCGAAGGTCCCGACTCCGGGAATAAGCTTAACCAGGCTTCCGAGAAGCATGGTTGTTCCCGGAGCAATTCCGAGAGAGCCGATGAGCGTGGTGAGAATTGACTTGGTCCTGTTTTCTGCGAACGGGACTTCGTAGATATTGGCCATGTCGCGGAGCATCTTGATCTGGACTCCGATCACCGCCGCAAGATCCGCAAACGGAACGGGGATAAGGCTTCCGCCCATGCTCCAGAGGACGAAGCGACGGGTGAGCTTGGTTGCCTGTTGCTCAGGAGTGAGGACTTCAATGGCTTCCTGTTCGGGAGCTTGCTCGGAGGATTCGGTCTTAGCAGTAGTCATGGTTATCAGATATGATTGGATAATTCTGGCCCGGAATCGTCGGTGATCCGGCAACACAATGCATGCAATATAGCTAGACGGAACGCTCGGGATGTCAATTGATTTCGGATTATTATCCCGTTGAAATACAATAAGATGGGAGACCACAAATATAAATTATGGTGGTCTTTTTGCCCTCGTGTGCACTATGTGTTTGAACAGCAGTCTGAGGAAAACTGAGGGATGTGGTTGTCGATGATGGACTTAATACCGCTTGCATTCGGTGCCATATAGAAATGATCCCCTTCGAACGAATAGTGGGATACAGGCCCTCGCGTGTGGCGTTTCCAGTTGTCGAGGCCCTGTTGCTGGATCCAGGGATCCTGAATCCCGTTGAGGGTGATAATGGGAACGCTCAGCAGAGGTTTCTGAGCGTAGCGGTAGGCATGCATGAGGGTGAAATCCGCCCGCAGGGATGGAAGGACGATCCGGAGTAGGTCAGGGTTGTTGAGCAAGGCCGGCGGAATGGCGTTGTATCGTCGGCCGACCTCAGCGAGAAACGCGTCGTCGCTCATGGATCCAACGGGCAGTTCATCGTGTTTCCAGTCGGGTGCGAGTCGTCCGCTCAAGAAAAGGTGATTGGGCTGCAGAATAGAGGTGTCTCGAATCCTGTGGGTCAGTTCAAAGGCGGCCAGTGCCCCCATGCTGTGTCCGAACAGTGAGTAGGATCCGCGACTCAGAATACCGGATGCGTCGCTCAGAATGGACTGGATGAGATCGTCCATTTGAGTCGCAGGGTCTTCAGCTATTCTGGATTCCCGTCCGGGATATTGGATGAGGATAACCTCAATGTCCTCGTCCTTCCAGAGTTTGGGCATGAAATGGTAGAAGGATGCGCCGGATCCAGCGTGTGGCAGGCAAATCAGCCGATGGGAGGGAGCTTCTTTGCGGAATGGGCAGATCATGCATGCGGGGAGCTTCGAAGGGAGTTGGGCAAGCCGGTCGCCCCTGACTTTGCGGTTGATTCGGCTTTGATTCGATAGCAAACCCTCGGCACTGGGAAGGGACATGAAGGCAGTGACCAGCTTCCATCCCGGAGGAGGAGGGATGCCCTCTTTCCATAACGAACGATTGCCGGAGCCGTTCTCGCAGATGGCGTAACGATTGGGATCCAATGGGTGTTGGTTCATCTCTGGGCGGAGTATTGTGCAACTGGCATTCGGGGTGGGTCCGGTTGAAAAGAGTTTGTTGGTCCGATCTTGCCGGAGATCAGTGAGAGGAAACGAGTTTGCATCCACAGGAGGAGAAATTCGAGCAAAAACGAAAAAGTACGGTTGACTCATTCCCGGGTCGGGGAATAAATACAAACAACTGGACCACCAACCTCCGCTTGGGTAGTGAAGAGCATGAAACATGGTAGGTATTATGCTCGGACGGATCCCTGATCCAATGTCAGGTATATGAAGCCGGGGTGAGGTGGTTTCCGGAGAATGCCCACCCCGAAACCGGATAGCCATGAGTGAATCTTCTTCCGAACCGCGTCTGTCGATTGTCAACGGACCCGAAATTCAGCCCAATCTGGAGTCTATCCGGACCCTCGCAGAGCTCATCTTGCACGCTGCGGAAAGCTCGCCGGACGTTTATGCGGCGTTTGTGGATCACAGCGGCAAGGAGACCCGCCTGACCTACAAGGTGCTGGTTGAAGAAGCGATGAGGGTGCTGGGCGGTCTTCAGGCCGAAGGGCTCAAAGCCGGGGATGCCGTGATTTTCCAGTTGGATCACACCCGGGAGATCATCACGGCTTTCTGGGCTTGTATCCTTGGGGGCATCATCCCGGTGCCGGTGGTGACGGCTCCCCGCTATGAAAAGGGGAATGCGCATGTTGCCAAATTGTTGGGTGCGAAAGAGATGTTGGGACAGTGTCCGCTTCTGGTGTCGGATGAGTTGGTGGAGGCGATTCGGGAGATGGATCCGGGCGGGAATGGCAACCCAGGGGTGCGGGTGATTGGATACGGTGGCGTCGCTGCCTGTCGGGAGAATGGGTTGATTCACCCTGCGGATCCGGAGGATGTAGGCGTGATTTTCCTGACCTCCGGAAGCACGGGAATGCCGAAAGGCGTGCCGCTGCGACACCGCAATATGCTGACAAAGATCCGGGGAACGATCCAGTTGAATGGATTCAACTCCGGGGATTGTGCGCTGAACTGGATGTCGCTGGACCATGCCGGGTCGCTGGTTTTCCTCGGTGCGTTACCCGCTTTTCTGGGAGCCCCGCAGGTGCATGTACCGATCCGTTACATTCTACAGGATCCATTCCGTTGGTTTGATCTGATTGAGGAGCATCACGCCTCCATCTCATGGGCGCCGAATTTCGTGTTTGGGTTGTTTTTGGAAAAGGCGGATCGTTTGAAGGAACGTCATTGGGATTTGTCGAGCATGAGGTTCATGGTGAACTCGGGGGAGGCCGTTGTGTCCCGGACCGCCAAGGCATTTCTTGAACTCGCCAAACCAACGGGTCTTCCCTCGACTGCCATGCGTCCCGCGTTTGGCATGGTGGAGACGTGCAGCGGGATCGTCTGGTCATCGGGATTGGTGGCTGATTCGCTGACCGGGGATGAGTCGTTTGTGTGTTTGGGACGTTGTAATCCAGGTGCCGCCATGCGCATCGTGGATGAGGCAGGCAAAGTGGTTCCGGAAGGGGTTCAAGGGCAGTTTCAGTTGAAGGGGAAGGCCGTATTCAGCGGATACTACAATAACCCGACCGCGAATGAAGGGCTGTTCACCGAGGATGGTTGGATGAACACGGGCGATTTGGCCTACATTCAGGACGGCGAGTTGTACATTACCGGGCGCTTCAAGGATGTGATCATTGTCAATGGATTGAACTTCTTCAGCCATGAAATCGAAGGGGTTGTAGAATCGGTGGAGGGGGTATCCCCAAGCTATGCTGCAGCAGTGGGAATCCGGCCCGAGCAATCGCAGACCGATAAGCTCGTGATCTTCATCCACACGGATGAGATGGATGCGAATGTCCGACAGGAAATGGCGCGAAAAATCCGGGCCAAGGTGAATCGAGCGATCGGGCTGGACTCGCATGCGATCGTGTGGCTGCGCAGGGAGGATTTTCCGAAAACCGCGATTGGTAAGATCCAGCGACGGCAGTTGCGGGAGCAATACATCAAGGGGGGCTTGCCGTGCGAAGTGTTGTTTGAGAACAAGCAGAACCGGAGGAAGAAGCGTGAGATCCGGCGGGTGTCCTCCGCCAGGGAGCTCGCTCCGGCAATTGCGGCAATCTGGCAGGATGCGCTGGAAGTGGATCATGTGGGATACGATGAAACCTTTTTCGAACTGGGTGGGCATTCCCTGCTCGTCATCGAGGTCCAGCAGAAACTGCAGGAACTTATCGGACGCGATATTCCGATAACCGAGCTTTTCAACCATGCCACTGTCCGTGCTCTGGCGGGGCATTTTGCGAAAGACTTTGAGGAGATTGCGCTACCCTCCGGAGATGCGGTACGGGCGCGGGATCTATCGGGGTCGGCGATTGCGGTAATCGGGGTGGCCTGCCGATTCCCTGGGGCGCCGGACAA
>ERZ764778.2001-NODE-2001-length-18927-cov-4.821799_pt1 | contig 18927 bp, 18 predicted proteins | sample MGYA00374951_ERZ764778 | MGnify/ENA primary metagenome ERZ764778 (study PRJEB28918, sample SAMN05720193) | bioreactor metagenome | isolation source: Anaerobic biogas reactor | place: USA:Washington, USA | collected 2015-08-08 ...
TCAGGGGTATTGCCTCAGGAGCACAGAGGTGGTAAGTATGTCCATACCACGTGCCGTTTTCCCCGGGGCTTCGACCAGACGCCCCTTTAGCCCCATATAACTGCTCTTCACGTCCAGAGACAATCGATGACCTCTTCAGACAATCTTGAGGACCTTGGCTCCCCGTATCTTTCTCTCCTTGAGCTCGAGGAGCGCCCTGTTCGCCTCATCGAGGGAAAAGATCTCCACTTCGGGCCGGATGGGGATGGACGCGGCCAGGTCAAGGAATTCCCGGACGTCACGGGAAGCCACATTGGCGACGCTCTTTATCTCCTTTTCGAGCCAGAGATGCTCCGGATAGGAAAGCGCGAGGAGCTCCTCCTTGTCGATCTCCTCCTTTCGTATCGCGTTAATCACGAGACGGCCTCCCCGCTCCAGGTTTCCGAGCGCATGCACGATGGTACCCCAGACGGGAGTCGTATCGATGGCGCGATGGAGTTTTTCCGGTGAGCTATCCGTGGTATCGCCCGCCCAGGAAGCGCCGAGTTCCCGGGAAAAATCCCTCTCCCCCGGGCTGCGGGCAAAGACAAATATCTTCGACGAAGGATACATGTGACGGACCATCTGGATAACGAGGTGTGCCGAAGCGCCGAAACCGACGAGACCTATGTTCTCGCCATCGCGCATCCCCGTGAGGCGAAGCGACCTGTACCCTATCGTTCCGGCACATAGAAGGGGTGCGGCCTCAACATCCTTGAAGATGTCGGGCACCGTGAACGCGAAGGTCTCGGGCACCACCATGTACTCGGCGTACCCACCGTTGGCGTCCCTGCCGGTGGCCACAAACTCCCCGCAAAGGTTGTCGTCCCCTTCGCGGCAAAATTCACATGTTCCGCAGGAAGAGTATATCCAGGCGACCCCCACCCTGTCGCCCTGTTTCAGGCGCTTCGTACCGGGCCCACACTCCTCCACCGAACCGATGACCTGGTGCCCGGGAACGACGGGAAACCTCGGGGGCGGTGTTCTCCCCTCGATCTCGTCGAGTTCCGTGTGACAGACACCGCAGGCGTGAACGCGGATAAGGACCTCACCCTTCACCGGCTCGGGGACGGGCATGTCCACGAGCCTCAATGGCTCCCTCTCGGTCCTCAGGTCGCATATCTTCTCCAACACCATCGCTTTCACGGCTACCCTCTCGGTACAGCTTATGCCTCTGTCTGTGGCGTGTCACGTGAGGCCTGTGACGTGGGACCGCTCTATCTGATCGACAGAAGTTCGAGGTCGCATATGATGACGGCGTTGGGGCCCACCATCGTACCCGCGCCGGTCTCGCCGAAGGCAAGCTCCGGAGGGATATAGAGACGCCACGTGGACCCGGCTGGCATCTTCGTCAGGGCTTCAGCCCATCCCTTTATCACTATCTTGTTCACTGCGATCTCGGCGGGCCTGTTGTTCCAGTACGTGCTCTCAAATTCCACCCCGTCGACCAGCCTTGCCTTGTAGTGGATCGTGACAATATCGCTCATCTTCGGGACGGGGCCCTTGCCCTCTCTGAGAATGAAATACTGCAGGCCGCTCCCGAGGGTCACAATGCTCTTGCGCTGCCTGTTCTCCTTGAGGAACGCCTCCCCTTCCCGTTTGTTCTTCTCGCCCAGTTTCCTGACCAGGTCCTTCTCGTATTCGTCAAGGGTCGTCTTCACCTCCTGGTCCGACATGGAGGGCTGCCCCCGAACGGTATCGCGTATTCCGCGGACGATCATGTCTGGATCTATATCTATTCCAAGGTTCTTCATGTTACGCCCGATGCTCACGCCGAGCGCGTACCCGGTCTTCTCCCTCGTGAGCGCCGGTCCGCCCTTGCCTTGCGCCAGAACGGGCACCGCCGTCATGAAACACAGCACCAGAAAGACCGCAACACATGCCAAAAAACAGGATCTCCTTCGGGAAACAAAACTCACCCCTGCCTCCTTTCCGCCCCTTCGCGGCCTATGGGTTTTTCATGTTTCATATGTTATTCCATGGCCTTAGAATTGTCAAATCTCCGATTTACTAGAACAATAGCTTTACATAACACTTCAGAAATTGTACATTACTGGAACAAAAAATTTTTTAACAACTTCAGGAGATCGGACGATGTCAGACGAACAGATCAACAACCAGGAAAATATTGAAGAAAGGAGCGCAACAGAAAGCGGACACGAAGAAGATTTTGCACAGCTTTTCGAACAGAGCACGCAATCGGTCAAGAGACTCGAACCGGGACAGCGGGTAACCACCCGCATCGCCGGCATCTCGGGCGATTTTGTCTATATCGACCTCGGCGGCAAGAGCGAGGGCGTCATCGACAGAAAGGAATTTCTCAACGAGGAAGGTGCCGTCACCGTTCAGGATGGTGATGAGATCGAGGCCTACTTCGTGACCGTGGAGAATGGAGCCAGAAAGTTCACCACCTTGATCCACAGCTTCCCGAGCATCACCCTGCAAAGCATCAAGAACGCCTTCGACGCCGACATCCCTGTCACGGGAAAGGTGGCTTCGGAGCTCAAGGGCGGCTACGAGATCCGCGTCGGCAAAGTGCGCTGCTTTTGCCCGTACTCACAGATGGACCTCAAGGGAAGCAGGGACGCCGGAACGTACATCGGCGAGACATTCCCCTTCAAGGTGCTTGAATACAAGGAACGGGGACGCAATATCATTCTTTCCCGCCGCGCCCTACTGGAAAAGGAACTGGAAAAGGAAAAGGAAAAGCTCAAGGAAACCCTTGCCGTCGGTATGGATATCGCAGGCAAGGTGCGGTCGATCCAAAGGTTCGGCGCCTTTGTCGACATCGGCGGCATCGATGGGCTTATTCCGCTGAGCGAACTCTCGTGGATCAAGGGATCAAGACCGGGAGACCTTGTCAGTATCGGTGACGAGGTGAAGACGAGGATACTCGAGATCGACTGGGCAAGGGACAGGATAACCTTGAGCCTCAAAGCGGTCCTTCCCGATCCCTTCCTGTCGGTACCTGAGAAATACCCTGTGGATTCAACGGTCCAGGGGGTGGTCGTCCGTCTCGAAAGCTTCGGCGCTTTCGTGAACCTCGAACCGGGCATCGACGGGCTCATCCCCATCTCAAAGCTTGGGGCGGGCAGAAGGATCAACCATCCGAAAGAAGTGCTCGAACCGGGCCAGCAGGTCGAGGCAAGGGTCGTGGATATCAGCACCGAAAAGAGAAGGCTCACCCTCTCGATGGAACGCAAGATCGTCGTGGAAGCGGTGGATCTGCCCGCGATCGGCACGCTCCTCGAGACAAAGGTGGAGCGTGTCATCTCATCGGGGATCATCGTACGCATCAAGGACGGGTTGACAGGATTTATTCCAAACGTCGAGATGGGCACCCTGAAGGGAACGAACCACAGCAAGATGTTCCCCGTGGGCTCCCCCATGCAGGCGGTGGTAGTCGCCACCGACCCCTCCCGGGGCCGTGTGAGCCTGTCGAGGACCAAGGTCGATGAGAAGATAGAGCTTGACAGCTACACCCAGTACAGGGACAAGGTGAAAGAGGAAGAGCGGTCCGACGAGAAATTGGGCAGCCTCGGTGAACTTCTGAGGAACAAGCTCGGACTGTAACGACGATCACCCGGGACGGGAGGAGATCGACAGATCGATGACAGGTCAGCTCGCAAATCAACGGGGCGGGGCGGCGCGATGGCTCTTCATTATCATCATTATCGCGGCCGCCTTCTTCGGTTACCAGTACTTCAAGAAGACCCCCCGATACGCCCTGATCCAGTTCAAGAAGGCCATCCTCTTCAGCAGTGCCGAAACGGCCCAGAGATACGCGGATTTCGACAGCATTGTCCGGTCACTGCCTGACAGCGCCACCCTGGGGCAGCCTGACGAAACCGTCAAGAAGCGCCTCATCTATGAGATAGACTCCCCGCACGAGAAAAGCTATTTCGCGAAGGTGAAGGGATGGTCCGTCATCCGGTGCCCGATCGCCGTCACGGCCGACCAGGCTTCAGCGACAGCACAGCCGACGCCGAACACCTCGGTGACCCTGCAGAGACTGGATAACGAACAATGGGTCATCATCGCGATAGAGACACCTTAGGAGGCACCCGGCCGCCTCATGGAAAAGAATGAACAGGTGCGCAGAAAGGGCCCGATCCTTATCGGCTCCATATGCGCCGCCCTCATCCTCCTTGCCGCCTTCGGCTTTCTGTATGCCCGAACGACTCCCTACTACAGCCTGTACATGTTCAAGAAAGCCATAGTGAACCGTGACGCCGGACAGGTCCTCCGATATCTCGACACCGACAGCATTCTCGATAACATGGCCAAGGACGTCTTCGCGCGAATGGACAAGAAGGAACCCCCGCGCAATAAGTTCGAGGAACACATGCGTGCCGCAGGCAAGGACCTCGCCGCACAGCTTCTGCCCCAGCTCAAGGCGCAGATGGGAGAATCCATAACGAACCTTCTCCTCTCTTACAACGACGAACAGCTCTTCGGCAACCTCCGCAGGGCAACCGTGTTCGCTCTTTCCATTACGACCCGCGGCAACACCGCCGACGTCCGCCAGCGCGGCAAGGACAGGGTGAGTTTCACCATGGCCCGGTCCCCCCAGGGCCACTGGCGAATAACCTCCATCAACCCCGAGGAAATGAAACTGCTGGGGAAGTAGAGACGGTCGCAAGTCGCAAGTCGCAAGTCGCAAGTTTCAGGAAGAAAGACTGTGGAAACAGGTGGAGCGTCAACACAATTCAGGTGTCCTGTTCGCGAAAAGTGTTTAGCAAGCTAAGGATATGATGCCTGCCGGACGCTTCGAGATTCATCACTACGGCTGCGTTATCCTCGACACTGCAAAAAAAGCGGCCCCCGAAAGGGGGCCTGCTTGAGTTTTAGACTTGAAGCCTGAAACGTGAGACCTGAGACCGCTTTTACTCGTCGCTCGGAAGCTCCTTCAACTGCCTCAGCGAGAACACGGGGCCGTCCTTGCAGATGTACTTGTGGCCCAGGTTGCAGCGGCCGCAAAGGCCGATGCCGCATTTCATCCTCGCCTCCAGGGTGGTGATGATGTTCTCATCGGGGAAATTGAGCCCCGCGAGCCCCTCGAGGACAAACTTTATCATGATGGGAGGTCCGCAGGTGATGGCTATCGTGTTCTCCGCCTTCGGCGCCTCTTCCTTGAGGACGGTGGGAACGAAACCCGTTCTCTTCGTCCATCCAGGAAATTCATTATCTACGGTGAGGATGAGGTTCACGTCAGATCGTTCTTCCCATTCCTTCAATTCGTCCTTGTAGCACAGATCAGGGGGCGTCCTCGATCCATAGATAATGGTTATATCCTTGTAATCCGCCCTGTTATCGAGCATGTAAAGGATAAGGGTCCGAAGCGGGGCAAGCCCGATGCCGCCGCCGATGAAAAGGATGTTCTTCCCCTTCATGTCATTATAGGGAAACCAGTTGCCGAGAGGCGCCCTCACACCGATCACGTCGCCTTCATAGATCCCGTGAAGGGCCGTCGTGACCTCTCCGGCCTTCATGACGCTGAACTGGAGGTATTCCATGCGCGTCGGCGGGGAATTGATAACGAAGGTGGATTCGCCGACACCGAAAACGGAGAGCTGCCCGACCTGACCCGGCTCGAACGTGAAGCTCTTCATCTTCTCCGCGTCGTTGAACACGACCTGGAAGGACTTTATGTTTGGCGTCTCTTCGATCACCTTCGTAACTGTCGCCAGTTCAGGAAGGTATGGATTCTCATTCCCTGTCATCACGCGCTCCTAATTCTTTGCGTCTTTCTTTTCCGCGGCCCAAGCCTGCGGATCCGCCTTCGGGTCTCTCAGGTACCCTACGATCTCGCTGATATCCACGGACACCGGACAGTACCGAATGCACCTTCCACAGCCCGTGCAGGCTATGGCACCATCGTACTTCTCCGGGTAATAGTAGAATTTATGTCCCACGCGGTTCCTGAACCTCCTGTTCTTCACCGGCCTCGGGTTGTGCCCGCTTGTCTCAAGGGTGAAATGCTGGAACATGCAGGAATCCCACGACCTTACACGCTCGCCCGTGGTGACCGCCTGCTCGTCGGTGATGTTGAAGCAGTAGCAGGTGGGGCACAGGAACGTGCAGGCGCCGCAGCTGAGGCACTTCTCGACCACCCGGCCCCAGAAGTCCCCGCTGTCGAAGAGCTCAGGTGATATCTTGTCCGCTCCCTCCGGGAAGGGATTTCTCACCGCGGCAGTCGCCTTTTCGTTGGCTGCCTTCGCCTTCGCCTCGTATGAGGCTCCGTCCTGGACCATCGGCAGCGACATGACGGCCTTGCCTTTGTCCGTCACCGCCTCGAGGTAGTATCCACCGTCGACCTCGGTCATGACCACGTCCGACCCTTCGGTCACGGCAGGCCCGCCCCCCACACCGACACAGAAACAGCCCGCCACCGGTCCGTTGCAGCACCTGGTCACGATGGTGGTGTTCTCGCGGCGCTTTTTGTAATAAGGATCTGCGGTATCGGTGTCGATGAAGACCCTGTCGATGATCGTGAAACCCCTGGCATCGCAGGGACGCCCGCCGAAAACGACCGTCTTCGGGAAGTCGGTGTTCACCTTGAGCTCCACGTCCATTTTCTGGGGTTTGTCGGCCTCCTTCTTGAACTCGAAGGAAAGCAGCGTCTCGGACTGGGGATAGATGGCCCCTTTCGGCGGCGTGTTAGCCGGCCGGTCGAGGGAGATCTCCTTATCGGGTGTGTACTCACGGAAGATGATCGTGTCCCCTTCGAGGCACGGAGCAAAGACGGTCGCGTCTTTACCGAGGGCCTCGACGAATTCCTTTATCTTCTCTTTCGGAAGGTATCCTTTGTCGGCCATTAGAGTTTATGCTCCTTGATCTTAGCTTCGTCAACATTAAAGGTGTACATCGGCGGCTTGTCCTCGGGGTTGACTCCCGGGATATAGTCGAAGAGTTCCTTCATCTCTTTGTTGATCTTCTTCTTCAGCTTCGCAACGGGGATCTCCATGGGACACGCACGTTCACACTCCCCGCACTCCACGCACCGTCCCGCGAGATGAAGGGCGTGGATCATGTGGAACATGAACTTCTCGTCGAGGCTGAGCTTCTGGGTGATCCAGTGCGGGTCACGTGTCTCGGCGATGCAGCTGTCCTGGCACACGCACATTGGGCACGCGTTCCGGCAGGCATAACAACGGATACACTTGCTGAACTCGCTCTCGAAATACGCCTTTCGCTCCTCGAGCGTCTTCCCTTCCAGCTCCACCACATCGGCATAGACACTCTCCGCCGGTTTGTCGGACTGTATGGCGTCCCCCGTAAGGTGGTCGTAGATAACCGGGGTCGGATACTGGCATGATGCGCACTTGCTGGGACAGACATCGGCTATCGCGAAGGTCTTCTCGCCCGACGGCGTCTTCACCTTTACCGAACCGTCCGTGAAGGTCACGTCCTCCACCGGCTCATTCCCGATCGCCTTCTGGACCTTCTTTTTGCTGATGATGCCCTTGCAGGGGATCCCGACGATGACGACATTGTCCCTGTCGATGAGGCCTTCCTGCATGTACTGGACGATCGTCCTCGAATCGCAGCCCTTCACCGCGACCGCCACCTTCTTCTTCTGTGACGGGAGATAGCTCGCGAGGTTCTGCGCACAGAGGGGGTTCCACACAACCTTGTCGGCCTGCTCGGGGGACGTTATGAAGATCGGCGTCACATTGAGCTTGTCAAAACCCTCCTGCCAGCATATGACGGTCTCCACATCGGGGAGGACCTGCTTGATGATCTCTTTAAGCTTCTGAGTACTCAATCTGCCTTCTCCTTACTTTTGATGCATGGGGCCGAGCGCGTGGACCTGTTTCGTAAAGTCCGTTACGACCTGTTGCCATTTCGCGCCTTCAGAGGCCGAAACCCATGTATAGTGGAATCTCCTGCCGTCGATGCCCAGGAACGGCAGGAGCCTTTTGAGCATTTCCAGCCTGCGCCGCGCGTAGAAATTGCCGTCCGTGTAATGGCAATCCCTGGGATGGCATCCGGAGACGAGAACACCGTCGGCACCCGTCAGAAGGGCGCGCACGACGAACATGGGGTCGACGCGACCCGAGCAGGGAACCCTGATGATCCTCAGGTCCGTGGGCTGCCTGAACCTGCCCACACCCGCGGTATCGGCGCCGCCGTAGGAACACCAGTTACAGAGAAAACCAACGATCCGCAGTTCTTTGGGTGCTACTTCTGACATATTGCATTAACCTCCGCTAAGAGCTGGTTGTCCGTGAAATGCTGCAGCTGGATAGCACCGCAGGGACAGGTGGATGTGCAGACACCGCATCCGGCACAGACCGTTTCGATGACCTTTGCGACCTTCTTCCCGTTCCGTAAGGTGTCTTCAACGATCGCCTGGAAGGGACAGGTCTTAAGGCACTTCAAACAGCCCACACACGTATTCTGGTTGACCTGGGCGATGGCCGGGTCGGATTCGAGCATGTCCTTCGAGAAGAGAGACAGGACTTTTGCCGCGGCGGCGGATCCCTGTCCAACCGATGCCGGGATGTCCTTCGGGCCCTGGCAGGCGCCGGCGAGGAAGACACCCGACGTGTTCGTTTCAACGGGCCTCAACTTCGGGTGGGACTCGACATAGAACCCGAAGGTGTCGTAGGAGATATGGAGCTTCTCTGCCATCTGCGCTGCACCCGGTGCGGCAACGACCGCGGTCCCGAGCACAACGAGATCGGCTTCGATCTCGACCTGCGTCCCGAGGAGCGTATCCGCCCCCCTCACCACCATCTTCTTCCCCTTCGGGTAGATACGCGACACCCTGCCGCGGATATACTTGGCGCCGTACTCTTCCTGGGCACGGCGGGTAAACTCATCATAACCCTTGCCCGGGGACCTGACGTCCATGTAGAAGACGTAGGACTGTGAATCGGGGATATGGTCCTTCGTCAGAATGGCCTGTTTGGCGATGTACATGCAGCAAAAGTTGGAGCAGTAGGGAACGCCCAGGGACTTGTCGCGGGACCCCGCACAGGAAACGAAAACGATTGTCTTCGGCTCTTCGTGGTCCGACGGCCTGATGATGTGGCCCGATGTCGGGCCGGAGGCGTTGAGGAACCGCTCGTACTGGATGCCGGTGATGACGTCGGGATACCGTCCGCCACCGTACTCGGTGAGCCTTTCGATATCCATGAGGCCGTACCCTGTTGCAGTGATGATGGCCCCGACCTCCTCGGTAATGAACTCTTCCTGCATTTCGTAATTGATGGCGCCAGTGGGACAGACCTTCGCGCAGACCCCGCACTTGCCCTTTGTGAACTGCCGGCAAAAGTTGGGGTCTATCGTCGCCTTCTTCGGGATCGCCTGCGGGAAGGGGATGTTGATGGCCCGTGTCGGCGCCGCGCCGAAGTTGAAATGGTCGTAGGCGTTCTTCGTGGGACACTTCTCCATGCAGAGCCCGCAACCCGTGCACTTCGTCCAATCGACATAGGTCGGTTTCTTCCGGATCTTTACCTGGTAGTTGCCGACATAGCCCTTGATCTCGGCTATCTCGCTGTATGCGTGAAGTTTAATGAGGTCGTGCTGCGCCACGTCGACCATCTTGGGCCCCAGGATACAGATGGAACAGTCGACGGTGGGGAAGGTCTTGTCGAGTCGCGCCATCATGCCGCCGATGGAGGGGCTCTTCTCGACCATGACGACCTCAAGCCCGCCATCGGCGCAGTCGAGTGCGGCCTGCATGCCTGCCACACCGCCGCCGATGACAAGGACCCTCTTGTTGATCTTGAAGGACGAGGAGAAGAGCGGCTTGTTCTTTATGACCTTCGCCACGGACATCCTTACCTCGTCGATGGCCTTTCTCGTGTTGGCCTCTTTGTCAAGGCTGATCCAGGACACGTGTTCACGGATATTGGCCTGCTCGAAGAAGTAGCGGTTAAGTCCCGCCTTCATGACAGTCCGTCTGAAGGTATTCTCGTGCATACGGGGCGAGCATGCCGCCACCACGACCCTGTCGAGCTTGTGCTGCTCGATCGCATCCGTGATCTCTTTCTGTCCGGGCTCCGAACAGGTATACATGTAGTCCGTCGCATAGGCGACGCCGGGCATCTTCCGGGCCTCTTCGGCCACTTTCGCCACATCAACGGTTCCCGCGATGTTGCTTCCACAATGGCAGATAAATACACCAACCCGCATCGATCAGGTCTCCTTAATTGTTTGTCTCTTCCGCGGCCGCCTCTTTCTTCGCCTTCTGTGGCTTTTTCGCGGCTGCTTCCTCTGCTTTGATCTTCTCGTATTCTTCCCTGGTGATCCTGCGCGTGACGCTGTCGGCGCTCACGATCACCTTATCCATACCCAGTTCCTTAGGCGACAATCCGTAGGCAAGTCCCAGAAGCTGCGTGAAGTAGATGACAGGGATGTTGTAGTTCGAGCCCGTCGTCTTGTTCACCTGCTCCTGGCGAAGGTCAAGGTTCTGCTGGCACAGCGGACACGCGACGGCTATACAATTCGCGCCGGCATCGATGGCCATCTCGAGCACCTTGCCCGAAAGCCTGTTCACCATCTCCCGCTTCGGAACGCCGAAGGCGGCCCCGCAACACTCCATCTTGAAGGCGAAATCCTGGACCTGGATACCGGCTGCCGTCAGGACCTTGTCCATGGAAACCGGGTTCTCCGGATCATCGAACTGAGCGATCTCGGGCGGCCTGGAGAGGATACATCCGTAGTACGGTGCGACCTTCAGGTCCGGCATGATGTGGGTGACCCTGGCAGCGATGGCGTCCAAGCCGATGTCTTCATAGATGATCTGCAGGGAAGACTTGGACTCGACACCACAGTTGTACGCCTCGTCGAGAAGTCCATTGACCTCGTCCTTGAAGGCCTCGTCCCTCGACATGTTGTACTGGGCCTTCTTGAACGCCACAAGGCAGGAAGGACAGGGGGTCGTCAGGACGTCCTTGTTCATCTTCTCCACGAGGGTGAGGTTCCGTGCAGCAAGGGCCGCGGCGAACACGTGATCCACCGTGTGGGCCGGCGTGGAGCCACAGCAGCTCCAGTCATCGGGTTCCACCAGGCTCACTCCCAGGGCCTTCATGACGGCCCGAAGCGACTCGTCGTACTCCTTCGCGGTACCTTCCAGCGAACAACCACTGAAATATGCGTATTCTTTCTCAGCCATGCTTTTTCGCCTTTTCCTGGAATCTATTGAAAATCTGAGCTACTTTGTCGGCGCCTTTTATCGTCTTGGGGAACAAGCTGATCTTGCCCTTGCTCATGACCTTCGGCCCGAGCTCCGCATCGCCCATGAACTGACCCGATTTGAACTTGTAGCCCATGAGGATACCCATCTCGAAGATCCTGCCGTGCTTCTTCATTGAATCGAGGAATGAATCGTAGAAAAGCTGAACGTCCTTCTCGGAGACCTTGCCCTCGCGTCGGGCCATGATCCTCAGCGTGTCCATGATATGGGCCACGTCGATCTCGCAGGGACATCGCGTGGTGCATGTCTCGCAGGTGGCGCAGAGCCATATCGCTTTGGAGGTGAGGATCGTCTCCTTCTGTCCGGCCTGCAGAAGACGCATGACCATGCTCACCGGATAGTCGAAGTACTGGGTGTAGGGACACCCGGCGGTACAGTTCCCGCACTGATAGCACAGCGATGGGTTCTGGCCGCTCTCGTTCTTCACCTCTTCGATGAAAGCCCAATCGGTTTTTTCAGTTAAATTGATCGTGTCCATTCAGATTAACCAACCTTTAGAGCCGGCAGCAGTGAGCCCGTTTATCATAAGTCGAATTGTGCCCGTGAACTCTCCAATGACTGCTCCGGAAAATATATTCACTATAGTGAACACTATTAGTGAACCAACAGAACCAGACTGCTTATCAATGAACTATACCCCTTAAAACCTTTTGGTATTTAACACTAATTGGATTTTCCTTGTCAATACATATTTGACGCGCCAACCATTCAGGATAATGAATACTCCTTTTGTTAACCCCTCTCATCCTGTTGATAACACAGGGGCTTTTTCAGCAGAGCATGTAATTCTCTTCACAAGGATGTTGTGAAAAAATTTTCTTGACAATATTGAACGTTTGTTTAAAATGCTTGTATGAAACTATTGTTTAACATGAAACGGTGGACCGGAATTGATCGATAGACCGAACACACGGCAGCGGATCCTCGAGGCGGCCGGAGAGATCTTCGCCGACTCAGGGTTCCGCCAGACAACCGTCAGGCAGATCAGCGCGCGGGCAGGCGTGAACATCGCCGCCATCAACTACCATTTTCAGAGCAAGGACAACCTCTACCTGGAGACGCTCCGGTATTGGAAGGATGTGGCCTTCGCGAAATACCCCGGGGAACTGGGGACATCCGAGGCCGATGAACCCGAGAAGCGGCTCGAAGGTTTCATCCGCGCCTTCGTCTTCCGCATCCTCGACGGGGGAGTCGAATCGCGGTTCGGAAGGCTCATGGCACGGGAATTCTCCGAACCCACCGCCGCCCTCGATGTCATCGTGGAAGAGACGGCACGGCCCATTTTCCATCTCATCACGGCACTTGTCGGCCCCATCACCGGACGCGACCCGGCGAGCGACACGGTGCTCTACTGCTCAGCCAGCATCGTCGGCCAGTGCCTGTATTTCCTCTATGCCCGGCCCGTCCTCAGGAGGCTCATCGGGCCGGACCGGGTGGACTCCATGGATATGGCCGACATAGCCGCCCATATCTGCCGCTTTTCGCTCGCGGCGCTTGTCAGCATAGGACACAACCGGGAAGGAGCATCGTCATGACATGGATCACACGCCTCTTCATCGTTAAGGTCCTCGCGGCCATTCTCTTTGTCCCGGGAGCCGTCGCGGGTGAGGAGCCTTTCACCCTTTCCTCGCTCCTTGCCTATGCCGTGAAGCACAACCCCGCCCTCAGGATGACACAGCGGAACGTGGAGATAGAGGGCGAGGGCATACGGGCCGCACAGGCGGACAGGATGCCCCGGATCGACCTCACGGGAGGATACACGCGCTACCGCTACCCTGCCCCGCTCACACCGATTGTGATAACCGGTCTGCCCATGCTGGCGAGCGATCTGCCCGATTTCGAGAGAGACATCTATGACGGTTTTGCCACCTTCTCCGTGCCCCTTTTCAAGGGCGGGCGCCTCGTGAGAGGCGTCGCGATCGCCGAGCTCAAAAGGTCCATGGCCCGGGACTTCCATACCCGCAACCTTCACGAGCTCATATACAATGTCACCGCGGTCTACTGCAAGCTCGCCCAGCTCCATGAACTGCTCGGCGCCTGCGACGCCCAGGTGAAGGGCCTCGAGTCTCACCGCAGGGACGTGGAATCGGCTCTCAAGGCGGGGACGGCGCCGAAGCTCGACCTTCTCAAGGCCGACACGGAACTGGGGGCCGCCATGGAGAGAAGGATACAGACGAGGAACTCGATCGCCAACACCAGGGAGCTCCTGAAGACCCTTATAGGCATGGACGACCCCGGCGACCCCGTCATCATCTTCGACGACAGCCGGTCCGTCAATTTCGCTGTCGCGAAGGCCGACCTCACGGCCGCCCTCGCCGCGCGGCCGGACTACAAGGCGGCGCAGACCAAGGTGAAGATGCTGGAAGAGCGTGTAGCCTCCGCACAGGGCAAAAGGCTGCCCGATATCTACGGGGCCGGGGACTATGGTGGAAAGGCGGGTGACAGGATGTCCTTCAAGGAGAACTGGAGCGTCGGCGTGCGTCTCTTTCTGCCGATCTTCGATTTCGGGCGCATCGGGGCGGAGGTCGACCGGGAGCGCCTGGAGCTCATGAAGGCAAAAGAGGAGCAAAGGGCCCTGCGCCTCGCGATAACCCGGGAGCTCAAGGAAGCCGAAACCTCGATCGCCGACGCCGACGAGCGCATCGCGGTTTCGAAAAAGGCCGTCCTTTCGGGAAAGGAACAGGCTCGCATCGAGGATCTGCGCTACAGGTCGGGTGACAACACGAGCACTGACGTCATCAATGCCGAGGCCGCCCTCATCCGCTCCCGGGCCGACCACTGCCAGGCCATCTTCGACCGCCGCGTTGCCGTTGTGTCCCTCCAGAAGGCAATGGGAACAATGGACCTGCCCGCACCGGTGGCAGGCGAAGGTCCCGGGGTACCCGGCACACCTGGCGGAAGACCCATGACGGAGGAAGTGAAATGATCCCCAAGAAGAGAGTCATTCCCCTGGCGGTCATTGTCGCCGCGGTCATCGTCGCCGCGGTGGCGATCACGAACCATGTCCGCAACCGCAATGACGGCACGATGAAACTTTCCGGCAACGTGGAGGTGACGGAATGCAACGTGGGCTTCAAAGTCGCCGGCAAGATAGCGACGCTCACGGTCGATGAAGGTTCCCGCGTGAAGGAAGGCGATCTTATCGCCGAGCTCTCGAGCGGCGACGCGAGGACCCTCGTCGACCAGAACAAAGCCGCGCTGGAGGAGGCAAGGGTGAAGCTTGCGGAGTTGAAGGCAGGCTCACGTCGCCAGGAGATCGTAAAGGCCCGGGCGGACTCGGCCTCCCTCGAGGCGGAGCTCGTGAGGGCTCGCAAGGATTTCGAGCGCGCCCAAACCCTCTATGAGAACGGGGCCATATCGGCATCGCGCTTCGATTCGGCAAAGAGCGCCTACGAGTCGCGCCTCGGACAGTTAAGGAGCGCCAAACAGCAGCAGAGCCTCATCGAGGAAGGCCCGCGCAGGGAGGACATCAGGGCCGCCGAGCTTCGGGTGAAGCAGCTTGAGGCCCTCGTTGCGAACACGGAAGAGAAACTGGCCGATACCCGGCTCTACGCGCCCATATCGGGGGTCGTCTTCAGAAAGAACGTCGAGCTCGGGGAGATCGTCCAGCCCGGCGCGGCCGTGTTCACAATCGGCGACCTCGACCGCCCCTGGGTCAAGGTGTACGTGAAGGAGGATAAGCTCGCCCTCGTCAAGCTTGGCCAGAAAGCGAGGATCACCGTCGACACATACAAGGACCGGGCCTACGACGGCACGGTCACGTTCATCTCCTCCGACGCCGAATTCACTCCGAAGAACGTTCAGACACAGGAAGAGCGGGTCAAGCTCGTCTTCGGGGTAAAGGTCACCGTCACGAACAAGGACCAGGAGCTGAAAGCCGGCATGCCCGCCGACGTGAGGATCTCCCTCAGATGACGACGGAAGATGCCCTGGCGATACGCACGGAATCCCTCAGCAAGAGCTTCGGGGACGTAAAGGCCCTCGACGGGATCACCCTCGAGGTCCACAAGGGTGAGCTCTTCGGCCTCGTCGGCCCCGACGGCGCCGGGAAATCGACTCTCATGAGACTGCTCGCGGCGGTCATGGAACCTTCATCCGGCGAAGCCTGGGTGGCATCGTATCCCGTAAACAAGGCTTCCGAGAGGATCAAGGAACGGATAGCCTACATGCCTCAGCGCTTCGGACTCTACGAAGACCTCACGGTCATGGAGAACATGACCTTTTACGCCGACATCTTCGACGTGCCGAAGGCCGGGCGCCCGGCCCGCATGGACAGGCTCCTCGGCTTCTCCGGTCTTACCCCTTTCACCGGCAGGCTGGCGGGGCAGCTCTCGGGCGGCATGAAGCAGAAGCTCGGCCTCGCCTGCGCCCTCATCCACACGCCGGAGATACTCTTCCTCGACGAGCCGACGAACGGCGTCGACCCCGTCTCGCGCCGCGACTTCTGGAAGATCCTCTACGAGCTCCTCAAGGAGGGAACGACGGTCTTCGTCTCCACCTCCTATCTCGATGAGGCCGAGCGGTGCACCGAGGTGGGTCTCATCTACGAGGGCAGGCTCCTCGAAAAGGACACGCCGGCGGCGATCAAGGAACGGCACGCCATGCCCATGGTCGAGATCTGGTGCGACAATGCCCATGAGACCATGGGAGTCATCAAGGACGATGAAAGGGTGACGGGCGTCGGTCTGTACGGTGACAGGCTCCACATCGGATTGAAGGACAGGAGCGACATGGAGGCCGTTATAGGGACGCTGTCGGACAGGGGTTGCGCCACCGGTGGACACCGCGAGATAGCGCCCTCCATCGAGGACATCTTCTTCACCATGATAGGTGCCCGCGGCAGCGGAATGAACGACAGGTGACAGCATGACGGCACCACAGGGACAGGACATCGCCGTTTCCGTGAGCGGGCTCACGAGGACCTTCGGCACTTTCCGGGCCGTCGACGGTATCGACCTTGCCGTCGCCAGGGGTGAGGTCTTCGGGTTCCTGGGGCCCAACGGCGCAGGCAAGTCCACGACCATCCGCATGCTCTGCGGGCTCCTCCTTCCCTCCGCGGGGTCGGGCACCGTGGGCGGTTTCGACATCATGAAGCGATCAGAGGAGATAAAGAAGAATATCGGCTACATGTCCCAGCGCTTCTCCCTCTACGACGACCTCACCGTCGAGGAGAACATCGATTTCTTCAGCGGCATCTATGGCGTAGCCGACGAGAAGAAAGCGGAGCGCAAGGAATGGGTCCTCGAGATGGCGGGCATCGCCGACAAGCGCGCGGCCATCACGCGCACCATGGCAAGCGGCTTCAAGCAGCGTCTCGCCCTGGGATGCGCCGTCATCCACGAACCGCCCATCATATTCCTCGACGAGCCCACCTCCGGTGTCGACCCCATCTCCCGGCGCCGCTTCTGGGACCTCATCTACGAGATGTCTTCGCGGGGGACAACGGTCTTCGTGACCACCCACTACCTCGACGAAGCCGAGTATTGCGACCGCCTCGCCCTCATCTACAGGGGGAGGATCATCGCCGAGGGCCGTCCGGACGTGATGAAAAAGGAGCACATGGAGAAGGACGTCCTTGAGGTGTCCGTGACGGCCGTCGTGGAGGCCCTCGATGTCCTCGGTGAAAGAGGCTTCGACGCGGCCCTCTTCGGCAACGTCATACATGCCACCGTCGACGACGCCGCGACGGCGATACCGGTCGTCCGCTCAAGCCTCGAGAGCGCCGGCATTGCCGTCCTCGATGTCACGGTGGTGCCCCCTTCCCTCGAGGACGTCTTCGTGTCCCTCATCGAGGCGTTCTCATGATGAACGCGAACCGTGTGAGGGCAATAGCCAGGAAAGAGACGATCCAGATCCGGCGGGACCCTTTGAGCCTCGCGCTGGCCTTCTTCATGCCCGTCATGCTGCTCTTCATTTTCGGGTACGCCATCACCGTGGACGTCGACCGTCTGACGACGGTGGTCTGCGACAGGGACGGCTCGAGCCTTTCGAGGGAGATCGTCCGCGGCATCGAGGTCTCGGGTTACTTCACCGTCGTCGCCCATGTGAAGGACCCGGCGCTCATAGACAGGGCCCTCGACGAGGGCAGCGCCCGGGTGGCCCTTTCCATACCGGAAGACTTTTCGAGATACGCGCGGACAGGGGGTGATCCCCAATTCCAGGTCATCGTCGATGGGAGCGACTCCAACACGGCCACCATCGCCCTCGGGTACCTGAACGGCGCCCTCGAGCTCGCCGCCCGGCGGGCCGGGCTTGCCTCACTCGAACCCGTCATCGATGTCCGTCCCCGCGTCTGGTACAACCCGGAGCTGAAGTCCCGCAATTTCATCGTCCCGGGGCTCATCGCCGTCATCATGGCCATCATCGCCGCCCTCCTCACGTCCCTCACCATCGCCAGGGAATGGGAGCGCGGGACGATGGAACAGCTCATCTCCACACCCGTGAAACCGGCGGAACTCGTCGTCGGGAAGCTGGCCCCCTACTTCGCCATCGGCATCATCGACACCGTCATGTCCATCGTGATCGTCGTGGCGCTCTTCGGGGTGCCCCTCAAGGGGAGTGTCCTTCTCCTCCTGTTCATCTCGTCCCTCTTCCTCTTCGGGGGGCTCAGCCTGGGTATCCTCCTGTCGATCGTGACGAGATCGCAGCTGGCGGCAAGCCAGGTCGCCGTCATCACGTCCTATCTGCCGGCGCTCCTGCTGTCGGGTTTCATGTTCTCCATTGTGAACATGCCCGTGCCCCTGCAGGCCATCACCTATCTCATACCCGCCCGGTACTTCGTCTCCGCCATCAAGGGGATATTCCTCAAGGCAAACACCGCCGGGATGCTTCTCGCCGAGATGGGGCTCCTTGCGCTTTTCGGCGCTATCGTCTTCACCCTGGCGCTGAAAAGGTTCAAGAAAAAGGTGGCCTGACATGAGAGACACGCTCCGGCGCATCAAGCACATGGTCGTCAAGGAATTCATCCAGATATTCCGTGACAGGAAGATGAAACCCATCATCTTCCTGACCCCCGTCCTGCAGCTCATCGTCTTCGGGTATGCCGTGACCATGGATGTCACCAATATCCCCATGGCCGTCCATGACCTCGACAAGACGTCGGTCACCCGTGAGATCGCCCGCCGCTTCGAGGCGTCGGGATACTTCAGGATCGTCCGCTTCGCCGCGTCCGACGAAGAGGTCAGGGACCTCCTCGACCGGGGCAAGGCGACGGTGGTCCTCAATTTCGACCGGGGTTTCACGTCGGACCTCGAGGCACGCCGCGCGGCCTCCGTCCAGATACTCATCGACGGCTCGGACTCGAACACCGCCCTTGTCGCGGCGGGATATGCCGACGCCATCGTCTCCCGGTACGGCCGGGACGTCGCCATGCGGATGGTCACAGGGACGCCCGGCTCCCTTGACGTGCGCCCCCGTGCCTGGTACAACGCGGACTTGAGGAGCAGGAACTACAACGTGCCCGGGGTCATCGCCATCATGGTCCTCCTCGTGTGCCTCCTGCTCACATCCATGGCCATCGTCCGGGAACGGGAGATCGGCACCATGGAACAGCTCATGGTCACGCCCATCCGCCCCTCCGAGCTCATTCTCGGAAAAACCATCCCCTTCGCCGTCATCGGGTTCTTCGACATGTTCCTTGTCACCGTCGTCGGCGTCGCCTGGTTCGACGTGCCCATACGGGGCTCCATTACCCTTCTCGT
>ERZ764778.2019-NODE-2019-length-18849-cov-11.366447_pt1 | contig 18849 bp, 22 predicted proteins | sample MGYA00374951_ERZ764778 | MGnify/ENA primary metagenome ERZ764778 (study PRJEB28918, sample SAMN05720193) | bioreactor metagenome | isolation source: Anaerobic biogas reactor | place: USA:Washington, USA | collected 2015-08-08 ...
TAACACGCGACATGAGCTGACCGACCTTTTGATTGTCAAAGAAGCTGAACGAGAGCTGCTGATAGTGCATGAACAGCTTGTTCCGCATGTCGTATTCTATCCTTGCGCCCATAATGTGGCCGTAGTAGGCGACAAAATATGTACAGTACATCTCCAGTAGCAAGAGAAGCAGCATGGCCGCAACGATAATAAGTATCATTCTGAGAGCGGTCGCTGAGTCCCAGACGGAGATATTGATCTGTATATGACGGATCAGCAGAGGTATAACTATCGCAATAGCCGCGCCGAGTAATGCAAAAAACAAATCCTTTATAAGTATAACTTTATGAGGTCTATAATACTGTAGTATTGTTTTGAAGCTGTCTTTTTTCACATAGTTACCTCTATTCTAAATAATACGACGCTTTTATAGGCAAAAATACTCAGCAAAAATTGCTGCCGATTGAGACGTCTCCGCCCTGCAGCGTAAGCTCCTCGCCGTTCTCACAGCGTACAAGTAGATTTCCGCTGTCTGTAATGTCCAAAACAACGGCGCGGCGGCTCTCGCCGTTATATATGAATCCGATATTCTTGCCGGACATCATCGATCTGGCACGGTATTCCTCAATGAGGCCCTTTTCAGCCAGCCGCGGGAAGTCCCGCATGATGCCCCGATAGATATGTGCGGCAAGCTCATTGCGTGAGACGCCCGTCTTACCCAGGCTGCCGGCTGTACCCCGCAATTCCTGCGGGTATTCGTCGCCATCTGTAGTGCAATTGATTCCTATACCGACTATGATGTAGTCGATGCTGCCGCTTTCAAGGTCCGCCTCCGCCTCGGAGAGAATGCCGCATACCTTTTTCCCGCCTAAATAGATGTCGTTCACCCACTTTATCTGAGGGGCAAGCCCCATGAGATCCTCGACGGCCATACAGACATCCACCGCCGCGGCTATGGTGATCATCTGGACATTCTCAGTGTTTATTTCCGGACGCAGAATAATGCTCATATAAAGGCCCGTACCGCGCGGAGAAAAAAAGCTCTTTCCATAGCGCCCCCGGCCGGCAATCTGTTCCTCAGCGAGGATGAGAGTACCGTGCGGGGTCCCCTCCAACGCAAGTTTTTTGGCGTAATTATTGGTTGAGTCTACGGTTTTGAGAATCCTGATTACAGGTGGCTTCACAGCGCCCGATAAAGCAGAGAGTATCCCTTCCTGTGACAGCACGTCGCTGTCGTCCGACAGACGGTAGCCCTTATTGGGCGCGGCGGATATGTCATATCCGTCTTTTTCCAGCGTCTTGACTGCTTTCCATACAGAGGTCCGCGAGATACCAAGCATGTCGGCGAGCTCCTGCCCCGAAATATATTTTGAGCGGTGCTTTTCCAGAACAGCCAGCACGTCTTTCTTTGTGGACATTTTACCACCTCAATAGTACATTTTAGACCCTAATATTGTAAGTGTCAACCAGTATTAAATGTTCGGTTGACACTGAGTTTTTCCGAATGAAGCCTATTCTTTGGGGAATACTAGAAATTATCACACCGGGGAGGTAATAGACATTGCTGAACAAGGTTGAGATCTGCGGTATAAACACCGCGAAACTGAAAGTACTAAAAAACGAGGAGACTATGGAGCTTCTTAGGCAAACAAAGGAGGGCGACAAAGCTGCGCGGGAAAAACTGATATCAGGCAATCTGAGACTGGTGCTCTCCGTCATCCAAAAGTTTTCCTCACGCGGAGAAAACGTCGACGACCTGTTTCAAGTGGGCTGTATAGGGCTCATAAAAGCTATAGACAATTTCGATATAAATCAGCCGGTACGTTTTTCTACCTATGGCGTCCCGATGACTGTCCGGGGCTGATATAACGCGCGCTTGACATGAGGGGCCGTTTGAGTTAGAATGCTTTGGCAGAAATCAATTTGCTTCCGTAGCTCAGCAGGATAGAGCATACGCCTCCTAAGCGGTAAACGGTCCGACAGCTTTTCAAGCACCGCGGGAATCAAAAATTTAATACGCCCCCGTACCTCACCAGGATAGAGGGCCCGCCTCCTAAGGTCACGAACAACCTTCCACCTTGGCGAAAAAGGCAAAAGGTTCAAACACAACAATTTCATACATGCGCCTGTAGCTCAGCAGGATAGAGCGTTCGCCTCCTAAGCGAAAGGCCGCGCGTTCGAATCGCGCCAGGCGTGCCAGCACCAAGGCCGGAAACCTTTGATATATCAAGGTTTTCGGCCTTGGTGCTTTTTTCGCAGGAACCAAGAAAATGTAAGCACATGACAAAACTTTAATTAGCAAAAGCGGGTTTTGCTAAATTTTAGTTCGAGATCCGTCGGCACCAAATGGGGTGTGTGAGCAATAAATCTTGCTAACGATTAGCAAGATTTTTCGAAAAGTTGCTAACGAAAATGCCCTTCCTGCTAATTTGAGAAAAAAGTGAGCTCAAAATCTTGCTAATTGAAAAAGTGGAAGGTACGAGTACAACCATCCTCAACGGAATAAAAACCAATTTACATAGCCGTTCATTTCATCCGAAATGGGCGGCTAAAATTATTTGAAAGGAGGAAACCCATATGAGTAACTGTAAGATTATCGCCATCACGAACCAGAAAGGCGGAGTAGGTAAAACGACTACGGCAGTCAACCTGGGTGTCGGTCTGGCAATGGCCGGGAAGCGCGTTTTGCTTGTCGATGCCGATCCGCAGAGCAGCCTAACCACCAGTCTTGGCATCGAGAACCAGGACGAGCTTCCGGTATCCATCACCACTGTTATGCAGAGCGTGCTGGAGGAGAAACCAATGCCGAAAAACTGTGGAATCATTCACCACAGCGAAGGCGTAGACCTTCTTCCGTCAAACATTGAGCTATCCGGTTTAGAGGTCAGTCTCATCAACACCATGAGCCGGGAGTTTGTCCTGAAAGATTGTTTGAGTAAGGTCAAGCAGAACTACGACTATGTGCTGATCGACTGTATGCCGTCGCTTGGAATCATGACGGTCAATGCACTCACGGCGGCGAACAGCGTAATCATCCCCACACAGCCAAGCTATCTGTCCACAAAGGCGTTTGCCTACAAAATGAAGCTTGACGCCATGAATCGGCAAGGACAACGTACGGATTTAACTTCCTGCCCAGTGGGCACAAAGTTAAATAGTGCTACGGAAGTGTCACAAGAACAAGGAGACAGTACGCGCCAAATCTTCCGCTATATACGCCTGACAGAGCTTCTTCCAGATTTGCTGGACATGGTTGACGAGAACAGGATTGGATTCCGTCCTGCCGTGGAGCTGTCCTATTTGACAAAGGAAGAACAGCAGTCGCTCTTGGAGACCATTTCGTATGAGGACGCAACACCATCTCTTGCACAGGCAATCAAGATGAAGACGTTCTCCAAGGATGGCAAGCTGAGTGAAGATGTGATTCTGTCCATCATGAGTGAGGAAAAGCCTAACCAGCGTGAGAAGTACACATTTCAAGCTGAACGGCTCCGCAAGTATATTCCACAGAGCGTTCCATACGAGAAAACCGAGGATTATATTCTGAAAGCGCTTGAGTATTATCAGCGGTATCAACAGCGGCAAAGGGATTCACGGGATGCAAGATAAAGGGGTCCCCGAGAAGTCGTAGACTTTTTGGGGAGAGGAGGAGCAACGGAATGAGCGAGCTTTTGGCGCTTGCGGCGAAACGAGCGATATGAAGTTTGTGACGACGACGCCAAGGGAGAAGTATGCCCATTTGCGGCATTGGCATACTGGGGCTATTCCCCCTCTCACACTCTCCCCCTGGAAACCAGCTGACCTACTGAGAAAAGAGTATATAGGCACTGCATTAAAAAGAATGAGGTGAAATACAGAAAACATGAAAATCTTAAAAAGCAAAGCATTCCTTGGCGGTATCTGTTTGCTGTTGGCAGCGGGTATCGCCTTTTTTGTTATCCCGAGGTTCTACAGCAGCCAAAAGGCCACTGTTTCTATCGTAAAGGCAACACAGGAAATCGCGGCAGGTGCAACAATCACAGAGAGCATGGTCACGACCTCTGAGGTCGGCGCTTACGGTTTATCCGAGCACACGATCAAAGACGTAAATGAAGTAATCGGCAAAGTGCCTCTGGAACCCATCCATGCCGGAGAAACCTTCTGGCCGGACACTCTAACAACCATGGATGAATATGAAGTGGCAACCGCGGACAGCACAAAAGGTTTGGAGAACGGATACTGTCTCGTAACCATCAAGTGTTCTACGGCCTCCGCTGGCGTTGCCGGTGTTCTCCGTCCCGGAAATATCGTAGATGTCTTTGAGTGCGTGGAAGACGTGGAGACAGACGCATATACCACTGTCAAAGCACTGGATGATATGTATGTTTACGATGTTTTGAACTCCTCGCTGGTGTCCCTTGCTGAGATAGACGACAAAAAAGCGAACGCCGCAGAGGATAGCTCGGAAACCTACAATTACGAGCCGGCCTATGTAGTAATCCGCTGCACCGAAGCCCAGGCACAGACGCTGATTCGGCTGGAAAAAGCAGAATCTCTACACATGACACTGCAGAGAACGGAGGGGTGAGCATGAGCATTACATCGGTCTGGGGGCCGCCTCAGAGTGGAAAGACAACGCTTGCCATCGACCTCTCTCATGCCTTTTCTCAGCACGGCAAGTCCGTCTGCCTCATTTCACCGGAGCCGTATAGTGAACTGACCGCACGAATGAGTATTCGCATACCGCGTGCAAGAAGTCTTGCCCAGGCATATGGGGCTCCGGGTAATCTCAAACAGGTTGTGTTTGAAGCATCAGACCTGCTATATGTCCTCGCGGCATCATGGGATGCTGACGCCTTTGATGAGGAGCCTTCAAACGCCGGCGTAAAAGAGCTTCTGCGGCAGGCTGAGGAAACATTCGACTGCGTTGTAGTGGACTGCCCCTCCGGCAGCGGCAATGCCCTTGCGGCGCGAGCACTGAACATGGCGGAAAAAGTCATTCTTCTGTCTGGTGGCAGCGGCGTATCTGCCATGTGGTACGAGGCCTTTAGGCGTTCCCTCGAAGCACTATTCGACAGAACGATTTGTGTATGCAATCAGGTTGCCGGAAGCTATGACTACCTCGGCCTCTGCAAGCTGATTCGGCAGAACCCGGAGGTCTTTATCCCACATTATCCGGACATTGCATCCATTCAGACGATGAAGCACACTCTTTATGGCTCCACAAGCAAGAACGGTAAGGAGTACACCGAAAGTCTGGACAAAATCGTTAATAAATTGGAGGTGACGGCACAGTGAGTATTTCAAGCTACGAATTTCTTTCTGTTCTGCAGGCACAGGACGAAATAGCCGAAGAAAAAGCGGTGCAGCTGGATTATCCCACTTTGCTTGAAAGTGTCCGTGCTTCCATTGCGCAGAATCATGCTGACGAGCTGGCCGCCGCCCTCGATGATGTGGGAGCTGCCGCAGAGCTAAAGTCCCTGATTCTCAAATACGCAGCCGAGCTTTTGGCTGGTCGGGACTATGACCGAGATGGTCTGACGGAGAGAATCTATCAGGACATGGCCGGTCTGGGACTTCTGACACCCTATCTTCTTGATCCAGCTGTTGAGGAAATCAACATCAACGGCTATGAAACGGTGGAAATCATCAGGCCCAGCGGCACGACCTTCCTTTACGGGACAGAGGCGTTCGCTACGCCGAGCGCAGCACTCGATGTGGTGAAGCGCATGGTGCGTATGGGCGGTATGCTTCTGGACGCACAGACGCCGCGAGTGGACAGCTATATCGGCTCCGGCACACGAATATCCGCGATTATTCCACCGCTTGTGCCGCAGGAGCAGGGAGTGGTTGTCTCCATCCGAAAGCAGGTCAAGAGCCGGCTGACAAGGGAGCAGATGATCGAAGCAGGCACGGCTACGGCAGATATGCTGGATTTTCTTTCAACCTGCCTCTGCTACGGCGTGAGCATCGGAGTTGCCGGAGGCACCGGCAGTGGCAAATCCACTCTGATGAACTACCTGCTCAATGAATATATCCGCACCAATGATGACAGCAACAACCGCATCTATATCATCGAGGATTCCCGCGAACTGAACCTTATCGGTTACGATTCGGCTAATGATCGTCCGGCTCGTGTGCTTTACACGGTGACAAAGGGCGCTCCGAACCCGGTGAGTATGTTCGACCTTATCGTGTCCTCCCTCCGCTTTCATCCAGCCATTATTGTCCCTGCCGAGGTGCGTGACGGAGCCGCGTATCAGGCGGCAATCGCCGGTCAGACCGGGCACACCGTTCTCACCTCATTTCACGCGGACGGCGCGCAGGATGCCTACAAGCGTCTTGTTGCCTTATGCAACACTGCAGGAACCGGACTTGCCGATGCCAGACTGCTGGACATGTGTATCGGCGCGTGGCCAATCGTGATCTACCAGAAACAGTTGAAAGACAACTCGCGTAAGATCATGGAGGTCTTTGAAGCAATCGGGCAGAAGAACGGTCAGGTGCGAGGCAATATGCTCTTTCGGTTTCAAATTGAGGGCGTCGATCGTGATGGCACAGGACATATTACGAAGATATGCGGCAGTCATCAGCGGTGTGGATGCATCTCCCCGCGCCTCTATGCTCGACTCCGGGATAACGGCGCTTCCGAGGAACTGTTAAAGCGGCTGTTCCCGGACGCAATGACGGAGGTGGAGGTGTCTTGAGAGAAGTAAATAATCTTTATCTCGCTGTGTTCGCGTTGTTGAGCATGGCGATTTTTATTTTTCTGGGGTTAGGTCATGCGATGAAGCAGTCTGCAGATGATGCATCCGAAAAGCGAAAGAAGCAAAGGAGCTTCAAAGCACAAAGCAAAATCAGTAAGAGTCTGGAGGCCCTTCGGCACAGACAGCGGATGGTCATTGAGCAAAGCCCACTGCCTAATTCGCTCTACTTCGTCCTGACTGCGGCTTGTGCGATTGGCGGCTTCTTCGCCGGTCGAGTGGTATTCAGCTCCCTGTTTCTCTCCATCATTGTCGGCATATTAGCATTGCTGATCCCGATGATCGTGCTTAGCTTTCGGCAGTCTAAGTCCAAAAGCAAGCGTCTGGACCGGCTGGCCTCCTCCATGATGATTCTGTCCAACTCCTACCTTGCAACCCAGGATTTTATTACCACAGTGAAAGACAACCTTGCTGTTTTGGAGTACCCGGAGCCCTTCAGGGACTTTCTGGCCTATGCGACCATGATGGACTGTGATGTCCGCATAGCGCTTCGGCGCATGGAGAACAAGGTGAACAATCCGTACTTTTCGCAGTGGATTGACGCACTGGTTCTTGCACAGGACGACCGCAGTCTGCGGTATGTGGCGGTATCTGTCGTTGACTCCATGCATGATGTTCTTCAGGCACAGGAGGAATCCGACGCGGCAATGTATTCCGTGTGGCGTGAATACCTCGTCACGCTTGCCCTGATTTTCTCGGTGCCGCTGGTATTCAAGCTGCTGATGCGAGAGGCTTATGTGACTATGACGACCTCATTTGTCGGGCAGGGGCTGATGGTCTTACTGCTCATTGCTGTTGTGCTCTCCGTATTTCGGGCGATCAAAATCAACCGTCCGCTGATGATGTGAGGAGGGACAGCGAGTGATTCTATCGTTTGTACTCATCGCATTTTTTCTCGCAATCGGCCTCTGGATGCTCTGCGGCGTCATTTTCTTTCACGACACCTCATTCGAGGGCAGTGCAGAGCTCCGACGCTACGGCAAGTGGCACGAGGATAAAAAAGACTTCTGGGCATCGTCCGCCATGCAGGCGCTGACAAGGTTCGCCGGTCGATTTGTCTTTTTGGACAGCAATTCAGAAGCACTGCTTGCCAGACAGCTCAATCGTGCCGGACTTGCACTCACGCCAAAAGCGTTTACCGCAAGGCGGTATGTCATTCTCTTTACCGGCGCTCTTGGTGCCGGTGTATGCGGACTCATGAAGTTTTGGCTTGGCGTAATCCTCTGTGTCCTGCTGGCTGGTTTCGGCTTAATGAAGCAGAGAGATGCGCTGCAAGCAAAGCTGAAAGAGAAAGATGAGGCTATCTCCCTTGAACTGCCACGCTTTGTCCGCACGATCTGCCGCAATCTGCGCGGCAACCGGGACATATATGCGGCACTTTTATCCTATCGGAAGGTCTCCGGCCCCGTGCTCGGTGCAGAGCTGGATATTCTTCTTGCCCACATGCGGTCGGGCAATATACAAAGCGCGCTCCAGCAATTCCAGGCCAGACTTGGCTCAGAGGAGGTGTATCGGCTATGCAGCACATTACTTGAAATTGATCGAGGCATTGATCAGACCGCAACGCTGGACTATTTGGCTGACGATATGGCGCGTCAGGCAAAGCTCAGAGTCCAGAAGCAGCTCGCAACACGCCCGGCAAAGATGCGCAGGACCTACTATCCTGCCGTGGGCGTATGCGTCGCCATGATTCTCTATGTCCTCGTCGTTTTCGTCGTGGATCAGCTCTCCAACATGATTTAAGAAAGGAAAAACGTACCATGAAAAAGCTCATCAACAAAATTAATGAAAAAGCCATCTCCACCCACTGCCGACTGACCTCGTTGCTCACTGACCGCAAGGGAGATCTGGCGACCAACACCATCGGCGCAATCATCATCGCCGTCGTCATCGTGGGCCTGCTCATTGTGGCCATCAAGGCTTTCTTCCCCGACTTCTTCTCCGGCATGTTTAACGCGATGAAGACCAAGCTCAACCAAAACTGGTAATTTAACAACAAAAATATTTGGAGGTTTTACTATGAACAAGATTATTAACAAGCTCAACGAAAAGGCCATCTCTGCTAAGTGCCGCCTGACGTCGCTGTTTGGCGACCGCAGGGGCGATCTTGCGACCAACACCATCGGCGCGATCATCATCGCCGTCGTCATCGTCGGCCTGCTTAAGCTGTTGTATGAATCCGCTGATTATCACAATGCCGTGTTTCTCGGATATGACCTCAAAGGCGATGCTCGCTACGCCAACCTGCGCGGTACGCGAAGTCAGTATAAGTCTGAAGCCACCGGCAGCAACAAGCATTACTCATTCTCCATCGCCGCCAACAGCTCTGAGGTTCATCTTTTTGAAGCAGCTATTGACCTGCTGAGTTATGCGACGCTGGAGCTAATGAATGGGCACGACTGGCGGAGACACCATCTGCTATCCCTCGCCGGTGTGTATAAAACTGTCAGAAAGGATGTGGTTCCCGTTGCGCTGGAACGCTATTTGACCGACTACCCGCAGATTCGCACGCTCCATCTTCATCTCGACAACGACGAGATTGGGCGTGCCGCAGCCCTTGGCATTGCCTCTGGCCTTGATGGCAAATACACGATACTGGACGAGCCGCCACAGGTTGGAAAGGATGTCAACGACCAGCTCATGGATCAAATCAGAAATACTCAAAAGAAGGAGGACTATACCAGGTGAATATTCGCATCTATCAGATCAACCGCAGCCGTGATGTAAACAATGTTGCTTTTGACGGCATGGAGCTTCTGGAACGATTCCAGGGCAGTACGAAAATTGACAGTTCAATTTATGACAAGGTTTTTGATGACGAGGTGGATTGCCTGTCGTTGGAGGGCGTGTTCGGAATGTTCAACACCGCGCGCCCGGCTGACTATCGTGGGCGCTCGCTCTCGGTTTCCGATGTTGTCGAAATAGTTGAGGCTGAGAACGTGAAACCCGGCTTTTACTTTTGCGACAGCATTGGCTTCAAGGAAATCCGATTTGAGCCTGAAAAGGCACAGCATCCAAAGACACAAAACACAATAACCGTTGTCCTGCTGGAGCCCGGAAAGGTTGCGCGCAAAGCAGAGATTGACGCCTCTCTAAAGGGTATGCAGCGCGTTGTTGGCGGAAGCATTGAGGAATTCTGCCCCTTTGAGGAGGAAATCGCCTTCATCTGCAATGAGGACGGAAAAATTGAGGGACTTCCGCTGAACCGAGCAATTCGCGAGGAATCCGAGAAGGAAATTCTCGATATCATCGCCGGAACCTGCTTCATCTGTGATTGTTCCGGCGAAAGCTTTGCCAGTCTCTCTGCCGAGCAGGTCAACCGCTACATGGCCAAGTACCGGTATCCCGAAAGGTTTATCCGTATGAATGATGAGATCAAGGCCATTCCCTTCAAACCCAACACCAAAGATTATGAAAGATAAAGGAGAACAGAAAATGAAAACATTTGCAGCCATCATTTCAGCAGTACACACGAGCAAGGAAATCTTTACCCTCTCTGCCTCAAACCGTGATGAGGCGTTTCACCTGGCCGACGAGCTTATGGGTGAGCTGATAGACGAAGGCGCTTTTGACGAGGACGATGCCGTCGATGTTGATGTGATTGACCTTGACGAAACAACCCATGTGACCGGCAAACCTGCCCCTGACAGCGACGATGAAACGGAGTGTGTGAAGACGCTTGCGGATCTGATTCGTTTCAGCCGAGACACCGATGGAGAGCTTCCTGATCGAGTGCTGGCAAGGATTCTGCTCGATGGGATGCTCTCCTGTGATGAGGACTGAGACGCTGGATACGCGCAGGGGTAGACTGCGGTCAGTCTCTAACAAGCAACGAATTTGCTTGTGCAAATTCAACTTGATAGGGGCCTTGCGCCCCTATAACCCCCCTGCGGAAAGGATGAGTGAAAACATGAGAAATCGAAATTGCCGCGTAGAAATCTATTTCACGAAGGACGAGCTCGAAGCGCTCACAAAGAAATATCGCAAGACGAATCTCTCCCGTGAAGGCTTTTGCCGTGCGGCAATCAATACCGTTGAAGTCAAGGGCGCACCTCCTGCCGACTACTACGGAATTATGCGCGAAGTTAAGCGTGTGGGCAGCAACCTCGACCAGCTTCTAAAGCGAGCCAACACCGCAGAGCTTCTCGACGTTCCGGCTATTCGCAAGAGCCTTGGAGAGATTCACGACACCGTGCAAATGCTCTGGGATACTTTCAACCCGAACGCCGAATGAGCTATGGCAGTAACATCCATCTGGCCTATCTCATCGCAGATTGGCGCGGTTATCAAGTACGCCTGTAATCCGGAAAAGACGGTTGAGAGCGTGCGTGATGAAATCGCGCAGCTTCACCAGATCAACAATGTGGTGCAGTACACGGCGAATGACATGAAGACCGAACGACGCGAATTCGTTTCCGGCATTAACTGCGACGAGACTAAGGCAGCCGAGACATTCATCTCCACAAAAGAGTATTGGGGCAAAACCGGAGGGCGTCTCTGCTATCACGGGTATCAGTCATTCGCCAAAGACGAAACAACGGCAGAGACCGCACATGCCATAGGTGTAGAGCTTGCCAAACGTCTCTGGGGCGACCGCTTTGAGGTGCTTGTTGCCACACATTGCAATACCGGTTGCTATCATAATCATTTCGTTCTGAACTCCGTGTCATTTCTGGACGGCTATAAGTTCTGCAACTCCCCGGCAGACTACCAGCAGATGCGGGGGGAATCAGACCGGCTCTGTATTGAGTACGGCCTTTCAGTCATCCCCGACCCGCACGGACGCGGTAAGAACTACTCCGAGAGGCAGGCTGAAAAGAACGGCAAGCCAGTCATTCGAGGCACGATTCGGCAGGACATCGACGACGCAATCACAGCGTCGGCGGACGGCAAAGAGTTCATCCGGGCGATGGAGGAAAAGGGCTATGAGTTCAAGTTCACCTCAGATAAAGGAACAAGGCTCAAATGGCCCAGCGTAAAGCCTCCGGACTCGCCGCGATTCTTTCGTCTGGAACGTCTCGGCGAGCAGTACAGTCTGGGCGCAATTCTTGAGCGTCTGTACGAAACTCCGTACCGCGATGTGCCGTTCCCGGAGGCAGACCAAAAAGCCGTGTCACGCCTGCGCCGCGCATACCACGGGGAGATCGAAAAACGCAAGGCCACAGGCATCTATGCGCTCTACCTTCGCTACTGCTATGAGCTTCGCATTATCCAGCGCTACCCGGCATCCGCAAAACGGGTGTCTTTTTTTATGCGCGAGGATTTGGCCAAGTTGTCGAAGCTTGACGAACAGGCTCTTTTCCTGGGGCGTACCGGCATACAAACAATCGAAGAATTGACAGCGCATAAAGAAGCGGCCCAGACGCAAGTGGAATCCCTATCGGGAGAACGTAAGGCACTGCGAAACGAGCTGAAGCGCTGCCTCCGGCAGAATGATTTCGCTGGCGGTGATGCTGTGAAAGCCCAGATCGCATCCATATCCGCTCAAATGAAAATGGTTGGAAAGGAGTTTTCATTATGTGAAGACATAGAGGAGCGTTCCGGTCGTATTGTGCGCGATCTGGACGCTATAGAACAAACACAGAACCCCAAGGAAATGGAGGAACAACAACATGAGTTACTCAGGCGACGCGGCAGAACAGGTCGTCAGGATGACGCTGGAAGGAACTGAAGTTGCGGCGAAAATCACCGGCGCAGGTGCAAAGCAGCTTGCCCTTCTGCTTTATGCGGTTCTGCGCGATCAGAAGAAAACCAAGGGCAAGATCAGGCTTACCAACATGCTACGAAGCGGCAAAGAACTGAAAGTGTTTGCCGTTCAGGACGGAGACTTGCAGCGCTTCTGCGAAGAAGCAAAGAAATACGGCGTGCTCTACTGTGTGCTGAAGGACAAGAATGCTACGGATGGGATCACAGATATCATGGTGCGTGAAGAAGACGCCAGCAAAATCAACCGTATTTTCGAAAGGTTCAAGCTTTCTACGGTAGATATGGGCAGCGTGAAAAGTACGATTGAGCGCCAGCGCGCAGAAAAGAAAACCGACATCCCCGAACCGGAGCGTGCTGTGCCGACGAAGAGCAAGGAAGATCTGTTTATCGAAGAACTGCTGAAACCGGTTCCCTCAAAGGAGGAGCAGCAGACGAAAAACCCTGCGGAGGCGAGGGCTGCGAAGTCCCGTCAGTCCGAGCCTTCCTCAAGCGTGAAAAGCAGATCCGAAAAAACTAAGTCCGATCCCGCCGAGTCACGCCCCTCTGTGCGGCAGGAACTCAAAGTGATCAAGGACGAAATGCGGAGAACTGATACGCCGAGCAGGGACAAAGAACGGACGAATCCGACTATCATGCACCAGCAGCCGATAGGCAAGAATAAGAAGCTAAAGGAGAAATCAAGATGAATTCGTTTGATGACATTTTTACCGAGCAGCCGGTAACGAACTCCGATCCCGAACCGCAGGAGCTTCCTTTTGATAAAGAGAAGTGGGCTGCGGGGAAAAAAGAAGATCGTGAAAAGGCGTTCTCGCTCATCAACGACGCCGCGATTCAGTTGACGGCCAGCGATGAGGCACTGAGAAATTATCTGGACATTCAGAGCCGCTTTGATCGCTACTCGGTCGGCAATGCACTTCTGATTGCCATGCAGATGCCGGAAGCAACCAAGCTTGCCGACTTCGACACATGGGTGAAGGAGGGCGCGCACATTGAAGAGGGCTCAACGGCAATCACCATCCTCGAACCCGGAAAGGAGTATGCCAAAGAAACCGGCGGCACCGGAGTGTTCTGGAACACCAAGAAGGTGTTTGATGTGTCGCAGACCACCGTGCAGCGGCATGATACGCCGAAAGTTGCTTTGGATGCGCGCGTTATGCTCCGTGCACTGATTCACAATGCGCCGTGCAAGCTGGAGCTTTCCAACAACATGGCCATGCCCTTCAATGCAGTCTATAACCCCGACAAGAAAGAGATTTTGCTTCGGCAGGGGCTTGACGCTCCTACTATCTTCCGGGATTTGTCTCAGGAACTGGCGCTTGCTCACATGGACAAAGGCAGCTTCAGCCGTTCTGCCTGCATCTTTACTGCGAACTGCGCGTCGTATATGCTCTGCAGGCGTAACGGTATTCCCGTTGACTCGTTCAGCTTTGAGAGAAAACCCGAAGGCTTCAAAAACATGCAGGGCCAGGATGTCCGTGCAGAGCTGTCGAAGATCCGCGATGCTGCGAATACCATCACGGCAGATATGCGGCAGTATCTTGAGGCTCAGAACCGCAATCAAAAGAACAAGGACGATCAGGTCAGATAAGGAGGCTCCGGCATGGCAGACGAAAAGAAAATCATTACGCTCGATGACTTTGAGCAGCGTCTCATGGTAAACGGTCTCAATGACTTCCGAAACGATCTTCTGAAGGAGGACAAGCCCACAGAAGATTTGGACGATTTGCTTCTGAAAGTGATTGATGCCCCAACGAAGAAAGAACACCGGAGGTTATGTCGTGAAGCAAGATAAGCTTTCATGGGCAAATCTCATTCTCTACGGGTGCGGCATAATACCGGTGATCTGGCTGGCACTTCTCACAGCACCATACCTGCACGACGGACTTCCAGTGTTTCTGCAAAAGGCGGGCGATGCTTTCTCAAACCCTCTGCATATCGAGCTCTGTGAGGACAGTGTAAAAACTGTCCTCATTTTCTTGCTCGTATATGTTCTTGGTATTTGCATCTACCTCTCGTCCGACAGGAACTACCGCAGGCGTGAGGAACACGGCTCGGCTAAATGGGGCAAGCCGAGATCAATTAACAAAAGGTTCGCTAATCGCCACGCACTTGAAAACAAGCTACTCACACAAAATGTGTCAATCGGGATGGACGGTCACAAGCATCTGAGAAATCTCAACGTGCTGGTTTGCGGTGGTTCCGGCTCCGGCAAGACCCGATTCTATGCCAAACCAAATATAATGAACGGCAATACCAGCTTTGTGGTTCTTGACCCAAAGGGCGAGCTTCTGCGTGATACCGGTAAGCTTCTGAAGGATACAGGTTACGACATCAAGGTGATTGACCTCATCAACATGGAGAGAAGCCACTGTTATAACCCCTTTGTCTACCTCAAAAGTGACAACGATATTCAGCGCCTCGTGACAAACCTATTCAAGAACACCACGCCGAAGGGCAGCCAGACCCAAGACCCGTTTTGGGATCAGGCGGCTACCATGCTGCTTCTGGCGCTCGTTTTCTACCTTCACTATGAAGCCCCGCCCGATGAACAGAACTTCCCGATGGTGATGGAGATGATCCGTGCCGGTGATGTCCGCGAGGACAATGAGGAGTATCAGTCCGCGTTGGATAAGCTTTTTGAGCGTCTGGAGCGGCGAAATCCGGAGCACGTCGCCTTGAAGTATTACCGCAGCTACCATTCCGGCAGCGGCAAGACGCTGAAGTCCATTCAAATCTCCCTCATCTCCCGATTGGAGAAGTTCAATCTTGACTCGCTTGCCAGCATTACGCAGTGCGACGAGATGGAGCTTTGGAGCCTCGGCGAGAAGAAAACCGCCGTCTTTGCCGTGATACCCGACAACGACAGCAGCTTCAATTTCCTCATCGGTATGCTCTATACCCAGCTATTTCAGCAGCTTTACTATCAGGCGGACATCGTTCACAGCGGCAGACTGCCCCTCCATGTTCATTTCGTAATGGACGAGTTTGCCAATGTCGCCTTGCCCGACGAGTTTGACAAGCTGCTCTCCACCATGCGAAGCCGTGAGATTTCGGTCAGCATTATTATTCAAAACCTCGCACAGCTCAAAGCCCTGTTTGAAAAGCAGTGGGAAAGTATTGTCGGCAACTGCGATGAATTTCTCTACCTCGGCGGCAATGAGCAATCCACCCATGAGTATGTCTCAAAGCTGCTTGGCAAGGAAACCATCGACCTCAACACCTATGGACAGTCCAAGGGCAGGAACGGTAGCTACTCCACCAACTGGCAGATTACAGGACGGGAGCTGATGACACCCGATGAGGTGCGTATGCTGGATAACCGGTATGCGCTCCTTTTTATTCGCGGCGAACGCCCGGTGCAGGACTTGAAGTATGACATTCTAAAGCATCCAAATGTCGCGTTCACTACGGACGGCGGCAGCGCGCCGTATCTGCACGGACAAGACACTCACAGCATTGCGTCCATCTTGCTCAGCAATGAGCTGCTCTCAGAAGCACAGGAGCTTGATGTCAATAACATTACCTTCGAGATTCTCACGGAAGAAGAACTCGAAGAAAGATTTACAGACGGAGGTAAACATGAAGAAAAACACTCTTAATACGCAGGCAAAGGCGAAGAAAGCCTTTCGCGCTTATGTAACAGCGGTTCTTATCGTGGCAATGGTCGGCTGCCTTTCCCTTTCTGCGTTTGCCGCAGGCAGCGATCCGCTTGCCGTAGTCAACAATCTCTCCACTTTCATTTTCGGACTGATTCGCGCTGTCGGTCTGATTCTGCTCGGCTGGGGTATTGTGCAGGTCGGCTTGTCGCTCCAGTCCCACGACCCGTCCCAGCGTTCCAACGGCTTCCTCACGCTTGCCGGCGGCATTGTCATCACCTTTGCAAAGGAGATTCTTGACCTCATCATTGCCTGATTGTCTCGACAAATACACGGCGGGTCTGCCAAATGACAGACCTGCCTAATAGGAGGTGTGATAACGATTGTCGGATAATTGGGTAGTACAAAACCTCGAAAATGCGCTTGGTGTCTGGAACGACAAGCTCAGTGAGATATGGTCGCTGATAACGCAGTCACCGCAGAGCTTCAAGAGCGGGGCAATATGGAATGTGGTCGTAAATATCCACGGGACCTTGCAGGCTATCGGCTACGCGCTGCTTGTCCTGTTCTTTGTCATCGGCGTCATGAAAACCTGCGGCAGCTTCGCCGAAGTTAAGAAGCCGGAACACGCGCTCAAGCTCTTTGTGCGCTTTGCGTTGGCGAAGGCGGTCATCACCTACGGGTTAGACCTTATGCTCGCCCTCCTTGACATCGTGCAGGGGGTAATCTCGCAAATTATGAATGCGGCGGGCTTCGGCGCACCGCAATCAACCGTCCTGCCAACGGAGATCGTCACCGCGATTGAGGATTGCAGCTTTTGGGAATCCATTCCGCTGTGGGCAGTCACGCTCATCGGTGGTCTTTTTATATGGGTGCTATCCTTTGTGATGATACTCAGCGTCTACGGGCGCTTTTTTAAGATGTATATGTACACGGCTATCGCCCCCATCCCGCTGTCTGCCTTTGCCGGGGAGCCAACACAAAACGTCGGCAAGAGCTTTCTAAAAAGCTACGCTGCCGTCTGTTTGGAGGGCGCGATTATCGTGCTTGCCTGCATTATCTTCTCCGTGTTTGCCGCTTCGCCGCCTGCTGTTGATGTGGATGCGACAGCTGTAACGATGGTTTGGAGCTATGTCGGTGAGCTGCTCTTTAATATGCTCGTTCTGGTCGGCTCGGTAAAGACTGCGGATCGGGTCGTGCGCGAAATGATGGGATTATGAGGTGACAGCATTGGAAGTGAAAATCAACCGTGAAATACGGAACTATACGGAGGGCGTGTTCTTTGGACTTTCCCTGCGGCAGCTTGCTTTTTCTGCTCTGGCAGTGGGCGTAGCGATTGCACTCTATTTCCTCTTGAAGCCTATTGTCGGAGCGGAAACCGTATCGTGGATGTGCATACTCGGCGCTGCGCCGTTTGCGGCAATGGGCTTTGTCAATTACCACGGCATGACCGCAGAGCAATTTCTCTGGGCTTGGATCCGCTCCGAGCTTTTAGAGCCGCGCGAGTTCAAGTGCGAGCCGCGCAGTATTTACTACGAATGGCTCAAACCGCGAATCGACACAAGGCTCGCGGGGCGCGAATACAAGGAGCCGCCTAAACCGAAAGAAAAGGAAATCAAATGGAAGGAGACCAAGCGATGATATTAAAAAGCCTAAAGGCAATTATCAAAAGGGACAAGGGCAAATACTCCGTGCCTCGCACGGTGCGCGACCTTATTCCTATAAACAACATATGGAACGACGGCGTGTTCCGCTGCGGCAATGTCTATACCAAGACATATCGTTTTTCAGATATAAACTACATGGTCGCAAGCCGCGAAGCCAAAGAAAGTATGTTTCTCACATACTCTGAGCTTCTGAACAGTCTGGACAGCGGCGCAACCGCGAAGCTCACCATCTTTAACCGCCGCATTTGCCGTCCCGACTATGAAAAAGCCCTTTTCATGCCGATGCGCGGTGATGAGCGCGACGAGTACCGCCGCGAGTGCAACGATGTGGTGCTCGGCGGCACAGCGGGCGCGAACGGGTACAGACAGGAAAAATATATCACCTATGCCGTTGCCAAGAAGGACGTAGAGGAAGCGCGCAGCTACTTTGCCCGCACCGGCTCAGACCTTAATGCCCATTTCGCGGCGCTGGATTCCAAATGCACGGGGCTTTCTGCCGTTGAGCGGCTGAAAATACTCCACGACTTTTACAGACCGCAGGAGGAGAGCAGCTTCTACTTCGACGCGCGGGACGCGGCGCGCAAGGGACATGATTTCCGCGATTTCCTTTGCCCTGACAGCGTTGAGAAGCACAGCAGCTACTTAATGCTTGGCGACCGCTATTGCCGTGTCCTGTTTCTCAAGGACTATGCCTCCTATATTAAAGATGACATGGTAACGGAGCTGACCGACTTTAACAGGGACATGATGCTCTCCATCGACATTATTCCCGTTCCCACCGATGAAGCCACGCGCATGACGGAGAGCATACTGCTTGGTGCCGAAACCAATATTGCAAACTGGCAGCGCCGCCAAAACGCAAACAACAATTTCTCTGCAACTGTCCCTTATGATATGGAGCTGCAGCGTAACGAAACGAAGGAGCTTCTGAATGACATCACAACCAGAGATCAGCGCATGATGTTTGGCGTCATCACAATGGTGATTGTTTCTGACACCAAAGAGGAACTGGACAGTGACACGGAGGCTATCCTCGCTGTCGGGCGCAAGCATATGTAGTATGGCCTGAAAGCAGTATAGACAAAGGATATGATCCCACCACAAGAGGCTGGTATCAGGATGCCATAAAAGCTAACGGTGAAATAATAAGAACAGCTC